>Ga0172372_10013592_pt1 | contig 10052 bp, 8 predicted proteins | sample LakKiv5m_2_FD_114544 | JGI IMG/M metagenome (GOLD analysis project Ga0172372, IMG submission 114544) | Freshwater microbial communities from Kabuno Bay, South-Kivu, Congo - kab_092012_9.5m | ecosystem: Environmental > Aquatic > Freshwater > Lake | place: Democratic Republic of the Congo... | reverse complement strand
TGATGTGGCTGCCCGACAGCCTGGAGCAGGAGCTGTGGCAAGCTATCGAAACTTTGGAAGGAGAAACCCGAATGCCTTACGTCACGAGCGTTGAGCGTCTTGCCACCAAGCGCGGCATGGAGCGCGGCCTGCAGGAAGGCCTGCAGGCAGGCCTGCAGCAAGGCATGCAGCAGGGCATGCAGCAAGGCGAAATTGCTGTCATGAAGCGCCTTCTTCACAGACGGTTCGGCGAACTGCCCGAAGAAGTCGAGCTTCGCCTCCACAAGGCCACCCTTGAACAACTCGAGGTCTGGACCGATCGTGTGCTTGATGCGCAGACCCTCGCCGAGGTGTTTGGATCGCACTGACGCGGCACCGCTTGCAGCATGCGGGAGAGCACGCCAGGCTTTGTCCGAAGAAGCCGGCGGAGTGGATGGGAACGCTCAGCAAGAAGCGCCCTTGCTCGCGCGCAATTGAGCGATTCTTGCGTCGTCGGTCAAGTGAGTGCTTTTTCGCTTGATCTTCCCGGCCTGCATCGAAAACGGTTAGCTCGGCCAAACCGCCCAAAGGCGCCCAAGCCCACTGACGTCCTGCCCGAGCCTTCGCTGAATCCTCGGGGCGACCACCTTCAGGCGCTGCTCGCCTGCGGACCCGGCATCACGCTGTTCACCAGTAACGATTGGACGAAAACGAAGTCCAGCGATGGGAACGGGCGACCCTTTCGGGTCTTGTGGCGCTGATTTCGCGGTGGCTCGGAGGAGTCTCAGACAACAACCGGCTGAAGACGCGTCTTTGCCTCCCGATACTCCGCGTGGAGCCGATCCACCAACGCGGCCGTAGACACAACCTCCCGGATCGCGCCGATGCCCTGGCCGCAACCCCATATGTCCTTCCATGCCTTGCGCTCCATGTTGCCTCCGGAGTTGAAATTCATCTTGCTCGGGTCGCTTTCCGGAAGGTTCTCGGGATCGAGTCCGCTACGTTCGATCGAGGCGCGCAGGTAGTTCCCGTGCACTCCGGTGAAAAGGTTGGTATACACGATGTCCTTGGCCGATCCGTTCACGATCGCCTGCTTGTAGTCCTCGCTCGCCTGAGCCTCGTGGGTGGCGATGAACCCTGAGCCGATGTAGGCAAAGTCGGCACCCATCGCTTCGGCGGCGAGCACACCAGCGCCGCTCGCAATCGATCCCGAGAGTGCGATCGGGCCGTCGAACCAGGCGCGGGTTTCGTTGACCAGCGCGAAGGGCGACTGCCTTCCGGCGTGTCCGCCTGCGCCGGAGGCCACGAGGATGAGCCCATCGGCTCCTTTCTCCACCGCCTTGCGTGCAAAGAACTGGTCGATCACGTCGTGCATCACCAGGCCCCCATAGCTGTGGACCGCGTCGTTGAGTTCCGGACGCGCGCCGAGCGAGGTGATCACCATGGGTACCTTGTACTTCACACACATTGCCACGTCGTGCTCAAGCCGGTCGTTGGACTTGTGCACGATCTGGTTTACCGCGTAGGGCGCAGAGGGCCGCTCCGGGTGGGCCTCATCCCAGGCAGCCAGTGCCTCGCGGATGCGGATCAGCCACTGCTCGAGCATGGCGGGTGGCCGCGCGTTGAGTGCGGGAAACGAGCCGATCACCCCGGAAGTGCACTGCGCGATCACAAGATCGGGGTTCGACACGATGAAGAGCGGCGCGCCGATCACCGGGATTCGTAGTCGTGCCTTGATGGACTCGGGACTCATGGCGGGCTCTGGCCTCTCTCAGGGTTGGGATACGCACTCCGTTTGCAGTGCGCCGAAGTCTGTGCTCAAGCATAGCGTCTCAGGAGGGCGTCGCCGAGCGCAAGCCTCCGCGCCGCGCGCAGCAAGGACGCAAGTTGCGGCCCGCTTGCCGGAAAGGGCCCTCCGTGGGGGTCGAGACTTGCCACCGAGGGCGACGCGAAGCAGGCCGCTGCCTCGCGAAGGCGCTCGATCGCTTGGTTGCGCAGGCCGTGATCCAGGCGCTCGAACCTCGGATGCAGCACCGCAATCGCAAGGAGTGTTTGAAGCCTGCCGGGACGACGCAGCACGTCGATTCTTTCGAAGAGGCGGCCCAGGCTGTCAACCAGTGCATCCATAGATGGAGCGGGGCTGCGATCGATCGCTTGCGCAGCGCCTGCGCGAGCGCCCTCGAGCGCGATCACGGCCTCGATGGTGTCGAGCACCTGGTTCAGGCAGCTTGCACCCAGATCAACGATGCTGGCCACCTCCCGCGGCATACGCACACAGGCGCGCACCTTGTCGCTGAAGGCCTTGCCCGCCAGCGCTCCCCAGATTCCCCACCGGATCGCTGACGGCGCGCTTTCCCGGGCGGCTCGGTCGATTCCTGCGAGCATCGCCGCATGCTCGGGCCCGAGTCCCGCAAAAGGCTCGGCTTCAGTCTGCTTGAGGCAGCGCCACATCTCCGAGGGCAGTGCCTGGAGCATGCCGCGCTCGAGCTCGCGCCAGATCCGCTCGGCCACCCAGTGCCCGGTCTCCCCGGAGTGAACCATTTCGCGCATCAGGGCGTGGGTGTCAGGGTGCACAACGAATCCTGGGAGGCTTGCGGCAAAACGCGCCACCCTCAGGATGCGCACCGGATCTTCACGAAAGGCGTCGCTCACATGACGCAACCAGCCGCCCGCCAGGTCGGCCAACCCCGCACACGGATCGAACAGCCAGCCGTCGGCGTCGAGCGCCATGGCGTTGATACGCAGGTCGCGACGCTGAAGGTCATCGTGGAGGCTCACGTCCGGGTGGCAGTGAAACTGAAATCCGTGGTAGCCCCTGCCGGTCTTGCGTTCGGTACGCGCAAGTGCGTACTCCTCGCCGCTTTGGCGATGCAGGAAGACGGGGAAATCCTTCCCAACCGGACGGAATCCGGCCCTGTGCATTGCCTCGGGCGTTGACCCAACCACAACCCAGTCGCGTTCATGCACTGTGCGGCCGAGCAGGGCATCGCGCACTGCTCCGCCCACACAGTAGATGCGCGCAGGCCCGAGGGCTCCAATCGCGGGATCGTCCGGAAAGGGCAGCAGTACGCTCAGCCGTTCCCGAACACCGCTCGACTCCGGACCTGACACGGCCTTGGGGTAGTCTGGCACAAGGCCCCGGCCGGTACCCGGCCCATCGCCTTCTGCGGTGCCCGGCTCGAGGCCCCGCTGCATCAGCGCGGGCGGCGAAGGTCTGCTGCAACCGAGGAGATTCCCATCGGCACGATCCCGAAGGCAGCGAGTTCGAGCAACGGTGCACCGAGTACCTCGGTTGCCCCGGAAGGGACACTGTCAACTGCCATCGAATCCAGGTTGTCGCGGCTCATCAGCGGTGGTCCGGGAAGCGCCTCGAAGACCATCGCCTGAAGCCGGGCCAGTCCTGCGGGGAGCGGAATGATCCAGGGACTGCGTCCGTGGGCAGCAGTTGCGGCAAAACGCAGCAACGCGTCGAGGCGAACGATTTGCGGCCCGAATGCCTCGATCACGAGCGACCGGTCGGGGAGCCCGAGAGGCATGCCGCCGCTCAGCAAGGCAGCGACTGCACGCGCGATCGCACTGACCAGGTCGTGCACATGCACAGGCGAGAACCTTGCGGCGGCGCCCGCAAGCGGAACGATCGGCGCAAATGCGCTGAGTCGCGCAAAAAGCCGCAGGAAGTTGTCGTCCGGGCCGAACACGACCGACGGCCGCACGATCAGCACCCGGCCATTGCCTTCACGCGTGAGCAAGAGCCGCTCGGCCTCGCTCTTGGACCGCAAGTACATCGACGGCGCGGAATTGACCGCCTCGGGGCGGCAGGCGAGTGCCGAAACATGCACAAGCGGTCTTTCCTGCGCCACCCGAATCAAGCGTGCGGGAAGTTGGACATGCACCCGGTTGAAGGCCTCGCCCCAGGGCTCGCCCCTGTCGCTGTGCAGGATGCCCGCGAGGTTGATGATCAGATCGCTGCCGGCAACCAGAGTCGCGAGCTGGTGGTCGTCGTGCGCATCGGCCTGCACCAATTGCACTGTGGGGCAGGTGGTGAGCCCGGTGTGGCGCCACGCCCTGCGACTCGGCAGCACAAGGTGCAAGTGCGGGACGACGGTTGCCAGGCTTGCCACCAGGTGCCGCCCGATGAATCCGGTGCCGCCGATCAGCAGCGCCTTCGGACGGTCAGACTGAAGGGCGCCCCGCACGGCGGATGCAGGCGCGCGGCGCCGTTGCTGCGCGCCACCTTCAGGGGAGTTGGGAGAGGGCTGCATGCTTCGGGCTGACCTCTCCGAGGCGCTGGCGCAGTGATTGCGGCTGCGAGGTGGTGAGGGCAGCGTAGTACACCGTATTCGAGAGGACTTTCTTCACATAGTCCCGGGTCTCGTTGAAGGGAATGATCTCGGCAAAGATCGCACCTTCCACCGGACCGGGTAGTGTGGAGCGCCAGGTTCGGGGTCGATTCGGGCCGGCGTTGTAGGCCGCCGAGGCCAGCGCGGGTGAGCCGTCGAGGTCATCGAGAACCGAGCGAAGGTAGTAGGTTCCGAAGCGCAGGTTGGTCTTGAGATCGTTGAGTTCCTCAGTGCGGAAGCCCTCGTGGCCGAGCTTTTTCGCAATCCACCGACCGGTGGCGGGCATGATCTGCATGAGCCCCTGCGCGCCCACGCCCGAGCGGGCGTCAGTGAGAAAGCGCGATTCCTGGCGAATCAGTCCGTAAGTCCAGTGCGGGTCGAGTTGTACCGCGCGGGCCGCAGTTTCGAGCTCTTCGCGAAACGGCATCAGGAACCGCAAGTGAAAGTCGTGCTCCTGGCGGGTGCGGTCGGCAGTGTTCACACAACGGTCAAGCACCAGACGCCTGCACGCAAGCTCGGCCGCTGCAAGCAGTTCGCGGTCGTCCATGCCCTTGGTGCTCACCCACCATTCGCGGTTGCCCTCGGGCCGCAGGCCCAGTGCGTAGAACTTGAAGGCGCGCTGGATTCCGGTGCGCGCTGCCATCGACCGGAGTTCCTCGTCGCCGGGCGTACGGGCACGTGGGGGCACCACAATCTTCTGGCCCAGATCCTCCAGCGCAAGCTGGCCATAGAAGTGAAACTGACGCGAGAGTTCGGTGAGGATCGCCCGGGCCGCCGGTTCGTCACCCGCCAGACGGTAGGCGCGCGCGCGCCAGTACTGCCAGGTTGGGTCGTCGCGCGCGCGTGCGGGCATCCAAGCCAGCACCTGAAGAAGGCTGTCCCAGTCGGTGGCGCGAAGCGCGCTGCGCGCCATCGAGGCAAGCGCCTCTTCACTCCCCAACGCGCCCCGCAACTGCGCCGAAGCGTCGAGCGGAAGGCTTGCACGAAGCGCGTCACGGGTGAGTTCGATCGCCTGCGGCTGCATCCGCAGCATGCTGATATGCGCGATCTGGGCGAGGATGAAACTCCGGCTCGATGCCGACAGACCCGAAACCTCCTCACGCTGCCAGCGGCGGTAGGCCTCGAGGCTGTCCTCGCGCGCCAGACGTACCCAGGCGATCTGGGCAAGCGGCGCGGGGGCACGGAGCGCCTTCTCGGGCTGCTCGAGGGCCCGGTCAACATCCTGTGCCGAGAGTCCGAGGTGCGATGCGGCCCAGCGGATCGCCGATCCCTGATTGGTTTCGATGGCGAGTCGGAGGCGTTGCTCGAGCAGCGCGGGCTCGAGCGCTCCCGCAGACTTGAATTCCGAAAAGAGCCGACCGCAGGCCCCGCCAAGTGGCCGGGCCATCGTGAAGACCGGCATCGCTTCGTTGAGCAGCACAAGCTGCTGCATCCGGTCGGCTGCGCCCAGTTTGAGACGCGCCATCAGCTGCAGGCAGTGCAACGGTGGCTCATCCTGAAAGACAAGCTTCGGGTATTCCTCGGCCAGTTGCGCCCATGACGCGCGGTCACCGAGCCACTCAAGGTAGGTCTTGCGCAGCTGCTCTGCCACGCTTTCGCCCTCATGGCGGGCAAGAAAGCGCAGCACCTCTCGCTGAAGCACCTCGGCCGACGCCTCGGTAATCGGTCGCTGCGCAAGCCGCAAGCGCAGCGACCACTGCGCCACATAGGGGTGGAGCGGGTGGTCCTTGAGCGATTCGTCTTGACCTTTCTGGAACGCCGCAAGGTCGTTCCGCAGGAACGCTTCGCGCAGCGCTACGACCTGCTCGTCGGCGGGCAGTCGCTCCGCAAGCGGCATTGCAATCGAGGCTGCCGCGCTGGTGGCCACCGCTGCCCCAGCCACGAAGCTTGTGGTGGCAAGCGCCGTGGGCACGAAGCCCCTGCGCGCCGCAGCCAGCGGATTCGCGGGCGTGGTCTCGAGCGGGGTGGCGGCCCGCTGCAAACTGCCCGCGCGTCCGTCGCTCGACGCAGAACTGGCCGCTTGTGGGCTCCTTGCCCGAGGTGGCCCCTTTGCAGCTACCGCCTTGGGCTTCGCTCTGGCCGCATCGGCGCTGGTGTTACCGGCGCCCTTGGCTGCATTGGCGCCGACGTTGCCCGCGCCCTTGGCTGCCTTGGCGCTGACGTTACCCGCGCCCTTGGCTGCTTTGGCGCCGGTGTTGCCGGTGGTGTTGCCTTTGGCTGCGCCAGCAGGGGCGGCGCCGTCACTCGAGCGCTCCGCCACCAACGGTGTCCTCGATGGGTTTTCTGCGGCATGGACTGCGCCCAGAAAGCGTACCGGGCTCAGGTAAAACCCTGCGGCACCTTCTTTCGCACCAGCTTTGGCACTCCCACCAAAGGTCATGGGGAGACTCAGGCCCAACGCCACGCCCAGGCTCAGCACCGCTCCCAGGCTCAGCACCGCGAAGATGCTCAGGGTTAAGCTCGGGCGCAGTGTCGCGCTCAAGCGCGGCGTTGCGCCCGGGCACGGGCCAAATTCGATCCCCCACACAGTCCGCCTCGTCGCCACTTTGGAGCTGTTCCTGCGATGATCCATGGCCTGCGCACCCTCACTTGCAACCGGCTCTAGGATACCCTTGATGCAGCGGCGCGGCAGATAAGGAACATGACCCCGCCACACCTCGCTCCCTCCAGGCAGCCCGACTCCAAGCAGCCCGACCGCGCAACGCTGCGCAAGGAGTGCCTTCGGGTGCGCGATGGACTCGATCCGCGACTCCGCTGCGCTTCCGATGCGGCAATCGCCACCCACCTGCGTGGCTGGCTCGCCACACTTTCGCCCCTGCCCCCATCCGATCCTGCGCTGGCGCTCTGGTGGCCGATTGGCAGTGAACCCGACCTGAGGCCCTTCTTCGCTGGATTTCGCGCGCTCGGCTGGACCGTGGCGCTCCCTTGCGTGGTGGCGAGGGGAAGTGCGCTTCGATTTGCCGTGTACGACACGGATACTCCGCTGCGCACGGTGGCGTTTGGCTTGCAGGAGCCCGCAAGTCCCCGCTGGGTTGAGCCCTGGGCGATCGCTGCACCCTGTGTGGGGTTCTGGGGTTTGTATCGCCTCGGCTACGGCGGGGGCTACTACGACCGCACGCTTGCAGCTTCACACGGGCTCGCGCAAGGCCGAAGCGCGGCGATCGCCTACAGTCAAAGCCGGATCGAGCTGCCGGATGCTTTCGCTCCACAGCCCCTCGACCAGACCTTCAGCGCCGTGATCACCGAGGAGGGTGTGATCCACCCCGATCCCGGGACTCCCGCGGCTGGCTGAAGGCCTCAGCCCGCAAGCCCCAGGTCGCCGAGGATCGCGGTGCTGGGCTCGCTCTGGTTGAGCGTGTAGAAGTGCAGGCTCTGCGCCCCGCCCTCGACCAGCCTGCGGCAGAGCGCAGCCACCACATCGCGGCCGAAGGCGCGAATGGCGTCGCGGTCGTCGCCGAAGCTTGCAAGCTTGAGCCGGATCCAGCGTGGAATCTCGGCCCCGCAGCTTTCCGAGAAGCGCATCAACTGGGTGGTGTTGGTGATCGGCATGATCCCCGGCACGATCTCGAGATCGATCCCTTCGCGGGTGACCTCGTCGCGAAACCTGAAGTAGGCATCAGCGTTGTAGAAGTACTGTGTAATCGCCGAGGAGGCGCCCTTTCGCACCTTGCGGACGAAGGCCTGCAGATCCGCCTGCGGCGAGGCGGCCTGCGGATGCATCTCGGGGTAGGCAGCAACCACCACATGGAAGTGGTCGCCGTGATGCTCCCGAATGAACGCGACCAGATCTTCGGCGTAGCGGAAAGCGCCGCCCTGAACCATCCCCGAGGGAAGGTCGCCGCGTAGCGCGACAATGCGCGAAATGCCCATGGCGCGGTATTGTGCGAGCAGGGCGCCCAGCTGGGCGCGGTCCTGGCCCACGCAGGACAGGTGCGGTGCCACGGGAACAGGGTGCGCAGCGTTGGTGCGGAAGTCCGGGCTTTCGTGAGGATTGCCGGACTCGCCGCTGCCCGACTCACGGCTGGCAGGTTCTTCGCTGGCAGGCTTGCCGCTACCGGACTCGCGGCTGATCGCCTCGACCAAGGCTCTCGTCTTGTCGCGGGTTGCGCCACCCGCACCGAAGGTCACGCTGAAGAAATCCGGTCGAAGCCTTGCAAGGTTGCGACGTACTTCGCGAAGCTTGTGTTCGCCCGTTTCGGTGTTGGGCGGGAAGAACTCAAAGCTCAGTCCGATGCGCACTCAAGCCCTCCCTCATCCCCCGGGGGGTAAATCCTTCTCGCCACAACAAAGAATTCCCGGTTTCCCTCCTGACCCCGCAGGCAGCTCTCGTGCAGGTCACAGGGCGCGTTGACCCGCATGCCGAGTTGCGCGAGGCACTGCACGATGCGTGCAAACACCCTGGGGTATACCGAAGCATCGCTCACCACCCCGCGTCGCAGCAGCCTTCGGCGCTCGCCGGAGTCTGCGCCAAGCTCGAATTGCGGCTTGATCAACGCAAGCAGCCAGCCTTGCGCCGAGAGCAGCGCAACCGCCGGCGCGAGTGCATGTTCGAGACTGATGAACGACACATCCACCACAATTCCCGAGGCACCCTGCTGCGGCCACTTCGGATCGAGCGCGCAGGGGCTTGTGCGGTGGGGCAGATCGCGCAGGTTCAGACCTTCAACCGTGCACACCCGGGGGTCGCTGCGCAGTTGCGCATGCAACTGGCCACGACCCACGTCGATCCCGAGCACCCGCTCGGCCCCCCGCTCGAGAAGGCAGTGGGTGAAGCCTCCAGCGCCTTGACCGAGATCCACCCAGTAGCCCGTGACCCGGATGTCGGGGCGCGCAGCGAGCAAGCCCTCGAGCTTGGCGCCGGCGCGCGACACGAAGCGGTTTTCGGGCGATTCGGCGAGGCCAAGCGCCGCGTGCGGCGCAACCGCCAGCGCCGCGCGTGCAACCGGTCTGCCCTCGAGAAACACCGCGCCGGATGCAATCAACCTTGCGGCTGCCGATCGCGAGGGCGCAAGCCCACGCTCCACCAGAGCCTGATCGAGTCGCACCGGCCAGCCTGGAGGGAGGCGGCAACGGTCGCAGGGTCGCTGCGGGGCCCGGAAGTGGTTCAGTAGCGGTAGGTCTCGGGCTTGTAGGGTCCCGCGACCGCAACGCCAATGTAGTGCGCCTGTTCCTCACTGAGTTCGGTCAGTTGGGCTCCCAGCTTGCGCAACTGCAAGCGCGCAACCTTCTCATCGAGGTGCTTGGGAAGCACATAGACCTTTCCTGGCTCGTAGCGATCCTGGTACTGGAACAGTTCGATCTGCGCGATCACCTGGTTGGCAAACGAGGAACTCATCACGTACGAAGGGTGACCGGTTGCACAGCCAAGGTTCACAAGGCGGCCTTCGGCCAGCAGGATGATGCGTTTGCCATCGGGGAAGATCACATGGTCGACCTGGGGCTTGATGTTTTCCCAGCGGCAGGACCTGAGTCCGGCCACGTCGATCTCGTTGTCGAAGTGTCCGATGTTGCACACGATCGCCTGATCCTTCATCCGTGCCATGTGGGCACGGGTGATCACGTCCTTGTTGCCGGTGGCCGTCACAAAGATGTCTGCCTTGTCGCAGGCCTCCTCCATGGTCACGATCCGGTAGCCCTCCATCGCCGCCTGCAGCGCGCAGATCGGATCGATCTCGGTGATCCAGACTTGCGCCGAGAGCGCGCGAAGCGCCTGCGCCGAGCCCTTGCCCACATCGCCGTAGCCCGCCACCACCG
>Ga0172372_10013591_pt1 | contig 10052 bp, 8 predicted proteins | sample LakKiv5m_2_FD_114544 | JGI IMG/M metagenome (GOLD analysis project Ga0172372, IMG submission 114544) | Freshwater microbial communities from Kabuno Bay, South-Kivu, Congo - kab_092012_9.5m | ecosystem: Environmental > Aquatic > Freshwater > Lake | place: Democratic Republic of the Congo... | reverse complement strand
CGAAGACATGGACCAGCCCTTGCCTCTCCAGGTCGGTCAACGCCCGTTGCTTCGAAAGCTCGACCGCTCTGGCCAGTTGGGTCAGCGCCCGTTCAAAATTCTGAAAGCGCTGGAGCCATCGCACATCTGGATTTTTCATGAATTTCACGCCAAGCGCGCCTTGGCGTCGGCGGCGAGATTTTTCCAGAGGCTCGCGAGGGAGGCGGTAACGGATTCCCGCGCGGCGGCGACTTCGGCGGGGGTGAAAGATTTTCCAGCCTCGGGAGTCTGCGCGGCGAACATGTAGTATTTGATCTTCGGCTCGGTGCCTGAGGGCCTCACCGCCACGCGGCGACGGTCGGCGAGCGTAATCATGAGCATGGCCTCGGCGGGAATGCGGTCGCCTTCGATGTCGTGGATCGTGTCGGTGGCGAAATTCAAAATACCAGTCACCTTGGCACCATCGATCTCGGCGGGCGGATGGGCGGCGTAGGAGGCGACGAGTTTTTTGATTTGGGCGGCACCCTCGGCACCGTCCATCGTGAGCGATTCACCGCGCTCGAGGTAAACTCCAAATTCTGCGAAGATTTGGTCGAGCAGGCCGACCAGCGTGAGGCCCTGCGATTTCGCGTAGGCAGCGGCCTCGGCGATCAACACGGCGGCGGAGTTGCCATCCTTGTCCCTCACGAAATCCGACGCGCTGTAGCCGTAGCTTTCCTCGCCGCCGAAGACATAGAAGCTCGAGTGCTCGAGGCGCAGGCGGCGCGTCTCCTCCTCGGAGAGCGTCGTGTAATCGGGACGCAAATTCGCAGGAATGGCAACCTCGTAGTTGCCTAGCTTCTGGCCGATGTATTTGAAACCTGTGAGCGTCTCCACGCAGCGGAGGCCGAATTTTTCCGCAATGGCTTTCTGAAGATCGGTGGTCACGAATGTTTTGATAATCACGCCGCGCGAGCGGTTTGAGTCGTTGAGAATTCCGAAGTCAAAAAACCGTGTGGCGCGATACCACGCGAGGATCGAGCCGATCTGGTTGCCTGTGAGGAGGTGCATTTTGCCCTCGGCATCCCGCGCGGCAATGCCCATGCGGTCGTCATCGGGGTCGGTGGCAATGACAAGGTCTGCGCCAGTCCGGTCGGCCTGCGCGATCGCCATCGTGAGCGCCTCGGCATTTTCGGGGTTCGGCGACTTCACCGTCGGGAAGCGTCCATCGGGAATCTCCTGCTCGGCCACGCCGTCGCATTGGAAACCCAGCCGCTTCAGCATGGGCTTGATAATCACCGCGCCCACGCCGTGCAGCGGAGTGTAAACGATCTTGAGCGAGTTCTCACGGCGGATCAGATCCGGATCGATGGGCAGTGTGGCAAGCCGCTCCATGTAGGCCTCATCGATCTCCGCGCCCATGGGAATGACGCGTCCGCGCTCGCCTTCCGCGACTGGCGTGTAGGTTTCACCCTCCACCGCATTCACACGGTCGATGATCGCCGTGGCATGCGGCTCGGTGACCTGACAGCCGTCTTCGAAGTAAACTTTGTAGCCGTTGTATTGTGGAGGGTTGTGGCTCGCGGTGAGGTTGATGCCGGCCTGAGCTTTCACATGGCGCACGGCAAAGGACAACTCCGGCGTCGAGCGCGGACCCTCAAAAAGGTAGGCATCACAGCCCAGGTCGGTGATGATTTTTGCCGCCAACTCGGCGAACTCGCGTGAGAAAAACCGCGTGTCGTGGCAGAGGCAGACGGCCGGTTTTCCCGTGCGTGCGCCCTTGGCGAAATACTCCTTCACATAATGCACAAGCCCCTGTGTGGCGCGACTTATGTTGTAGGTGTTCATCGCATTCGTGCCCACGCAGGCAAACTCCGGACGGCCCAACGGCTGCGGATTTCCCTGCTCGGCGGCCGTCACCACCGCGCCGATCGTCTTCCCGCGCAGCCCGCCGGTTCCAAACGCCAGCGTGCGAAAAAACCGGTTGTCCAACTCGGCCCAATTTCCCGCAGCGACGAGCTCCTCCACGGAGGCTTGGTCAATCGGCGAAGCGCTCTTCGCAAGCAGGCCCTCGATGTTTTTGGCGGACTCGGCGAGGAGTCTTCCATCAGCGGCGGCCTGGCGGATCGTGGCGAGGAGCGAGTTCATGCGCGAAGAATTAGCACGGTGCGAAGGCCCCTGTAAATCCCAGAGAAACCCCCGCTCGGCGAAAAAAGAGAGGAGCATGGTCGTCCCGACCGTGCAGGCGCAAAGCGCCGCAAGAAAGAAAACAAACGAACCAATGATGAACTTTGATTGGAAAAATGACGACCGCAGGTCGGTGTTTTTCGATGACAGGCGGGCCCAGTGGCGTAACAGCACAAACTCCATAGGCGGGCGACGCCTGTGGCCCCTTACTCGCGCACCCTCATTTCAATCTTCCGATTTTGCCTAAGAATTCAGCGGATCAACGAATTTCCACGACATTCAAGCCGCAAAAGCGAGCGGCCTTGGCTTGCTTGGCATCACCGGTGAGAAATTCGGAGGCGTTACATTGTCTGGCAGTAGCAATATGTAGCAAGTCAAGAGTTCGGAAACTTTTAGAAGCGTTCCTTTGAAAGAATAATAGAAAACCACTGATTACTCGGATGAACACGGATACGCAGAAATGGGCACGGGTGTATTCGCTTCGCGAACAAGGCAGAGTAAACAAAAACTCTGCAAGCAGGCTTGCCGGAATTTTGTTTTTTCTGCCAATCCCAGTCTGGTGGGATCATCCGTGCCCATCTTTGAAATCCGTGGTTCGTTGTTCTAAGGCACAACCCATCGGTGGGTTGCTCAACGGTTCTTTCACCACCAACTTCAAGACAAGACCGGTATCAAAATAACACGGGATCACGGGTCGCTACGGAGATCGCTCAAAACCTCGTCTATCGGGGTGCCGGGGGCGAATTCTTGACCCCATATGCGCTTCCACCGGAGTGAGAGATCGGACCAGTCGACAGATGGCTTTGAGGCATCACCGGCAGAGACCAGCATGCGACGGGATTTAAGAAACGACAGGAAATTAAGGACTTCCCGACGGATTTCTTCCGGAGCACTTTCGATTTCCTTCAGCAGAGTGGCGGAACTCACCCGACACATACAAGCTTCGTTGCCTCAGGCGGTCAAGGAGTTTTATGGGCTATTGCGATGTCGGCTTCATTGGAGCAGAAATGATAACTTGACAAGTGAATTTATGAGGCACACATTCGGCAGGTGCAGTTGGAATTCGATCCAGCCAAGGAAGCGGAAAATTTGGCCAAACACGGCATCGATTTTTCCACGATCCGGCGGGTTTTTGAAGACCCCAATCGTATGATCATTCCAAATCAAAATCACAGCCAGGAAGAACTGAGATTTTATTCTAGCGGCCACGATGGGCAGGGGATTTTAACGGTAAGATTCACGATTCGCGGCGAGACGCTCCGGGTGATTGGAGCAGGATATTGGAGGAAGCAAAAGAATGCCTATGAAAACCAAAAAAATAAACCCATCTACTCAGAGGAACCCGCTGATGAGGGCTGGAAATTCGAGGAGGGGTCTGCGATCGATCAGGATGAACAAAAGGCTCTGGGCATTCCCGATCCTACTGCCGCCGGGCAGATGAAAGTAGCACGGAAGCCGGCTCGCCCGGCGCGCATTAACATCCGGACGACGCATGAGACGATCGCTGGATTGCGGGCTCGCGCAGAGGAGGCTGGACTGCCCTACCAGACACTGGCCGCAAGCGTGCTGCACATGGTCGCGAAGGGGGAGTTGAAGCTGTCGCTCTCGCGCGTGGGGTTAGGTTTCCTGCAGGGGCGCAGAGAGGATCTCACGGAGGCGCGGGGATCGCGGATGTGAGATTGGGCGCTGACGGAGCATCGCCCTTCCATCGGCAGCGGCGAGGCGCTGAGGTTTCGATGCGAGAGGCTAAACGACCGGGGCGCTCGTTCACCCTGAAGGGCTGCGTTTTTTAGGAACGCTGAGGTCCTCCTCGGCAATGTTTTATTCCGAACAAAGCCAACGGGGGCGTTGGCGCTCCTAAGTGGCGGGCTTGAGATCCTTGTGGATTGGAACAGGAACCGTGATCGTGCCTTTCTGGGCTACCATCTGCATAATCCGGTGGCTCCCTCGCTGCCTGATAAAAACAAATCCATTTTCCTCAAGCAGCTTACATATCTGCTCGCCGGAAAACTTTCTAAGCTTGGGCAAATTCCGCTTCGAATCGGGTGATCCAAGCCTCACCGCTCAAGCGCCCCTCGATTTCAGAGGGGGGACGCGCACTCCAGAAAAAGTCCCACCGCTTCTCGAAGGTTCGCCAACGCCAACTCCGGTGTGGGACCTTGGCTTGCAATATCCAATTCCGGGTTCAGCGCCACATACTCATCCTCTTCGCGGCGAAGAACTGCAGTAAATTTTGACTTCATGCGGTAAGCCTAAACGAAAAAAGAAACCCCTTCAAAGCGATTTTCCATCCTGTTTTCATGCCCGCCAGAGAGCGTGAAGGAGCCGGGGCACAGCGGGGTTCTCGCGGAGGCACAGGGCGCACGGAGGAGAAATGGACGCTGACGGAGCATCGCCCTCCCTTGGGCGGCGAGCGCGGGAAAGAGAGGGGCATGGTCGTCCCGACCGTGCAGGCGCAAGGAGCTGTCGGGACGAAAACAAACGAACCACTGATGAACCCTGATCGACATTGATTGGAAAAATGAAGGCCGCCGGTCGGGGGATTTTTTTTGATGATAGGCGAACGACGCCTGTTCAACGGACGCAGCGATTCTTTGCTTTCGCTCGGCAACATGGGCGCTGACGGATCCGCGTTCTTCGTGGTTGTCAAAAACGGAAATTGCGGTAGAGCGTAGCTCGCGCAAACGTTTCTGTTGCCATGGAGCGATCTTTTATGTTCCACGTGGAACACCCAATCTCAAAAATGTCGCATGATGAGAAAAAATGCTTTGGTGATGAAGTGGAGTGACCTTTACTCTGCAGCCATGTTGCATGTCGTGCTGGTCGAGCCGGAGATTCCTCCGAACACGGGAAACATTGCGCGACTTTGCCTCGCGGCTGGGGCGCGATTGCATCTGGTGGAGCCGTTGGGATTTTCGCTGGATGAAAAATCGCTTCGCCGCGCGGGGATGGATTACTGGCATCTGTGTGATGTGAAGCGGTGGGCCTCCCTCGCGGAGCTCCAAGCGACGGAGTCGACGGGGCGAATCTTTTATTTCACGACCAAAGTCCAGCGGCTTTATTGGGACGAGGCTTTCCAGGATGGCGATTTTTTGGTCTTCGGGAGGGAAACACGCGGGTTGCCGGAATCCTTGCTCCATGCCAATGCCGGTTCATGCTTGACGATCCCCATGCAACCCGGCGCACGAAGCTTGAATCTGGCGACTTCGGTCGGCATTGTGCTCTATGAGGCGAAGCGGCAGGGCTGTTTCCGTAGGTGAATTGCACTCATTCGAACCACGAATTTCACGAGCAAACACGAGCAGTATGAAGACAGGGGCTTGCAGGAGAATCTCGATCTTTTCTCAAAATTCGGTTCTCATCACCGAAATTTCATTATAGCGAGCATGGTCTATGGGCCGTCCCTTTTTACTCAAACACATTGAGCAGAATAGTCGGGGATCAAAAGTCGTTGCACTGTTAAGGCCGCGTGAATCCGGCAAGAGGACGCTGGCCGGGGATTTTTATTCGCAGCCACCCCGACGACCGTCTGGACATCATCGGCCTCGTCTCTTCAAGTTTTCCCCTCGGGGAGAGGGTGCAACCGGTCTCGATAAGGTGGTCGAACTTTTCGAGCGGCTTGGAAAGTAGAGCGCCATTGTTCCATGTGGAACAATTCCTCGGGTCAAATTTTTTGACAACTTGGCGAAAAAACAAGGCTCTAAAATGGCGTCAAACGCGTTTTTCCCGGGAAAGAGGGTATGCATAGCCGAAAGAGGGTTTAAAGAGCAGGAGGGTGTTTTTTGGATAAATGCGGCGGCGGGGATTTTAAATGAATCTTGGGATTCTGGATTTTTTGGAATTCTGTTTTCCCTACATCGTCAGGAATTGCTTTGAGAGTCCTTCGTGCATAGAGCGACAAAGCGACCAACGAAGCCCGACAACTTTTCTTGATTGCGGGCTGCCAGGCCTTCCCTGTTTTGTTGTCGATTTGCGAGTTTAACCATCGTTCCATTTCCTTGGCATGGACTTCATGGATTTTTCGCTTCCCAAAAGTTTTAGCAAATCGTCCGCAATATTTTTTGAGGTTTTTGATTCGGTTGTTGGAGGCTTTGTTGTCGACTTGCGATTGAATGAACTTGTCACAGCAATCCTTGACCGGGAGCGGCACAAGCACCTTTTGCTTTTTATGCGCGATGAAGAAACCAACCGCTTGCGAGAGGGATGCGTTATCCCCGTCGCGCTTCAATTTCTGCTCCAACTGGAAGTAATGCTCTCTATCGTGGGAGAGCGGGAAATGGATTTCGGATTCCGGGAGGTCTGCGTCCATTTTGTCAAATTCCTTGGCTAAAAATTCAAGTGCTTTGTCAAAGGTGGCAAAGGTGTTCTGGTGGGGTTTGCGGGCGAGCATGAAATGGCTTTTGAATTTTCCATCGGCGCACTTGTAGATGCGGCCGTGGCGACCGTTTTTGCTGAAATGATAGGGGAAGTTAGTTTTTTTTCGAGGCACGATTTCTGAAATATACAAAAATATACAAGAAAGGAAGCCGAATCGGTTCTGCCAGTGAAAAGAAGGTGGCCGAGCCTTTTCGGGCAGCCTAGAGAACCCGCGCAATGATTTGTGGGAGGCCGAATCCCGACTGCAGAGACTGCGGTGGTCATGGGGAGAAAAAACTGCTCGGGGGGGGACTTGAACCCCCATGCCTTGCGGCATGCGCCCCTCAAACGCACGTGTCTGCCATTTCACCACCCGAGCGAGGAACAATAAGCGTAGAGTTTTTCGAATGCGATGCAAGCGGGAATTTCAACGGGAATGCTCTTGCCGCTGGAAGCAGGCGGAACCTACATTCGCGTAATGAAAATCTTGGTGACCGGCGGGGCCGGGTTCATTGGTTCGCATGTGTGTGGCCGGCTCTTGCGGGATGGCCTTGAAGTCACGGCGATCGACGATTTCAACGATTTCTATGATCCGGCTATCAAGCGGGCGAACATCGCCGCGCTTGGCGGTGAGCTGGTGGTGCGGGAGGGAGACATAAGGGATCGCGATTTTGTGCGGCGGGCGGTGCAGGACGGCGGGTTCGACGCGGTCATCCACCTGGCCGCACGCGCCGGGGTGCGACCCTCGCTCAAGGATCCGCAGCTTTACATCGACACGAACATCACGGGCACGCAGAACCTGCTGGAATCGGCCCGTGAACAAGGCGTGGGGCGTTTTGTGTTTGCGTCGAGCTCCTCGGTTTACGGGCTTTCGAAGGTCGTTCCCTTCCACGAAAATCTTGCGCTTCCCCAGACGCTGAGCCCTTACGCGGCGACCAAGATCGCGGGCGAGCACCTTTGTGGAAACTACGCGCACCTCTATAAAATGCGTGTTGTGTGTTTGCGATTTTTTACGGTTTACGGTCCGGGGCAGAGGCCTGACTTGGCCATCCACAAGTTCACCGATGCCATCCACCACGGCCGTTCGATCCCTCAATTCGGCGATGGTTCGACGCGGCGCGACTATACTTATATCGACGACATCGTGCAGGGTGTGATCGGCGCGTTGCGCTACGAGGGCTCGCATTTCGACATTTTCAATTTGGGAGAAAACCAGACGACGACCCTCTTGGAGCTGATTGCCGCAATCGAAAGCGCGCTGGGCAAGAAGGCGATCATCGAGCGCCTGCCCGAGCAGCAAGGCGACATGCCGCTCACGGCGGCCGATATCACAAAGGCCCGCGAGCTGCTAGGCTACAATCCACAGACGAAAATCCGCGAGGGCATTCCAAAATTTGTGGAGTGGTATTTGAAGAAATGAAAGACGCCCTCGACATTGCGGCGGCACTGATCCGCATTCCGAGCGTGAATCCCGATGGTGGCGATCCCGGCACGGATCAAACCGGTGAGGCGGCTTGCGCCTCCTGGGTGGCGGATTTTTTGCGTGGCTGTGGAGCGGAGGTTTCGCTGCGCGAGGTTTTGCCGGGCCGCCCGAATGTGGTTGCTCGCTTTCCAAGCCGCCGGGCGGAGGGCCGCAGGATTCTTTTGGCGCCACACCTTGACACGGTGAGCGTGGCCGGCATGACGATCGATCCTTTCGGTGGCGAGGTGCGTGACGGGCGTTTGTTTGGACGCGGGGCCTCCGACACAAAAGGCACGGCTGCCGCCATGTTGTGGGCGCTGCGCGAAGCGGGAGAGGCCTTGGCCGAGTCGCCCTGTGAAATCTGGTTCGCAGGACTCGTCGGCGAGGAGGCCGGGCAATTCGGTGCGAAGGCGCTCGCGAACGAAGAGACATTCGATTTTGTGATGGCTGGCGAACCAACCTCGCTCGATGTCGTCCACACCCACAAGGGCTCGTGCTGGCTGCGGCTGATCACGCGCGGTAAGGCCGTTCATGCCTCGCAACCCGAAGCCGGTGAGAATGCGATTTACCGAATGACCCATGCCCTTGATTGTCTGCGTCGCGAGGCCATTCCCCGACTTGCTGCGAGCTCGAATGCTGTGCTTGGGACATCGACGCTCAGCGTGGGGACGATTCAAGGCGGGTCGAAAGTGAATATCGTGCCGGATTTTTGCGAGGCCTCTGTCGATATCCGCATCATTCCCGGAGCCGATCCTGCGTTTATCATCGACCTCTTGAGCCGCGAGGTGCCGGGAATTGAAATCGAACTGAAACGCTCGGAGCCGCTTTACACCGACCCCGCCCATCCGCTCATCGCCCATCTTGAAACTCTCGGCAGCAAAACGATTGGCGCGCCGTGGTTCTGCGATGCGGCGGTCTTCGCGGCCAAGGGATGTCCGGCCGTGGCCATCGGCCCAGGCTCGATCTCACAGGCGCACACGGCGGATGAATTCATACGGGTCAGCGACCTCGAAGCGGGAGCGGAATTTTTCCTGCGCTTCCTCAAATCACTCGCACAAGGGGGGCATCAGCGTTCTTGATCTCTTTGGGCTGAAATGGAAGATTCGCGGTCATAAGCAAGGAATATTACAGTTGGGAAAAGGACTCCACGGCCTCTGAAAAACCTCTCTACGCCCGCAAAATTGTGTGGGTGCCGCTCGCGGTGCTCCTCACAGGGGCGATTGCCGGATGGATCGCGTTCGGCGTGCTCACGCAGAAATACGAGGCGCGCGCCGACGAGTTCGACCTCAAGCAGGTAAGCCAGATGGAGGCGGCATCGATACTCTACGACCGCAAGGGCCGCGAGTTTGGAAAGCTTTTCATTCAAAACCGCCAGCCGGTTCCCTACGACCGCCTGCCCCCGATGCTTGTGAAGGCTGTGATCGCCGCCGAGGACAACCGTTTTTACGATCACGACGGGGTGGATTACATGGGCATCTTCCGAGCGGCTTTAACGAATTGGCGCAAGGGCCGCATCGCGCAGGGCGCCAGCACGGTGACGCAGCAGCTCGCCCGCAATTCCTTTGAGCTTCGCGAGCGCACCTATGAGCGCAAGCTCGTGGAGCTCTACCTCTCCTGGCGCATCGAAAAAAATTTCAGCAAAAAGGAAATCATGGAGCACTACCTGAACCGCGTCTATTTCGGCAGCGGGTTCTACGGTGCGGAGGCGGCCTCGCAGGGGTATTTCGGAAAAAATGCCGCCGATATGACGATCGGGCAATGTGCCACTCTGGCGGGCCTTCTCAAAAGCCCGCAGGCTCTCTCGCCGTTCAACAACCCCAACGACTCCACCGAATCGCGGAATTTCGTCCTCGGCCGCATGCGTGAGTTGGGATTCATCACCCGCAAGCAATACGAAGAGGAGCTCGCGTCCCAGCTCGGAACGGTTCAACGCACGAATCCCTTCAAGGTCAGCTACGCGATCGAGTTGATCCGGCAGCAGGTCATCAAGGCCCTCGGTTTTGAGCGGGCGATGAATGGCGGATACCGCATCGACACGACATTGGATGCCGATTTGCAGCAGGCGGCGGACCGCGCCACGCGCGAGGTT
>Ga0172372_10013590_pt1 | contig 10052 bp, 9 predicted proteins | sample LakKiv5m_2_FD_114544 | JGI IMG/M metagenome (GOLD analysis project Ga0172372, IMG submission 114544) | Freshwater microbial communities from Kabuno Bay, South-Kivu, Congo - kab_092012_9.5m | ecosystem: Environmental > Aquatic > Freshwater > Lake | place: Democratic Republic of the Congo... | reverse complement strand
GCGGATTATCAATTCCCTCGGCAAAACCGGCGAAGCGTTTTTAATCGACGACAGGATTTTCCAAGCCGCGGAAATCGGAAGAATTCATGCAAAGGCAGCCTGATTTTTGGCGAAGGTATTGATCTTTACCACTCAATTTTTTCCTTATTCCCCAACAGCCATGATGAAAACAATCACGACAGGCTTGGTGCTCATCCTGCTAAACGCCTGCGCTTCCAGCGGTCCGACGCGGATCGCCGTACCCTTCGACGAAGCGAAGGCGCGTTCCATGCTGTTGCCCGGCGGCAATCAGGTCAAGGGCCGCATCATGGTGGGTATGAGCAGCGGTACCCTGGTGACCTGCGCCAACAATGTCGTCAGTCTGGTGCCGGTGACCGACTACGCCAAGGAGTGGGCCAGGCGGTTCTATCAGCTTGATACAGGCCGCTATGGCAGCCTCAATGCAGCCTACCGGATGGATTCACGGGAACCGGAGGTCAAATTCGTCGGTGCGGAACCGTTTTATGCGGCGACGCGGACGACGCGCTGTGACGAGGATGGGGATTTTGCCTTTTCCAATGTGGCCAATGGCGAGTTCTTTGTCGTTGCCAAGACGCGCTGGCTAGGCAAGGACCATGACTATTACGATTTCATGTATGGGATTAACGACGCCCAGGAGCAAGATGGTTCGGTGATGGAGAAGATACGACTGAACGGTAATGACACGATCGAACTGCAATGGACGCCGCCTTCACCCCAACTGCTGGGAGGCGAGGGCTTGACGAGCGGACGGTAGGTGGAAGCGAAGCCCAGTTTGCCTACACTTCGGTAATGCCCGGCAAGGCAGAGTCGTCAGGGCAGCCACCCCATCCGGCGCAAGCCGGTCATATCCAATCGATAGGTAATACATGTCCAGCCAGCTTACGCCCAACGCAAACGAACCCTCGATCGACCGTCGCGCCCGAACCCTGCTGGCGCTTGCCGCGCTTGCCGCCCTGCTGGGCGTTGCCTCCGGGGCGTTCGGCGCGCATGGGCTGAAGGGGCGACTCGGCGAGACCGAACTGGCGATTTACCGCACCGCCGTCGATTACCACGTATGGCATGCCCTGGGATTGGGGCTGATTGGTCTCTTGTTGGATCGTTTTCCCGAATCGCCTCATCTGCATCGGGCAGGGTGGGTGATGTTTGCCGGCATACTGATTTTTTCCGGCAGTCTTTATGCCCTGAGTCTGACCGGCCTGCGCTGGCTGGGCATGATCACACCGGTGGGCGGGATGTGTTTCATTATCGCCTGGGGCCTTATGGCATGGGGTGTCCACCGTAACCCAGCCAGATCAGACCGGACCGCCCCCGAGCCCTGAACCATCCGAGTTGCCTCGGCTTTGCCGGCGGCGGTCGACGGCGGACGCCAGATTCCGCAGCGCCGGCGCCACCGTGACCGGGTAGACCGGCGCGGGTTCGAGACTGCGCCACTCCGGCGCCAGTGACTCGATTTGCCGCCTAGCATACTCCCGCACTTCCGCCAGGTGAGGCGAAACCGCCAACCGCCGGCCATTTCGCATGACTGGCTGCAACAAGGGAACACCCGGAGCGGTGTCGTCCGCCAAGGTCAGGGTGTCACCCATCGCGCAATCCTTTTCGTCGAACCGTCGATAGACCTGCTTGCGTCCCGGCCAGGTGATCTTACCCTCGGAGTGCTTGCGTCGCGCCTGGCCGGCGTATTCCTGCAATTTATAAGCGCAGTCGAGATAAGGTTGATCGGCGCAGGTGTTCATGCGGGTGCCAACGCCAAAACCATCGATCGGCGCTCCCGACTCCACCAACGCCCGAACGGACATTTCGTCAAGATGGCCACTGGCGAAAATGCGTATCTCAGCCAGCCCACCCGCGTCCAGGATGGCGCGTACCCGCCGCGCATGCTCGGCCAGGTCACCGCTGTCGAGCCGCACGGCGGCAATGGCGATGCCTTCCTCCCGCAGTTTTCGCGCCAGCGGCACGAGGGCTTGGGCCGCCGCCTCGGTATCATAGGTATCGATCAACAGCGTGGTGCCTTGAGGGTGCGAGCGGGCAAAGTGTTCGAAAGCCTGCGTTTCGTCATCATGCGCCTGGATATAGGAATGGGCCATGGTCCCGAACAGGGGCAGGTTCCAGCGCAGGCCGGCCAGGACGGTAGCCGTCCCGTCAAAACCGGCCAGATAACTGGCGCGGGCGGACAACAGTCCGGCTTCCTCGCCATGCGCACGGCGCAGACCGAAGTCGGCGAGCAGATGCTGGGGTGCGGCCAGCCGGACGCGTACTGCCTTGGAAGCCACCAGAGTCTGATAATGCAGCAGGTTGATGATGCGCGACTCCACCAACTGCGCCTCGGGCAGGGGGGCGACAACCCGCAGCAGGGGCTCGTCGGGGAACATCACCGTTCCCTCGGGCACGGCATCGACGTCTCCCGTGAAGCGAAGGTCACGCAATTCGGCGACGAAGGCTTCGTCAAAATGCCCGCAACCCGCCAGCCAATCCAGCTCCTCGGCGGAAAACGCGAGTTGTTCCAGATAGTCGAGCACCTGTTCCAAGCCGGCGGCCAAGAGTAAATTGCGGCGCTCGGGTAGTGTCCTGACGAAAAATTCGAACACCGCGGTTTCTCGCATGCCCTGATCGAAATAGCCCTTGAGCATGGTCAACTGATACAGATCGGTCAGCAGGGCGGATGCGGTCATGGGTTAATCCTCGAAGACGAGAGCGCCATGTTCGATCATCGCGCTCAGCGCGCGCTGCCCATCGCCGGGCTCGACATCGACGGCGCGAATGGCCCTGGCCAGCAGGACGACGGCATACCCCCGTTCGCGGGCCGCCAATACGGTATTCAGGACGCAGTAATCGGTGGCGAGACCACCGACCCACAGCCGCTGGATGCCGGCCTGCCGCAGTTCGGCATCCAGCGTCGTGCCGGTGAAACCGCAATAGGTCTCGACCTGCGGCAGGCTGGGCTTGTCGACGACGCGGGCCTCGGCGGGCAGCTTCAGCTCGGCGGTCACCAGGGCGCCGGGCGTCCCGGCCACACAATGGGCCGGCCACGGTCCCCCCTGCTCATGGAACGAGCAATGATTGAAGGGATGCCAATCGCGGGTGGCCAGAATGGGGAGGCCGGCGCTGGAGAACCGCGCAATCCATTCGTTGAGCGGCGCTATGACGATATCGCCGCCGGGGACTGCAAGGACGCCGCCCGGTAGAAAGTCGGTTTGCACATCGATAATGAGCAGCGCATCACCCACTTGCGGAGCCAGGCTGGCTGAACCGACCTGGAACCGAGAACTGGCCAGCTCAACCTTATGAAGGGTCATTCGGCTTGCGCCACCTTGAAATGAGACATACCCTCACGCAGTTCCTGAATGGCCGCATGCAGGGCCCGGCTCGCCTGGTTCAGTTCGACCACCGCGAGGGAGGTCGTGCGCGCCACCCCGGTAAGCTCGACCATCGCGGTACTGATCTCGCCGGCGCCGTCGGACTGGCTGCGCATGCCCTGATCCAGAATTTCAAAACGTGGCGTCAACTGCTGGACTTTTTCCAGGATATCGGCGAGTTGACGGCTGACCTGCCCCACGGAGGCCACGCCCTCCCGTACCTGCGCGCCGAAGCGTTCCATCTCCCTGACCCCCGTCGACACCGACACCTGCATCTCGACGACCATGCGTTCGATATCCAGCGCCGCCACGGCGGTCTGATTGGCCAGATTACGGATTTCCTCGGCCACCACGACAAAGCCCCTGCCATACTCACCCGCCTTGACCGCCTCGATCGCGGCATTCAAGGACAGCAGATTGGTCTGGTCCGCCACCTGGGTGATCGTCGTGATCACACCGGTGATGTTTTTCGCGTGATCGCTGATCATGCCCAGACGGGAGGAGATGGCGCCGGTGCTGGCATAAAGATCATGCATGATTGACTCCATACCTTCGATACCCGTATGCCCCGCATGCGCCAGCCCCGCCGTCTCCCGGACCTGCTCGGAGACCTCTGTCATGGTCTTCGCCAGTTCCCGGGAAGTGGCGGAAATTTCGGTGGCGGCTGCGGAGGTCTCCGTGGTGGCCGAGCTCAATTCGTTGGTCAACGCCTGTTGCGAATCGGCCGCCTCCTGGATCTGCCGCGCCGAGGCCTGAACCATGCCGGAAGAGTGCTGAACCTGGCCGATCAAATGGTTGAGATTGGCCGTCATGTCCTGGAGCGACATCAACAAGCGGCCGATCTCGTCCGAACCGGTGGCGACGATCCGCGCCGTCAGGTCACCCTCGGCCACCCGGCTGGCCGCCTGGGCCGCCACACCGATGGGTTTCGACACGGTTGACGTCAACCACCCCAAAAAGAGCAGGCTCAGCGCAAGCCCGACGCCCGCCGTGATGGCGACGACTCTCAGCGACGCCCAGACCGGGGCCAGGATTTCCTCGCGGGCAACCCGCATCACCAGGGTCCAGTCCCCCGTGGGCACCCGGGCAACGGCATAAATCCAGGGATTCCCCGCTTCCGGTCCAGGCGCCAGGCGTACCGGCTCGCTTGCGCCATGCATCGACGCATAGATCGGCGCCAGGACGGGACTCCAGGGCGTCTTTTCGATGGGCAAGGTTTCCAGACCGCGATCCAGGGTCGCCGAGATCACCCGACCACGATGACTGACCAGCATGAATTCGGCCGTGGCGTAGGGTTTCCGGGCGCGGATGAAGGCACCGATTTCGTCCAGCGCCCGATCCACCCCCGCCACCCCGACAAAACGCCCCTGGATCAGGATGGGATAGGTCTGCTCGACGATCATCTTCCCCTCGTAGACATAGGGTTCGGTCACCATCGTCTTGCCCATGACCGCGAGCGTCGAGCGGCCCGCATCGAAATGCCGGCTGACCTCACTCGCCAACTGAATGCCTTCCAGTTCCGGCCGATTTGCCAGCCGGTTTTTGAGTCCCTGGTAATAGAGGCTGGTTTCCATATTCAACAGTGGGGCCAGCCGGACCACCCCCCTGTCCTTGCGATCACGGAACCAATATGGGATGAACCGGCCCGCCGCATCCATCGCCGGTTTCTCGTCAGCCGTCGCGAGCCGCACGAATTCCGCATCCAGACCGTCCGCGTTCGGCTCGTAACCGAAGTAGGCGCCGGTAAACTGCGGATACTCATCCAGCATGCGCCGGGCCAGGTCCAGCGAGGCCCGGCGATGACCGAACAACCCGCTTTCCTGAGCCGCCGCCATACCGCGCGCGACAGTCACCGTTTCAAGATTCCAGGCGTCGATACGACTGGCGGCCGCCAATGCCTCCGACTGGATGCGGAACAGACTGGCCTCGTGGAGATCCCGATAGAGGTTCACGCCCAGTATCAGCACCACCAGACCCAGCATGGCAATGACCGGCGGACCGGCCCAGAGCAGGATTTTCATCCTGAGCGTGCGAATGTGTCGTGCGGTCACCGATAACGTCCTCGTTGAGTATTTGCCCTGGGCATGATGCCAAGTTTCGGTATGTTTGCCATCGACCGCAAGATTAATTTACCGCATCCGACCGGGTTGGCCAGGGGTTGGCGAACAAGACAACCCCCGACTCTTCCGATCGGGATATGATGAACGGCATTTCCGCCTGGAACGCCTGGAGGTCGTCATGAGCGCCGTCGAACCAGATACCCTCGGCCAGTACCTGCTGCGCCGTTTATACGAGGCCGGAGTGGGTCACATTTTCGGCATCCCCGGCGATTATGTGCTCGGCTTTTACGAGCTGCTGGAGCAGGGTCCCATCCGGCATGTCGGCACAACCCGGGAGGACACCGCCGCCTTTGCCGCCGACGGCTACGCGCGCTGTCGGGGCATCGGCGCTCTCGCCGTCACTTATGGGGTCGGGGCCCTCAGCGTCGTCAATGCGATTGCCGGCGCCTATGCGGAGTCCTCGCCCGTGGTGGTCATCAGCGGCGCGCCCGGGGTGCGTGAACAACAGGCCGATCCGCTACTGCACCACCGCTTCGGTCCGTTCAACTTTCAGCGCGAGATTTTCGAACGCATCACTTGCGCCACCGTCGTGCTCGACGATCCCGTCATCGCCTTTCGCCAGATCGATCGAGCGCTTGCCGCGGCCCGCCGTCATTGCAAACCGGTTTATCTGGAGATCCCCCGTGACCAGGTCCTGAGTCGGGGCCATGCCACGCCCGAGGAGGCCGGCGGAATGCCCGCCAGTGATCCCGACGCGCTGGCCGAGGCCGTCGCCGAGGCGGCGGCATTGCTGATGGCTGCTTCGTCGCCGTTGATCATCGCCGGCATGGAGTTGCACCGACGCGGCCTGCAGCAGGCCCTGGTCGATTTGGTCGAACGCGCGGGGCTGCCCGTGGCGGCCACGCTGACGGGTAAATCCATGCTCGCCGAGCGCCATCCGGCGTATCTCGGCGTGTATGAAGGCGCCATGAGTTCGGAAGACTTGTGTGCCAGGGTCGAGCAGGCCGACTTGCTGATCATGCTGGGCGCTCCCTTGAACGATATCGACACCGGCATTTATACCGCGCGCTTAGATGCGCGGCACATGGTTCGCGCCGCCCAGGACGAGGTCACGATTCACTACCATCGCTATCCAGGGGTGTACTTGCGCGATTTCCTCGCGGCGCTGACCAACGCCGTCCAAGCACGCCCTCTCCCGCCGCAGCCAGCGCCGCTCATCGCGACCGCTCGGGATTTCCCCACGCCCGGGCGGCCCATCACCCTCGAACGACTCATCGGCCGACTCAATCAGGCGCTCACCGCGGACATGATCGTGGTCAGCGATACCGGCGATTGCCTGTTTGCCGCGCTGGATTTGCGTGTCCACGAGCGCAGCGAATTCCTCGCCTCCGCCTTCTACACCACCATGGGGTTCGCGGTACCGGCCGCGCTTGGGGCACAGATCGCCCGGCCCGATCACCGCGCGCTCATCCTGGTCGGAGACGGCGCCTTCCAGATGACCGGCACGGAACTCTCGACGCATGCCAGTCTGGGCCTGGCGCCCATCGTCATCGTTTTCGACAATCGCGGTTACAGCACCGAGCGTTGCATCCTCGACGGCCCCTTCAACGACATCGCCCCCTGGCGCTATGATCGGCTAGGCGAAGTGTTCGGCCCCATGCAAGGGTACCGGGCGGCCGATGAGGAAGCCTTTGAAACCGCCCTGGTCAAGGCGTTGGCCAACCGCGAGCAACCCAGCCTCATCCACGTTCGTCTGGCGCCGAATGAAGCCTCCTCGGCCATGCGCCGGCTGGCAGGATACCTGCGTTCACGCGTGAAGAACCATGGCTGAACCCAGGGCGCTTCCCCGAGAGATCGTCTCACCGGCTCGGCCCTCCCCAGAAAGGCCAGGATTTATCATCCACCCGCCATTAACCCATCCACCCGCAGGAGTTCAAACCATGACTGTCTTTTCCAGAAGGCCGATTTGGCCAGCGCTGAGCATCTTTTTGACGCTGACCCAGCCATCCATTGCCGCCCAGACCCCTGAAGCCGGCGGCGGCAAGGCCATTCCGGTCATCACCGGATCGGTGTTTTATCGGGAGCGAATCGCTCTCCCACCGGACGCCGCGCTGGAGGTGACGGTGGAGGACGTTTCCAAAGCCGATGCGCCCGCGCCAGTCATCGGGCAATTGCGCATCATGCCGACCGGCCAAGTGCCAATCCGCTTCGAGACACCTTATGACCCCAATCGGGTGCGACCCGAGCATCGCTATGCTCTGCGGGCGCGAATTCTGCTGGGCGATCGACTGCTGTTCACGACCACACAGTCATATCCGGTGCTGACCCAGGGGGCCGGAACCCATGTGGAGATGATGCCCATGCAGCGCGCGGCCGCCCCTGAAAAGACCGACACAAAACCGGATCGTGAATTGACCAACACCTACTGGAAACTCACCGCGTTGCGCGGTCAGCCGGTCAAGACCCGCGATCAACAGCGCGAGGCGCACATCATCCTGCAAACGGAGAAGAATCGGATCGTGGGCTCTGGCGGTTGTAACCGATTGATGGGCGGCTATCGACTGCAAGGCAACACGGTGGACTTTTCGAAAATCGCCTCCACCCAGATGGCCTGCGTGGAGGGCATGGAGCAGGAAACCGCCTTCTTCCAGGCACTCAACAGCTCGCGCACCTGGAAGATTCAGGGCGACACGCTGGAACTGCTGGATGAGAGCGGCGCCAAGCTGGCGAGCTTCAGCGCGGTCGATTTGCGGTAATTCGCGGTGTGTAACTCTACCTATCACCCCATCGCCGCACTGTCCCCATCCACCCAGGTCGAGGAAGCAGCAAACCCTGCCCGAGCCGAAAACGTCATGCCGAGTGACCTGACGCGGCCCTGCGTCGCACGGCATGACATCCGCCTTCCCTGGCCTACCGGAGCCATTCCGCTACGGGCAAGCCATGCACCCTGATAGAATCCCGGCTTTCCATGCCCACGCCCGGGGGTGGGGTTGACCCCCATGACCCGAGGCGACAACCACCGGAGACACTCGGATGCCCGCTTTCATTAACGACCCGGATTTTTGGGTCAACCTGGGCCAGATCATGCTGGTCAACATCGTTCTGTCCGGGGACAACGCCGTGGTCATCGCCCTGGCGGCCCGGTCCCTGCCGGAGACCCAGCGCAAGCAAGCGATCGTCTGGGGTTCGGTGGCGGCCATCATCATGAGGGTCATCCTGACCGTGGTTGCCCTGGAAATGCTGCGTCTGCCTTATCTCAAACTGATCGGCAGCGGATTGTTGTTCTGGATCGCGCTGAAATTGCTGGCCCCGGAGGAATCCGACGGGGAAGGCACGGTCGTCCAGGGCGGACTGAGCGCCGCGATACGGACCATCCTGATCGCCGACCTGGTGATGAGTCTGGACAATGTCCTGGCGGTGGCCGCCGCCGCGCACGGCGACGATTTATTGCTCATGCTGGGTCTGGGCATCAGCATTCCCCTCGTCATTTTCGGCAGTACGGTGATTCTGCGGTTGATGGATCGATTCCCGATCATCATCACCCTGGGTGCCGGGATACTCGGTTACGTCGCGGGCGAAATGCTGATCACCGAGCAGGCGCTGGCGCACTGGTCGCCGTTCCGCGAGGACGGGCTGCTGCATACCTTCCTGCCGCTATGGGCGGCCCTGACCGTCGTCGGACTGGGATACTGGTTGGCCCAGAGAACGGCGGCCGCGAAGAAGCCGGCCTTCGTCGATCTGGCCCGCGAGGACGAGCAAACCCATCACGATCACCGCTAAACGAGGATAACCGTCATGCTGAAACTGCTAGTGCCCGTGGATGGCTCGCAGAACTCCACCCGATCGATCGGCTATCTGATTCAATGGCTTAACCGGCTGGCGGAACCCGCCGACATTCACTTGCTGAACGTCCAGCCCGGCCTGCATGGCGATGTGGGGATGTTTCTCAGCCATGAACAGATTCGCGACTATCACCACGACGAGGGGATCAAGGCGCTGAATTCCGCGCGCGAGCAACTGGATGCCGCCCACGTGGATTATACCTTTCACATCAGCGTGGGCGATCCGGCGGAGGTGATCGTGCAGTTTGCCCGGGACCAACACTGCGACCAGATCGTCATGGGTACGCGGGGCCTGGGCAAGTTCTCCATCCTGCTGCTGGGCTCCGTGGCCTCCAAGGTCATCCAGCTCGCCGAAATACCGGTGATGCTGATCAAATAGTTCACCAAGGGAACGGCGTCGGCGCGGGAAACACCCGCTTATCGCTTCGTCTCGCTCAGACGGGCTTAAGTACTCAGGCATCAGCCCTTTCAAACTAGTATAAAAACAACTAAAATACTGTATTTCATGTAACCTCATTAGGATGCTGCCATTATAGACCTCTTCCGCGAGAAAACCCAGCTGCTCTGCTTGTTGCAAGGGTTATTTGAACGCTGCTGTTCGGCTGAGAGACTGGAGGGGCTATTTGAGCGGTATGCACAAACCCAATATATTCGGGAAGTCACCTTTGCGACGGTATGTGACCTGATGTTAGGCGTGGTGTTAAATATCCATCCCACCGTCCACGCCGCTTACCAACGCCGTGCCGAACCCCTGGATATTTCCGTTTCCGCGCTGT
>Ga0172372_10013589_pt1 | contig 10053 bp, 22 predicted proteins | sample LakKiv5m_2_FD_114544 | JGI IMG/M metagenome (GOLD analysis project Ga0172372, IMG submission 114544) | Freshwater microbial communities from Kabuno Bay, South-Kivu, Congo - kab_092012_9.5m | ecosystem: Environmental > Aquatic > Freshwater > Lake | place: Democratic Republic of the Congo... | reverse complement strand
TATGACTCACATCACATATTGGAAGAATCAGGACCTTATGAAAATATAACAGATGCTGAGAGTTATGCAGATAAAATATTGTCGCAATATTTTGATCCATAGCTTGACATTCATCCGTGAAATATATATTAAGAAACATGGAGAGTTTATGATTGCTTTCGATTGGGTTGAGACGGCATTTGTAATGTTTTTAATTTGCAGTTCTTTTGTGGCTGGATATTTATTTCACCCCTCAACTGGAGATAAAAAATGAAAGTAAATGTTGTAACCGATACAAAATGGGTTCACGATTTGAAAAGCTCAAATCCGCGACGAGGTTTTAATTATTATGATCGAGTCTTGACCTTCGAGGAAGTGGTTGAACACAAATATGTCAAAGATAATTTCCCAGGGCTAGGACAAGAGACTTTTTATAAATCAGATGATGGCATTCAATGGGTGATTCGAACTTATGTTGATTCGTCAGATTAGGAGGTAATATGAGCGGTGGTTCTCTCGATTATGCTTTTAGTAAGATTGATGACTTCGCCGACGAATTAGAGTCAAAAATTAATCAGTCCTCTACTCCGGAACTTTTAATTCTTAGAAAAAATACGGTACGTCAACTAAGAGCATTGTCAGAATTGTTGCGAGCCATAGAATGGAATATGAGTGGCGATACTCTTCCGGAAAATGAACTAAATGCATATCAAAAATATTTTGAAGACACAGAATTGTCATATCAAAAGGTTGTATTGGCAGAGATATCAAATTCACTTTTAGAACTACAGTCGGTTGTAAACAATCTAGGTAGAAATTAATTCTTAATGCAGGGGGACAGTTGTTACGGCTAGAAGTTTATTCAGATCTGCATTTGGAGTTTGATGCTCAGCAAGGCAGAAAATTTATGCACAAGATGGACCCTACAGATGTAGATGTTTTAATCTTGGCTGGCGACATTACAGTTTGTAAGCATTTGCCTTATGTTGTCCGAACTATTTCTGATAAATACAAAGACTCACAGGTTTTATTTGTTGCGGGAAATCATGAGCATTATGGGTCATCTCTTGAAGAAGTAAATTATGCATTAACATCTCTTGAGAAGCAACATGAAAATTTTCATTGGCTGAATTATAACACCTTCTGGTGGAAAGGTAAAGCATTCTCTGGTGGGACTTTATGGTTTGAAAAGCATGCAACTACGGATTTATATAAAGAAGGATTAAACGATTTTTACAAAATCAAAAACTTTGAATCCGTAGTTTATGAAGAAAATGAAAAAGCCAAGAATTTTTTTTCTGAAGCTATGAGTTCAGATGTTATTATCACTCACCATGCTCCTTCTGAAAAAAGCATTAAGCTCTCTGGTGCTAATTTAATCAAGAGTCAGTTTTCAAGACATTTTTATGTGACGGATATGACGGATATGATTATTGAGCGCGGACCCAAGTTTTGGTTTCACGGACATCTTCATAAGCCCGTAGATTACGTTCTTGGAAAGACAAGAGTTTATTCAAATCCGAAAGGATACCCTGGTCGTGAGGATTTAGATTATCGGGGTAGATATATTTTAGAATTAGAATAAGCTAATTGTAAAGAGAAAATTATAAAGAGAAAGTGCATGTCAGAATTGATTCTTTTGCATTATAAAAACTTCTTCATTTCCATTGGAATTGATATAAACTCTTTAAAAGAACAAGATCTTTTGATGCTAAATACCGTAAATATTAATGGCGAAGTATTTTACATTTTAGCGAAAAATTTTGCTTATACGGCTGGCATTCAGAAAAAGTTATTAGATCTTATTGTTTGCGATGCACAATCAATTGATACATATGGCGAATACCCAGAGCCTATTGATGGGTTGACATACACTATAAATAGAGATGGAACGTTTACGGCTGCTCCATGGTATTAGGCTTTACTATAACGCTTATGCCATCATTATCCATGATTTTTACAGATATATAATGCCATATTTAAAAAACAAGTACGCGAAAATGTAATTCATTTCATTTATCGGTTTTAGTAATGAAACCTAGTTTAAGAATTCATCATAGTATATGTGGTTTAAAGTTTTACATGTTTGAACAACATAGCAAGGGATTCTTTGTTGGCTTTACAACTTCTGCGGTAAATGACTTTATTTATCTTTGTTCTTTTAGGTTGGGCTCTGTTACGGGGCTGCCTTATATTGTAAAAAGCATGCTTACAATGAATGAGGTTAAAGATATTAATGATGTAAATATGTTTATCGTGCAAAATATTGATATCTTTGATACTAATCCTAAGGGTGCGGTATATACGACGGGGGAGTTATTTGGGAGGATCCTATAAGGCATGACTTATTTTTATAGACGCGAATATCCTGGGTGGAAAGAGGTATTGATCTATAAAAACAATAACAGTATTGGCTTTTTCTCGAAAAGCTCTAGTGGCTTTTTTCTATGTACTTTTGAGTGCGTAGTTGACTTTTATTTTATAAAAGAATATATATCTGATATTGCAACACTTCGCGATATCGATGAAAGTTTTTACAAACTAATCGTTAAAAATATTGATTGCGTAGAATCTATAAAAGATTATAAAAAAGATCGGTTTTATATATCAAAAGATAATTGGGATAAGTTCATAAAAGATAATATAATTATTGTTATTTAAAACCAATATGTAATTATATTTTATAAAATATTGATTTATTTATATTTTACTGTTATATACAAGAACAACAGTGGATATAATATGCCTATTAATGCAAGATATCTTTGCTTTTCTGTTCCTGTTAGTTGTAACTTTATCTCTCTACAAAGAGAAAATGATAATTTTATCCTTGTCTTAAAGAAGGACCATTTTGAGCCGCGATATGTTTGGATTTGCTCTTCTATAAAAACAAATGGAAATAGTGACGATGATCAACTTCATAATTACAGATTTGTAAATAACTTAGATCGAGTTATGCAAATTAATAATTCATTCTATCGTCTTTTAATGAAGAACATTGATTACGTATATCGAGATTCTTATGGCGATTTATATCTTGATATTGATAAGTATAATGAATTTATTGAGCCATATCTTAATTTTGAAAACTCTCCAGAGGGAGAAAGTGCTTTGGGTTTGCAAAATGTTTGATTATATAATCACCAAACATTGGGGATATAATTATATATGTATTATAAATGATGCCGCTAATTATCATAAAGCTACTTCAATTGCATACAGTGGAAGATTAAGCTCAAGCAATATTAAGTTTTTTAGCCTTTGGTTTATGGCTTGTAATGAATTAAATCCTTATCCAATACGAATAATTAATGATGTTTTTCAGCTAAAGAATGATTTCCCTCGTATGTATTATTTTTTGCTTAAAAATTTAGACATAATTAAACGAGCCCCCTATGAAAGTATCTGCATTTACGAATATGATTTCGAAAAAAGAATACGTCCGTATTTGATGCCATACCGGCAGCATCCGTGATGATTAGTACAATAAATATAGGTAGGTCTTTCGACATATTTCTTGTATTAAATGGTGATCGACGAAAGCTTATCGGATTTGCTCAATCAATCCTTTCTGGTGATTTTTACATTATTTCTTATACCATGCCATCTGAAATTGATACTTTTGACGAACCGACACTCATGCAGTATCAAAGACAAAAAGAATGGATTGGGTGGGATTCATTGTATATATTCCAAAAAATTCAGGAGATTATAGATGTGGATATAAATGAAGAGCTTTTGAAATTATTAATGAAAAATATTGATATTATTACTTCTGGTAACGGTTTTCGTTCCGCATTAACTATTAGTGAGAATAATTTCGAAAAGAGTATCCGCCCATGCTTAAATATTTATTATAACGAAGAATGTTGCGAGCAACAAAATGATATCCATATGATATAAATCGAGGAAAAATGCCAATGGATGTGAAGCAGGTAATTGTATTAAGAACTAAGTATACTGATGATGATGGCAGAGAGAAAACCGTTAGGGCGGGTAAATTATCTGCTATGGCTGCTCATGCAAGTGTGATGTCTATAATTAATTTCTCGTCTATAGCTCCTATTTATAGTAAAGACTCATCTGGGAGTTTGAATATCAGTTCCGCTAAGATAGAGGGATATTTATCCGCAGATTATTACGAATGGCTCAGTGGAAGGTCTAATCAAAAAAAGATAGTCTTACTAGTAGATACAGAAGATGAGCTAATGACTCTTTTAAAGGAAGCTGCTGCGGCAAACTTACCTCATGTCTTAGTAACCGATTCGGGTTTAACAGAGTTTTCAGGGAAGCCTACCAGAGCTGCGATAGCTATTGGCCCTGCAAAATCTGAGGCCATTGACTTAATTACGAAGAATGGAAGGGTAAAAACGAGGTTGGCGTAATGAATTTTATTTTTCCTCATCTTAAATGCTTTTCTGGAGAAGATAACCCTTTTGACGGGGAATCTGTTTTCTGGGCGGCCAAAAAGCATAAGCCTGAAACTGTAGAGGTTATAAGTAAGGCAAAAAGAAAAAACTACTTTTATATAAAAACATCTCATGGAATACAAGCTGAGTCTAAAGATAGACTTTATCGTATAAATAACACAAAAGATATTGAGTGCGGATCTAGAGTGGTTATTGCTGCGGATGTAGTAGAGCGTAATGATGGGGTGATAAAAGTTAGCATAATAGACACAATATTTTTTCAGGAAAAATTTATTTGGATTTTAGAATCAGATGTGATGTTACAAACTAAGTCAAGGCTATTGGAAGAGATAGAAGATACTCAGAATGATCTAAATCTTTTAAAGGAAGCCGATGAATTCAAATGAAAAACTAGAATTATCCTTTCTAATGATTATAACAATGTGTTTATTTATTTTGGTACTAATAAGGATTATGTAGCCGATGAACCGAAGGATTGCAAAGAAAGTGCTCCGAACAGCCTTTCATCGGCGTTCCTCTGTCACGGCGTTATCAAGAGTTCTGTATTATCCGTCATCACTTTACTCTTTAAGTATGAAGATATACGCAGAAGAAGACTTTGAAAAATTCATTAAGAAATGGGTTCTGTTTTATATAAAGGCGACAAAATACTTTAAAAGACAATTCATAAAAGATAAGAAAGAATTTCTAACAGGTAAGTCTAATTACTATCCATATCAAAAGTTTTTCCGGTTACCAGATTTGGAACCAAATGCTGAAAAGATAAGAGATGAAATATTTTATTATTCAGATAGATGGAGCATGGAAAGGTTGGAACGGGTTAATAATGCTATATTGAAACTAAAATATTCGAGGTAAACTATGCGTATATTTCAAATCAGTCCTGCTTGGCAAGAATCTGAGTTTTATACACCATCTGGTATTCGAACAGATATTACTCTTAAGTTTTCATATGCACCAAATAAAATTGCTGCGCGAATTTCTCAAGGTAATGATGGATATTATTTTGAAATCTTTTCACCATTAGATAACAATCACAAAACAGCTATTTTTAAAAGTGATTTTTTTAAAAGCTTAGATACGGCGAAGCTTGAATTAAAGTATGTATGTATTGATTTCTTTGGGCCAAGCTCTTTCCCGGTAAATCCTCAGGTGAATGGCTAACGATTGAAAACGCTAGTTTGTAATAAAGATTTTGTAGATCAACTTATAGCGCTAAATCTTTTGTCCGATTATTATGAGGATGCTTTCGGAAAGGGCTGGCTTCGTAGAAACAGTAAATCGCGCACACTAACCTTGGTTAGTCCAAGTGATTCTGTTTGGAAAAAATACGTTATCATAGACCACAACACTGAACTAGCCGAACGTATTTTAATATTTGAAAATGATAACATAGCATTTACATGCACTACTTGCCTGAGTGAATCTATTCGAAAAGCATTCAGTTGGGAGAACTCTACACCGGCAAGAACTATATGGATAAAAAAAGTCAAGTACACGAAAAATGCATTAAGTCTTTCGAACATATTTCAGATAAACAGACTTGAGCAAAGCATTCAGACGCAACAGTCCTTTCTGTTTTTAATGAGAAACCTCGATATAATTACTGATGGGCGAGCGATTAATTTAGCCCATATCGAAGGCATTATTTAAAATGCAAAATAGCGAATTCCGGAATATGCTTTATGAACTCTTCAGTTCGAACGATGCAGCTTCATATTCTCCGGATGAGTTTATTGATATGTTTAGCAAAGGGCGTGAGCAGTTTTTTAAGCAGTTTAATTTTCACAAAACATTTGATGAGCAAAAAACTTTTATTGTAAACTTAAGCGAAAATGATTTACTTAGAGTTATTATAGATAAGCGTAGCGATAACACGTATAAGTTATGTATTTATTTTGTCAACTTAGTTGATACAGGAAACGATTGCGAAATTTGGCTTTATAAAACATTTTTGCCTTTAATGGATCATATCAAATCCTTGATTCATTTGTGGCCGCATTGTTTATTTGATGATAACATATTTGTTGATGGCAGCAACAAACAGAAGGATATATCACTTATTTTTCTTTCCAATTGGGTCGGATAATTTAAAATTTTGTTTTTTTTGCGATAATTAGATATAGTATAGGCAGTTATATTTATCGGGAAGGCAATGCCTCTTAACTTTTCGGACATAAAGAATAAAAAATTAGAAATTGATAATTCACTGACACAATTTATTCGAAGTAAATATTTGGAAATAGCTAGTAACATCACTAATGCTTTTTCAGATATAGGTGAATTAATTATTGATAAAAACATGTTCATACTAACACTTATTGATAATGACTTATACTCTCCAAAGCTTTTTATCGCGTTAGACACTATAAAAATATTTTTTGAGATAGACCATTTAATTACGTCTGATATGGTTTTTATAAGAATAATATTCTCGCCAACATCTTCTACTTATGAAGATATGCTAAGCGCATATGTACATAATAGAAAAAATAAAAACTCATCTATTTTTAAACAGCCAGCTTGGTTGGATTTCAAGGGAGCCAAAGAAATAGCTATCAATATTAGATCTGGGTCAGGAAAAATTAGTTTTAATGAGGCCGTTCTTTTGGAAAGCAAAACAACATGCACTAAGCAAGAACTTGATTTTTCTAATTTTTTGGATAAATTATCCGAAGTGCAGAGAGGATGGGTGCTTAAAAATATAGATTCAATTTTATAGAGGATTTATGCTTCCAAAGATCAATGTCGAGTTAGAAAGCTTTTCGGATGGACTTGATAAAGTAGTCCTTGGATATATAGATTCTTATATACAAAAGAATGGCGTACACCTACTGGATTTTCTTTGTATTAGTGGGGAGGATATAGAGTTCAAAGGAATGAAGAGGGATGAAGAACTTTGCTTATCCTCCGATGCTAGGTTTGCAGAGTACAGCCATAAGTTAGGTATGAAAATTCGTATTGGTATTTTATTACAATCTGATTACGAGTTTTTTATTTCAATTTACTTTGATAAACTTTTACTTTCATTGTATCAAAACAATTTTGTGGCTCCAAAAAGATATGTGCTTGATTTTTTGTGCAAAAAAGATTACAATGTAATATCTTATGATGATGCCGCTCAGTATTTGTCTCAGGATGAATTACTATGGGTGTTAAAACGAATTGATATTTTAACGGAAGAAAGCTAGCGATATGAATTCTCAATATGTGTTTTATAAAAAAATAGACCATGACGGTTATTTATATTATATGTGGCCTGAATTTATTTTTGAAAAATCTTATACTACGGGAAAACTGGTCCCTTATTGTTTTGGTTTTCGTAGTGAGTCATTTGAAAGTCCAGCCAATAAACCTTATAACAATAAAATGTTTCTCCATAGATTTGTGCGTTACTACTCTACTGATGTGCATGAGAAAGACTTAACTATATTTTTAACAAATATGGATAAATATAAGCATATACATGATATTGACCAAGACATCCTTCCGCATAACTCATTATTTTATTATTTTTTAGTTAAAAATGTTGATTTGTTTTTTAATAAAAACAAACGAGGCATGTCTCTTGCCATGAATAATTTTCAAGAAATACTGCTTCCGCAAATGGACATTAAATATCTTTAGTTAGCTAAAAACATTTGCAATATATTCCAACTATCGTTAAATACATAATGGAGGTAAGTATGGCTTATGTTATTATGAAAGCAGAAGATATTGTTCATGTTTTGGTTCTGAACCATGCCCCCGCATCAGATGAAGAACAAGAAATTCTTGCTTTGTTTGGCGGAGATAGGCTTTTAAAGGTAACTTGTGATGCGGCAGATGAAGTGTGTGACATTATCTTTGCCTATAATGGTGTTGCAGTTTCTTGCTAAAGATTAGATTGGTATTAGGAGAGGTGTGCGGCGGCGCATCTTTAGGGCACCATCTTCAAATTCTTTTATTGCGGATAATATGTCAAATCCGCATATCTTTTCTATTTCAAAAATAGATATTTTTACTGTGTCGCGGTTTGTTTTTGGGTAGCTATTGATTAGGCCGGATTTTGAAACACGAAATTTGTCAATATTTTTAATGATGATTTCATCATAGGGCGACATTGAATTATTAATGCTATCAAATGCTCTTTCGAGATATGGTGTGTTTATGGATTTATCTTTATACAGTATCTCAATCGTTGAGATTTTACACAAATAAATGGATGGCAGGAACGCATGGTTTATTTCAAATAGCCAGTCTCTATTTTGCTTGTAAGATAGAAAATATGCAGAATCACCGTCATGCATAAAATTTCGCACCTCGAAAAGCTCCCAATTCATATTCTTACTTAAAACAGTAATGTCTTTAAAAAAATCTACATGTTCATTCATTTCGGCCATCAAATGTAAATGGTTGAATTAAAAAGATCATATATGTTTTTACCTTCCAGTTTTCATATGCAGAGTTATTTATTTTCAAATAACCGCTTTTTATCGCATCAGACACTTGCTCATTCTTTAGTTCGATATCGTGTCCATCATTAAAAATAAATTTTAACTCTAGCACTGGGCAAGCAGGACTTGAGAACCATAAAAGGACGGAGAGATCATTTTCACATAAGTCAAGCAAAGTGTCTGTTTGAATGGGGTCATTAAGATTAGGGAGGGAAATTATTTTTTCAAAGAAAAGCTCATGCTTCGAACCATTCCCCCATACTTCTTTTATTATCGAGTAAACCTTCGAGTGCATATTGCTCCTTCCGAGATATAGATACCATATCACGCATAGACTTCATAATGAAATAAATATTTGGAATCATGTTTTTTTTTGATATAACTAATGAAGATTTTCATGCGAGGGTAACGTGAAAAAGTTGATAACCAGGCTTAAATCAGAAGCTCATCAAATCGCAACATCGAATGGGCATAGAATGAAAAACCAATGGCATTATCAGTACGACTCAGGGTATTATTATCAGGGCTTTTCCTTTTTCGAGCTTTACACGTCTTATTGCTCAGTATGTTTAGCGGAAGTTAATACAAATGATAAGCGCATTCATCCCATAGGAGGTAATGAAAGACCTCCTGGTATTTACGGTTTGGCATTAGAACAAAAATGTAATCCAGTTAAAAAAACCAATGAGTGATTCTGAACCATTAGTGCTACTCAATTCAAGTCTATACGATTTCTTTCAGTGTTATCGTTTTAAACCTGATATTATAAAGCAATATAGACATGAAATAACGAAAAAAATGCTGTCTGTTAGACACTCCGGATATTGGGTAAGTGAGTTAAAATCATTCTTCGAGAATGGGCTGCATTTAGAAGAAGATTTACGGTCTGCGACTGCGATATTTGCAAAAGATTTATTTTGTATTGATCATTTACATTATTTTTATTTAAAGTTTTTTGAGCAAAAAAATTTAGACTATATGATCAATGTAATTCAAGATTATTTAGATATTGGACGCGCCTGTCCAAAGTTCATATCTAACCGGATCATGTTTTATAAATTACATGCCGATAAGCGATTTGAATCGTTGTATCATCATTGCATTAATTTAATCTTAAAGCATGATTTTATTTTTTTTATGAGAAAAAAGATTTATTTACAGAATGGTATTGTGGATAAGTATAGAGGATTATTATCTAAGTGTGTTTA
>Ga0172372_10013587_pt1 | contig 10054 bp, 1 predicted proteins | sample LakKiv5m_2_FD_114544 | JGI IMG/M metagenome (GOLD analysis project Ga0172372, IMG submission 114544) | Freshwater microbial communities from Kabuno Bay, South-Kivu, Congo - kab_092012_9.5m | ecosystem: Environmental > Aquatic > Freshwater > Lake | place: Democratic Republic of the Congo... | reverse complement strand
GCAAAATTAAAGCAATTTCCTAAAATCGAGCCACGGCAATTACCACGCGCTCTTCGGGTACGTCCACGAGCACGTGCAGGTGCACGTTCACGATTATACCCTGAAATTACCCACTCACTTCCGCGAAGAGCCTTTATTTTGAAGCCCCAAGCGTTACGCGGACCTGCACGATATTTTTGTACGCGGGAGCTTCCAGCGGCACTCGATTGTCAGCTATGACCACGCCGTCCACCTCAACTTTAACGACTCCTCGCTGAACCTGATCAGGATTGAGAATCTCAACACTAAAGGTGCGCTCACCACGGCGGTAGCGTATCAGGGCGTGCTCCCAAGCACTCGGCAAGCACGGATCTACCGTAAAATGGAGTGGCGAGACTGACAGACCTAAGATGTTCTCAATGCCAGCCTGATAGAGCCAGCCAGCGGATCCTGTGTACCAGCTCCATCCTGCGCGTCCTTGAAGAGGTGCCTCAGAATAGACATCGCCGCAAAGAACATACGGCTCAGCACGGTACGTTTCGATACCGCGCTCCGTTGTAGTCGCGTTGATCGGATTAATGAGATCAAAAAGCTCTGCCGCTGTATCGCCAAGACCCTGAAGAGCAGTTGCTATAATTAGCCATGCTGCGGCATGAGTGTATTGGCCGCCATTCTCTCGTACTCCCGGAGGGTAGCCTTTTATGTATCCAGGATTGCGCTCTGTCTTATCGAATGCTGGCGTGAGGAGCTTTATAAGATGACCTTCACGGTCTACCAATTCAGCCCGTGCAGATTCCATCGCTTGCCACGCCCGATCGTGCTCGGCGGCTTTGCTGATAATTGCCCATGATTGACACAGTGAATCGATGCGGCACTCGTCGTTGTCCTTGCTGCCTAGTGCAGAGCCATCGTCATAGAACGCGCGACGATACCACGACCCATCCCAGGCTTCGTGCTCGGCGGCTGAGGCTAGTGTGCGAGCACGTTCTCGCAAAGCGTTCGCTGCATCGATTTCTCCTTGTGCCTCAAGAATAGGGGAGAATCTCCGGATAACTTCATTCTGGAACCATGCAAGCCACACACTCTCACCACGACCGTGCCGACCTATCTCATTCATCCCGTCGTTCCAGTCTCCTGCGCCTATGAGCGGTAGTCCATGAACGCCGACCGCCTCAGTCGCCTTCAAAGTGCGTAGGCAGTGTTCAAGTATCGAGGCCTCCTCCGAGCTGCGCTCTGGAATAAAGTAGGTCTCCATCTGACCCTCAGCCAGCGGTGGTCCCTGCAGAAATGGCACCTGTTCGGCGAGAACGGAGTAGTCACCGGTGGTCTCGATGTAGCGAGCAACTGCATACGGGAGCCACAAGAGATCGTCCGAGATGCGCGTCCTCACCCCACGGCCTGTTGGCGGATGCCACCAGTGTTGAACATCACCCTCTTTGAACTGCCGCGCTGCATGAAGCAGTATCTGTTGCCGCACCATATCGGGCCTGATAGGGAGAAGTGCGAGTGAGTCCTGTAGTTGATCGCGGAAGCCCAGTGCTCCTCCACTTTGGTAGAACGCCGAGCGACCAAATAATCGGCACGCGACAGTTTGGTACAGTAACCAGCCGTTCATCATGATATTGAACGACTCGTTTGGAGTTTGTACCTCGATCGTTGAGAGGAGATCCCTCCAAAAGAGTTGGACTCCTTGCAGTTCAACCCGTTGCATCTGCAGGCTCTTGTATCGCGGTGCCTCGCGACGCATAGCATCCATTGAGCTGTGTTCGGAGAGGAAGAATAGGATGTTCCGTTCCTCCTTTGGCTTTAGCTGTATCGTAATATGCAGCGCAGCACACTGGTCAAAACCTGCTCCTGTTTTTGTGGAAAGCTTCACACCACGCGTCTTTGTGGCAAGGAAGGTTGAGGTTCCACCTCTGTTTAATATGTCCGGAGAGGAGAGGTCACCGTTTCGACCGACAAACTCGAGGCGTGATGATGTATAGCTAAGGATAGGCTCGCTTGATCCAACAGCGACTACCCGTCCTGCAAATTCATTGTTGTAATAGTTTTGCACACACAGGGTCTGCGTGGTGAGGTCAAACGACGACGTGAGGTAGCGATACGACTCCTCTCTCGTTACACCGAGAACTAGGTCACAGTAGAGCAGCAGCTCTAGCCGTTGTTCCTGGGAGTCGGTGTTCGATAGGGTGATTGAGAACCACTTGACCCGCTCTTTGTTAGAACCTGATAGCGTCAGTACAGACTCAATGCCACCGTTGTTGGTGGAGAAGGTTGAGGAGCCGAATCCGTGCTCAACTGAGTACTGTAGGCCCTCTCCTGCGGGCGATGGAGTGAGTGACCAATACTCCCCGGAATCAGATTTACGCAGAAATACCGCCTCACTTACCGGATCAAGAACGGGGTCATTCGACCACGCTGTAAGTCTGTTTTCGCGACTATTCTCGGACCAGGTGTAGCCGCCCCCAGATTCGGTGACGAGAAATCCGAAGTGGTGATTTGCAACGATATTTGACCAGGGAAGGGGAGGGCGCTGCTTGCCTATGCTCGGAAGGAGGTAGTGATTTGAATCGGCGAGGAATCCACCGAGAGGGTTTTGCTGCATCAGAGGAGGTGGCGCGGATGTTGCCCTGGAGGTGCGCGCAATTGGTTTCACCGGCATTGGAGAGCTGGTCTGCTCGAATCCGGCCTTGGCGAGGAGGTCACTGAGGTCCCCAACATCGCAGTCAAGGACTACACGAGCAACGGTTTCAAGGAGGGTTCCCTCGGCCTCGGAGATCTGGCTACTTGAGCGAAGAAACACACCGCCTCTTTTATCAAGGAGGGCGCCGGCAGGGCTGAGACGTACCGTGTACTCAATATCCTCGGCGAGGTGCTGCATATAGCTACCCTGATTTTTATGGAGCACTACTAGATCGAATTCGAGGCCACGTTCGCGGAGGAAGTGGTGCCCAAGAAGGAGTTCCTGCAAAATTCTATTTTGTCGAGAGTCAGAGATCTTCACCAGAAGGATCGGCAGATCTCCTGATATTCCGAATCGCCATAGGGAGGATTGTCCAAGTTTGTTGGTGGCGATGGTCTGAGATACAGCGCGCACATTTTCTTCATTGTAAATTAAGCAGCCGGCTAATCGATGGAATAAGTCTGCCTGGGCCGCTGAATAGGCGTGGTTTCGAAGCTCCACCTGAGCACGACTCCACGAGAGTTCAAATGCACGATTTACGTGCATAAGGTCCTGGTAACGCTCGATCAGAGATTGTGCGTCTCTGCGTGTGCGACTCGCACCAGAGATAAACACTAATGTTTCGCTCGCCCCCGGCTCTAGTCTAACGGTGCAGCCGAGCGCGGCGATCGGATCTACGTTGCCGTCAAGCGGCTGTACAGTCGCGCTGCTGCCCTCAAATATGGCGGGCTTGGCGAGCGATCCCTGGCGACCGAGGAAGCTCGCTCGGGATGTATAGAAACGAATAGGGGCGTAGCTTGTTCGGAGCGTGACACGATGCACGAAGAACAGCTCCTGTTCGTGGTCTGTGCGAGGACGTCTTGAGCAGAGGATCGCGTCAAAATCAGGGAGCGGCTCGGCACGGACAAAAAGCTTATTAAACGCGGGGTGCGCACTATCTGCGCGCTGTGAATTGAGCACTGGCTCTGTATAGCTAACGATATGAAGCTCACGCTCCTTTTCGCCGAGATTTGTGACGGTGATGCGCCGCAGTTCAACATCGTCTTCGGGAGCAACGGTAATTTCAGTATGAGTAAATACCTTATCGTCGAACCGCTTGAATTCGGCCCTCCCTGGACTAAATATCGCCTCGTATGAATCCGGTTGTCGCTTCGTTGGCTGGTAGGCGCACGACCACAGCTCACGTTTTGCGGCATCATGGATGTATACGAATGAGCCGTGAGGTGACGTAGTTGGATCTTCACGCCAGCGCGTCAGTACGGCAGAACGATCGAAGAGGCTAAAGCCACCTCCAGCGGAGTCCACAACCACAGAATACCGTCCATTCGACAGGAGTCGAACCCGTGGCGCTAGTGTATGCGGAGATCCGATTACCTCAAGTCCAGTAGTTTCAAGTTCGGCCTCTTCGCGGTGGATCATCGCCAGCTCCGGCTCGTGCGGTACGATAGCCGCCACACGCTCAGGGAAGCGCTCATGGAGGAGTAGCTCGGCTGAGCGGACTATTGGCTGTGCATGGAAGCGCTCGCACATAATGTCGTTATTGAGCACATTATTGATACTCACGAGCGACATCCCCTGGTGGTGAGCAAAAAACGACTGGACGATGTGCTTTCCTTCGGTCCGTACGTGGCGAGTTGTGGTATAATCTATCGCCTCATAGAAACCGTACTCTCCGCGCGCACCCTCTGATTCGAGAAATTGAAGATTTGATACCGCCGAATCGAGCGTTGGCGCGAAGGAGAGAGCCAGTAGCGTAGAGTAGGGCGAGACAACGAGGTCCTCCGATAGTCCGCGCTTAAGTCCGAGTCCTGGTACGCCGAACGCACGATACTGATAGGTCTTCTCGAAATCGACGCCACTGTACGCTGACTCAGAGATACCCCAAGGAGCTGATTGCCTAGCGCCATAGTGAATCTGAGCATTCACTACAGCCCTTCCAGTCCGTCCGAGAATGGTCGTCGGAAAGTCTTTCATCACGATAAACGGCATGAGGTACTCAAACATCGTGCCGCTCCACGAGATAAGGGCTTTCCCACCGGGCGTGTTGACCAGAGATCTGCCGAGCGAGAACCAATGCTTTTGCGGCACTTCACCACGCGCTACCGCTAGAAAACTGAGCAGTCGTGCTTCCGAGGCAAGCAGGTCGTAGTAACTCGGATCGCGACGAGCGTGTTCCGCATTGTAACCGATCGTGAAAAGATTCCGTTCGCCATCATAGAGGAACGAGAAGTCCATTTCAGAGATGAGCTTTTGGAGACTCTCGGTCGTTGAGGTGCTCTCAAGCTTGAGAGCTCGGGCCGTCTTGAGCGCCAAATCACCGGTAGCGCGAAGCTTGTCGATCTGGGCCTTCCATTCCGCGCCGATTGTAGCCACGTCTATAGGCAGGGTTGTATTGAGCAGTTCATTCAGCACGGTGTCGAGCAGTCCGAGCGATAGGTTGCTTTTTTGCAGCGACGAGAGGGTATCCACACAGAGCACTAACAGTTTCTGTAGGGGATCCGATGAGGTGTCGTGGCGTAACTGGATAGTTCTCGCCGATGCAGCGAGCTCTTGCACTGCCAGGATCCAAGAAAGCAAAGGATCAACTGAGACGAGATCTGAAAGCAGAGCATGTAGTGCGCGACATTCGATCGATAGGGAAGAGCTCTCGTGTTCGACCTCACCTAAGATTGTAAGGAGCTGCTGCATCGGTTGGCTAAAAAGGGTCGTAGCCTGCACCACGATATCCGAGCCGGGGTGAGTAGAGACCTGATCTCGAAGTGTTTGAAGAAGTGGGCGTATGGCGCTATCACGCGAGAGATCTTTATGAGAGAGAAGGTCCTCGATTCCCTGCCTAAGAGCGTCCATGTGCGCAGTGCCAAGAATCGGCAATGTGTGAGCCTCTTCGTATACTGACAGCAGCGCATAGAAGTGTCCCAGGAGGTTCCCGCTGTCTACGCTTGATATGTAACGGGGATTGAGGGGGGCGAGGTTTCGAATCGCGTACCAATTAAGAAGATGGCCGCGATACTTCTCCATCGATAGGACCGTAGAAGTAATAAGACCAATTTTCTCAACCACCAGAGACCAGGGAGCAAAGCCAAGGTCATACGCTGATTGGACGCTCAGCATCGAGAGGGAGATGTTAGTCGGACTTGTTCGCTCGGCCACTACCTCACTTGGCACCATCTGCAGGTTGTCGGGCATCAGGTAGTTGTACTCTGGCCGCAGGTACTGACGGAAAAAAAGCCATGTATCAAGCGCAACGCGTCGCAGGTAGCGAGCCTGAGATGGAGACGTTGTACGGACTGCCACCTTGCGCGGTCTCGATGCCGCGTCCGCAATAAAAGGAGACACAAGCCATAAAAGAGTGAGCGGAGCGGCAAAGATTATGTGCGTTGGCTCTGAATACGCGGTGTAGCCGAGCGCCATGAGAATCACGACCATCGCCGGAGTGAAGAGCTTTAGGTACTCGGCTCGCTCGTTCTTCGAACGGCGCTCAGCGCGTTCGGCAGGCTCCCATTCGAGGAGGTGTTTGCGTTGGATACACACGCGACGGAGCGTAACGCCGATTGCATGCAGCATGAGTGCTGCTTGATGCGGTAGAAATGCAACACCCAAAAGAGATTTTACTGTGTTCCTCCAGAGATCTCTTCCGATGTCCCCGAGCAGCCCGCCGATCGATATGCCAACGCTTGGCAAGGCAAACACCGCAGCGAGTCCCGTAAAAACAGGAAAGGCGATGACGATCACTACGATGGTGGTCCACGTCAGCGGACCGCCAGGAAGAAATAACCAGCCCCCTAGAAGCGCCCCAAGACAAGCAGGAGGTACAAGGCTTCGACGTAGGTTGTCAAACATCTTCCACCACGAAAGCCATGAGATCTGGCTATGTTCTTTGCCGGTCTTGGTCGGCACACGAGAGAAAAGCCACGGAAGCAATTGCCAGTCGCCACGTACCCAGCGGTGCAATCTCTTTGAATACGCCATGTAGCGAGAGGGAAAATCATCATACAGCTCGATATCAGATGCCAGCGCTACGCGTGCGAACGATCCTTCGAAGAGGTCGTGACTCAAAAGGCTGTTGTCTGGGACCCGGTGTCGTAAGACCCGCTCGAATGCCTCGACGTCATAGATGCCTTTACCCCAGAAGGATCCTTCGCCGAACATATCCTGGTACACTTCAGATACCACGTTTGTGTAGGGATCTAGGCCCGCTTGGCCCGAGAATAGTTGTGAGAAGAACGAGCTGGTTGCCGATGTCAGCGAGATCGTAACACGAGGCTGAATAAACGCGTAGCCGCGGACCACGCGATTGACCTTCGAATCGATAACCGGTCGGTTCATCGGGTGAGAGATGGTAGCCACGAGTTTCTTACCGACATCCCGCGCGAGTTGCGAGTCGCTGTCGAGGGTAATCACGTAACGAATACCCTGTAGCTGGTCTGGTGAGCCTACAACGAGTTGTAGCGAGGTGTTCCGGTCGCCCAGCAGGTATCGATTGAGCTCCTCAATTTTGCCACGCTTCCGCTCCCACGCCATCCAAACGCCTTCGCTAGGATTCCATTGACGAGTGCGGAAAAAGAGTAGAAAACGTGGAGCATCACCGCTTGAGTGTCTCCTGTTAAGCGTCTCGATCCCTTCTTTGGCTGTGTTGACGATCAGCTCATCATTCGGGGTGCGCTCGGTGTGTGCATCCGGGAGATCGGCCATAAGCACGAAGGTGAATGCCGGGTCATCATTCCCGAGAAAGCGGATCTCGAGGCCGTCGATTGCTCGTTGGACTGATCCGGGAGAGCTAAATATCGTGTGGACAATAATCAGCGTTTTTGAATCCGTTGGCACGGGGCCGTCGCTCTGGAGTTTCGGCAGCGGGCGCGGAGCTATCCATCGAGATACAAGATACTGCACTAAGCTCGAAGCAAGCTCAGACATCGGTAGTAGCGCTAGCATGAGAGCCGCAACCACAACCAGGTGGGGAGCTTCTACCCATTCGGATATCAGGCACACATACCCGCCAAAAACTAAAGTAAGAACGAAGATTGCTCCCAGGTACGTTGCGAGGGCGTGCTGAAATACGAAGCGTTTGAGTTGAGTGGGAAGTGGTGCGCGAAAGCCGAGCCGTTGCTCAAACGCCAGCCGGCCATCAGCAAAAATAAAGTTACCAACGTATTTCTGTACCCGTGATTGATCGTCGCTTTCAGGGTGCTGTTCTGCAGCCTCGCACGCACAGTCGATTGCAACTGTGGCGATTTGTGAATCGGTTCGTCGCAGCGCCTTTGCCAGTTTCTCAACTTCCTGTCGCAGGATATCACGAGAGGTGAAGTCGTTAAGCGGGTAAAGGTTTGCCGGGTCCTTGCGCAACACTGCGTTACAGAGACTGACTCCTTCAAACCAATCGCGCCAATTCATCTGGTCAACTGCGTTGAGTGACGTGAGCGTATTTCCAACAGAGATCTGTCTCGTGGCTTGCCGATGATCTTCGGCCCGCAGGAGATCCTCAGGATCAAGACCGCGCTCGCGCAGCTTCTCCTCCAAAAACTGCAGAGCCATAAAAGCCTTTCGACCACGGCTGCGTAGTCTTCTCAATAGCTCAAGAGCGCCGTGAAGAAGAAAGTTCTCGCGTTCGCTGATGCGACGAGCAAGTTCAACCATGATCTCGGTGCCGGTTCGAGATTCATCTCCAAGAACCTGATCAACGAGTGAGAACACCTCCCTACGGGCGAGAAGCTCCTGTTCCGCTTCTTCAGTGAGGTGTCGCAGACTTTCTAGAAGCGCCAAGCGCAGCATGATTGGGAATGCCCATAGCTCCCCCGACGAAAGCTCAAGGCGGCTCTGGTAAGCAGAGATAAAGTGAGAAGTGCGCTCTGAGTTAATGCTCCCATCGGTATGGATCACGCACTGAATGGCGAGGTCATACACACGCGGGACGCCGCGCAAGTCTCCCTTCGAGAGCTTCGGTAAGATTCGGTAGAAGCTACGTGGAAGGTATTTTTTTATCTGCGCTGCGTGCCGTTCAACGAGGTGATAGTTATCGAGCAGCCACTCTGCGCCTGCGGTGAGCGCCTCGCCGTTGTGGGCTGCCTCAGCAAGCCGGAGGTATACACGTTTAAGGGCCGCCCTGTTAGAGCGATAGCTCCGCATAAGTCGACTTGAGTGGAATTGAGCGACGGCGCCCTTGTGCGCGTCCGCAAGTTGGATGGCAAGGTCTTCGAGGCCCTCTCGAGATAGCACCTCGGGTTGCCATGTCTGCACGGGTTGAACAAACTCTTTGCCGAGGTCACGAGGACCTCCCAAGTTACGCAGTAGACTCTTGGCGCGACTCAATATTGGTTGTAATTGAATGGTCACTCTTTTCGCTTCCTTACACGATCAAAAAGGCCCCGGGCCGGTGCCATTGTTATACGACAATCGATGAATTTGTGCACGGAATACTGTGCAATTATCGGTTGTGATCACTGGTGCGAAAGTAATCGCTCAAGGCGTTCCCGTCGGACAGTGCCAAACCTTCCCCGATTGAGGTCATTCACCGCTACGGTGTTTGACCACTTTATTGGCATGAGGTCAGCGGTATCAAAGAAGCGGTTCACGAGGAGTCGTCGTAATGTCTCGTGCATATCCGGGGTCAGGGGGTTGATCTCCAGTAGAGCCAGCGAGGCAGTATACCGTACCGCCGGGGAGCGCAGAGTACGAAGATGCCACAGTCGGGATACCAGAGGTATCGCTTTAGGTCCTAGCGCTCCTCCGACAATAGCAGCAGCCACAAGCTTCTCAGCCTTGTCTGACTCAAGAGCGGGAAGCACCTCGGCCAATACCGGCTCAACTGGCATGGTAGCGATAATATCTGCTGTGTTTCTGTCAAGGGTGCCCTTTTCTGCGGCACCGAGTGCTTTTTTAACGAAGTCCGGCCACGGATACTGCGAATCGGCGATGTATACCGAAGCTCTCGCAAGATTATGCGCGATATCTTTATGAGCCGCTAGGTTGGCCGTCAGGTCCTGTACGGCGTCTCGCACCTCCGACCCAATTGTATTGGGAATAGCTAGCTCCACGAGCAACTGATTTTGAATTTCCGCTGGCCCGCCTCGAAGTAGTTCTGCAAGCAGGGGCCCTGCAGTTTTTGAGTCTACCGACACTCGTTGGGTCGCCAAGGAGGCAATTGGGCCGAGCTGTTCCGATGAGATCTTTCCAGTTGCCAGCGCGGAGCCCACTGCGCCCGCTGCGGCAAGCAGGGCATCCGGATTGCACCCGGCGAGCAGCGTAATCTGTAATGGACTAAACTCAGATAGGCACTGCTGGGTGATTGAGACCAGCGATTCTGACATACTGGGGTCTGCGTCATGATATTTGGCAAGGCTACAGAGGAGCTCGGCGCGTTTCGAGATAAACGAACAGTCTGGACTGCTGGCGAGG
>Ga0172372_10013585_pt1 | contig 10055 bp, 7 predicted proteins | sample LakKiv5m_2_FD_114544 | JGI IMG/M metagenome (GOLD analysis project Ga0172372, IMG submission 114544) | Freshwater microbial communities from Kabuno Bay, South-Kivu, Congo - kab_092012_9.5m | ecosystem: Environmental > Aquatic > Freshwater > Lake | place: Democratic Republic of the Congo... | reverse complement strand
GCTGATACCAGAGCGCATCATTGCCGCCATTCCAATCAAGGGCTGGTTTCCCGGTTGGAAGGTGTTCGGCATTCCCAATCTACAGATCACCTCGGAAGGCGCCCCTAACGAAACAGCGCGTTGGAAGGATGTGGACATGGTGGCCGTCGCGAAGTATCGCGCCCAAGACGAACGCTGCCTGATGGGCGAAATGGTGGATATTGGTTCCACTCACTTTCTCTTCACGCCGGCCTCGGCCCAACCGATAGCCATGTTCATCCGCAAGGCGGTCGAAGCCCGTCTTGTGAAAACCGCGCCACACAAACTCAGGCAGATCGATCCCAGTACGGGCTGGCTGATTCCGCCGGACAAGCTCGGAACACCGGAAGGAATTCCGGTTGCAGCCTCAAAATGGCAGGGCGATCCCGCCGAGGCTTATTGGTACCTCGACGAGGAAATGGCGCGAACGGCAAACACCTTCATGCTCGATCAGTTGCAAAAAAAGAAACAGATGATCCAGATCCTCGAAAACGGCAAGCTGCTCGACCCCGACACCAACCTGAAGGCTGAAATCCATCCGATATTCGAGGCCGATGGCGCAACCTTCAAGGTGGCCGCCACTTGGCGCAAAACGGCACCAGACGGCACGCCGCTCGGCCACACGGAAAAACCCATCAAGTTCTGCGTCAGCAGCGGTGCACTCGAACAGGTCGGGCCAGATCTGTTCCGCGTCGGCCTCCAGCGCGGCACCCTTCTAAATCAGGGCAATCCATGGGAGCCGCACGTCACAGCTCACAGCGAAGGCGACGAGGAGTATCGCCGCTTCCAACGTCCGATGCATATCAACATTCCCATCATCCGCGACAAGGGCCAGCCACAAACACTCGCTTTCCCGCAACTTCCGGATCAAAAAACGTCCGAACTGAAACCGATCAAACTCGAGGCCAAGGCTAGCTCCGGTCTGCCGGTGCAATACTTCGTGATTTCAGGGCCGGTCACCATCGAGAACGGCGTGTTGAAGTTCGATCAAATCCCACCGCGCACAAAGTTTCCAATGCGTATAAAAATTGCCGCCTACCAGTGGGGCCGCGCCACCGAGCCACAGATCCAAACCGCTGGACCCGTCGTGCAAGAATTCATGATCGGTAAATAGTATCTGCCTGAAAAATGCCATTTGCAGAAACAAACTGCGCCTATCCAAGCGGTCACATGGAGGGCACAACACTACTAGAAAAAACAACTTTTTAATACACCCGAAGGGATTCGAACCCCTGACACTCGGTTTCGAAGACCGATGCTCTATCCAGCTGAGCTACGGATGCAAGTGATTGGATTATAAACTGATTATCATCTTTCAACTGTCCGGAAAATATAGCGCAACATCTTTTCAAAGGCGTGACACAATTTACGGGAGGGTTCAACTGGAAGAGTTCGGCAAGTTTGCCTTTGAATTTTTGCAGATGTCGGTCATCTGTTTTTCTGTTTAAATTCCTTAGCCGTCTTCGATATTTCCAAGCCTTCGTTGTTGATCTTCCCATTCTCGTTGGGCTTCTTCTAGTTGCTTTTTAAAATCCTCTTTACTGGGCATGTACAACTGGTACTGGGAGGCGTAGATGTTTGAATCTTTGGGAAGGGTGAGTTCGACCATTTCATCACTCTTGCTTTTGCATAGCAAGATGCCTACGGTCGGTCCTTCTTCTTTCGTTTTTACATGGCGATCGTAGTAGTTGGTGTACATCTGCATCTGACCGAGATCTTGATGTTTCAAATCCCCAACTTTGAGATCGATCAGCACATACGAACGAAGCAAGCGGTTGTAAAAAACTAAATCCACAAAGAAATGTCGGTTGTCGAAAGAAAATCTTTTTTGTCGTGCTTCGAACAAAAAGCCTTTACCCAGTTCCAAGAGGAAATGTTCAATCTTTTCAATGATTGCCGCTTCAAGGGTGTGTTCCGAGAAATTATTTTGCCACTCCAATCCTGTGAACTCCAAGATGTAGGGATCTTTGATCAAGTCAGTAGATCTTTCGATGACTTGTCCTTCTTGGGCTAGGCGTTTTATTGCATCCTTGTCTCGGCTGAGACTTAGCCGTTCGTACAGCCCTGATTCAATTTGCCTTTCCATCTCTCGGGCTCCCCAGTCCTCTTTGGTAGCCTCGATTTCATAAAATCTCCTTTCGTCTGGGGATTCGATATTAACAAGGGCTATGTAGTGGGTCCAACTTAATGTGAAATGTTCAATGAATTTCACCCAGAAAGGTGAAGCTTGCAGATTTTTCGCAAATGATGGAGCAGGCAGTGCCTGCTCCATCTCCAAAATACTGTTTTTTAACGAATCTTTGCTTGTAAACCGATCAGAATTGCTTTGCGTTAAAGATGAAAGAGGCAGTGCCTGCTCCATCTTCTGGTAGCATTCAAAAAATCGCCTGCACAAGCGAAGGTTTGTTGCAGAGACTCCTCGAAGACCTGCTTCTTTCAGACGCTCTGATAACGTTTTAAGGAGGCGTTTACCATATATCTCTGACCAGTCTGTTCCGCCACCTTCGAATTCAGTAATGTAATGACCGATCAGAAAGTTGCGTAGGACGAGAGCGGAGTCCACCGCCTTAACAACACTCGCATGTAGCGTTTCGTGAGTTAAGGTGATCTTTTGAACAAGGCTATCGAGGTTTTCGGGAGTGGGTTTTGGATTCTTTTCTTGGGTCACGCTACCCTCCATCGAATGGCAAAGAAGGGTTCGACACTGGTTTTTTGTGCCAAATGCTCCAGCAATATGTTTCGGGTGTCGTTCACCCTCGCTCGGATAGAAGCATCCGATTCTTCCCTTAGTTTTTGGAAAGCCTCTTGGATCTCTTTGCCATAAGTTTCCATCTTGAGGATATTAGATTCTAAGATTTTGACTCAATGACCAGATGAAAAATTCCGATCAAATTTTCTCTGAATTGGAGAGCTACACAAAGACTGATTTAGGTGAGCATTTGATCACATCGCAACATTTTTTTTAATTTGATCTGAAACACTTATCAAGGTGGTGACAAAGTAATCTTATCTGTCCATCGTTAACCACTTTTTATGATTGCATCGAACCCCTCATGTATTTTTTATTCACCCATCGGCTGGAGGCTGACTATGAAGGTTATCTTTTTCCTGACATTGTTTTTTTTTAATGGCTCACTTGCTTTTGCTGAGACCAAACGGCCCAATATTTTATTCATTCTAGCTGATGACCAAAGTCCGTTTGATTTAAAAATCTACGACCCGACTTCAAGATTAGACACTCCCGTCTTGGATAAACTAGCACAAGAGGGAACCGTTTTCGATGGGGCTTACCACATGGGATCTTACTCCGGAGCCGTCTGTAATCCCTCTCGCCACATGATCATGAGTGGTAGGACCGTTTGGCATCTGCCCACCAGCAAAACCCATTGTCCGCAAGATCTCGCCGAATTCACGATGGGCGCAGTGTTCAACAAAGCTGGCTACGACACCATGCGCACCTGCAAAAATGGCAACAGCTACAAGGAAGCCAACGAGAAATTCACCATTAGATACGAATCTACCAAACGCGGTGGAACGGAAGAAACAGGCAGTGCGTGGCATGGCAATCAAGTTTTAAACTATTTAGATGCTCGTCAAAAAAACAACGACCAAGATCCCTTCCTCATTTATTATGGTTTCTCGCATCCGCACGACACACGTGATGGCACAGCGGCTTTACTCAAAAAGTATGGTGCCACCAACCATAGTGACGAACAACATGTGCCGATGCTTAGTCCAGAACGTCCCGCGCCCAATTTACCTGTCAATTACTTACCTGCTCATCCCTTCCATCATGGCCACCCAAAGTTAAGAGATGAAACTGAAGTATCTGGTGTTTGGGAGAAACGGGATGAGGCCAGCATTCGCAATGAAGTCGGACGGGAATTTGCCTGTTCTGAAAACATCGACGTTCAAATCGGAAAAGTGCTCAAAAAGCTCGAGGCGATGGGCGAACTAGATAACACCTACATCATTTACACTTCCGACCACGGCATCGCTATTGGTCGTCACGGTCTGATGGGTAAACAAAATCTATATCAACACACATGGCGTGTTCCCTTTATCGTGAAAGGCCCAGGTGTGTTGGCAAATAAGCGTGTCGAGGGCAACATCTACCTGCTCGATATTTTGAGCACGATGTGCGACTTAACTGGCGTGCCTACTCCAGAGACAAACGAAGGCATCAGCTTTGCTCCCATCCTCAAAGGTGAAAAGCAAGTATCGCGAGATATTCTTTACGGTGTTTACTGTGGCGGCACCAAACCTGGCATGCGCAGTGTCAAACAGGGGGACTGGAAACTTATCAAATACGATGTACTTGACGGAAAAGTGAGAGAGACTCAACTTTTCAATTTAAAGGACAATCCAAACGAATACCTCCTTGAACACCACGATCCCTCATTGACGAACTTGATGGGTAAAACTCCAGCAAAAGATCAAGTCAATTTGGCCTACAATCCCAACTATGCCACTAAACGCAAAGAGATGGAAGCTCTTTTATTGAATGAAATGATCCGGCTACACGATCCTTATCGACTCTGGGACCAACCACAGGAATGAGTTTAAAAGTTGCCTTTGCAAGCAACATCTAGATAGCTATATAAAAAATAACCTCATGGTTTCACTTCACTGAAATTCATTGTACAAGGTCATTATTTCAGCTAAAGATAAAGTTTTATTGAACAATTTAACTTCATCTATCTCTCCTGAATAGGGGCGATAATTTGAACCCGCTTCTGAAGATCCAATTGAAAAGCTTTCATCATTAGCGGTATGAACAACGGTAGCACTATTTTTAAACACCCCATCGACATAAAGCGACATCAGCGTTTGATTAAAAGTGATCACCACATGATGCCAACTGTTGTCCTTAATTGATACGCCATTATTCGTACTCGTGCCTTGAGTCGTCGACCGCACATAATTAGTTCCCATCTGCACCCAAATATTATAAGGAGAGGATCCTACATATTGGTCTTTCGACACCACATATCCAGAACCATTGCTCAACTGTTCACGATTGGTTTTAATCCACACACTCACACTGAAGAGATTGCTAGAAGGCATGTCTATGTCACCTGTGATCACCACATCGTCAATGCCATCAAAGCTCAAAGCGCCTCCAGAAATACCTGTTACCGAATTGCCACTAAAACTCAGCCCGTTGGTTAAGGTTCCACTATACTGAGAGGAAACAGCATTATTGGCCACAACACCTTTGGTTTCATCAAAGTTCCACCAAGCCATCAGATTGGCGTCGAGCACGCCGTCGATTTCGCTTGCTTCGAGAATATTCCATTGCGCCCCATCACTAGCTAACTTTATTGAGGGAGTCGTTAAAACACCTGCGCCCAAAGACACACCGGCCTTTCCCTCTATATTTCCACCACCAAAAATCAACACTTTGTTCAGCGCTTGCTGTTTTTTAAAAGTGTATTGCCTGCCCGAAACCTCCTCTGCATTAGGCAATATGACTTGAAAGTCGCCCAAACTAGCATCTAAAAAAAGCACACTGGGTTGATTTGTCACCGTGGTATTGTTGCTAAGCGTTGCAAATCCATAACCATAAGTTCCATAAACTCTTAAATTGGCATCTGCCGTCACTCCTCCCACGGCAAGCTGTTGCGAAATCATCGCATTCCCAGAGACGTATAAATTTGCCGTAGCTTGGTTCACACCCAATGCAAAGCCATTCTCATCAAGTACAGCCTCACTCTGGCCATCGAGGTTGACATCAAAGCGAATGCGACCCTCCACGCTTTTTACATCAGCCGCAACGACATAAAAGCAACTCAAAACGATGGTGTAAATTAATATTTTACGAAACATAAAACCCAAGCCAACTCACTCACAGTCTACTTATTCTAACTCAACTTCAATCGTTGAAAACGGGTGAAAAAACAGGCAAAAAACGGGATTGCCTCATTGAAAATGACGTCTATCCTGTCTTTTGTTCATTGTTCTTAATCGCTACTTCATGAAAACCCACCTAAAACCTTTGCTCTGGTTGCTTCTCAGCAGTTCTATTTGCTATGCTGACTCTAATGCCGTAAGCTTGAAGCATTTCACCAAGCGCGCCAGTGAAATCGACTCACGTGTTCGCGAGTATCCTGAAATAGACTACGTCTTTGAATCCAAAGGCAAAGCGCAAGACACTCAACATGCTTGTGTGGACATGAATGTCAAACCAGTTGGACAATTGGTCGTGTGGTTGATGGGATACAATGGACCCTTGAGCACTCATCTTGCGAGCCGTGGATTTCACGTGTTACAACCCCATTATGCTCGACAATGGTTTAACAAACTATTCAGGGAGTATCCCATCAGTGAAACTTGTCGCGGAGACATGCGACTAGAAGCCGCCACTGGCGAAGACTTTAGTGACGCCGTCGCCATTAGAAAGCCCGATGGCATGATGGAACGTGTCCGCCAATTTCTTCTTTGGTTGTCCAAAGAGCATCCAGAAGGAAAATGGGAACAATTTTTAACTCAAGATCGCTCCGAAGTGTTGTGGGAGAACGTGATCATCTCTGGCTCATCCCATGGCGCGACCACCTCAGCTCGATTCGCAAAATATAAAAAAGTGGCTCGAGTGGTCATGTTTTGTGGCCCTCGTGACCAATATCAAAACTGGCAAATGTTGCCCTCAGCCACACCACACAATCGCTATTTTGGATTCTCACATGTCTTAGATTCAGGTTGGACTGGAGATCATTATTGTCGCTCATGGGAAATGATGGGCTTAAATGAATTCGGCCCCATTGTCGAAGTGGAAAAATCCCATCCGCCTTATGAAAACACGCGTAGACTTGTCACCACGGCGGACGTCGGCAACGATGCCAATCGCGCACACGGCAGCGTGACTTCATTAAAATCAAAATCTGGAGAACCCGCCTTCGACAAAGTTTGGGAGTATCTTTTTACACACCCTGTCGATCAAGTGGGTGCTGCAACAAAACCCGATGAGTCTTGCCTCAAAGATCAACGCACTAGAGACTTTAATAAAAAGTAATTTCAACTAAACATACGTTTAGTGAACGCTTTCACCTAAACGCCAACACGATGCCCGCCTAGTCGTGATCGGACACTTTTTTTCTCATAGACTTGGTTTTGCTCTTCAGCGTTTTTGTTTCCAAGCGATTGATTTGAGAGTTCTTTGTGGCCTTGGTCGGTCGCCTCTTTTTTTGCAATACCGAAATGCTTTTCACCAATTCTTGCAAGCGCTTGTAAGCCTCTTGTTTATTTTTCTCAAAAGTTCGACCCACTTGTGCTTTTATCACAACAACGCCATCTTTATTGATCCTTTGATCTTTAAGTTTTAAAAGTCGATCTTTAAAACTGTCGGGCAGCGAAGATGGCGAAATACTAAAACGCAGATGAACCGCGGTTGATACCTTGTTGACATTCTGCCCACCGGCTCCCTGAGCTCGAATCGCGGATAATTCAATTTCATTTTCGGGAATTGAAATGGTGGAAGTGATCGCGATCGTCATTCTGTGTTAAGGCCAATCGCCTTCTTTTTTTGAGACCAGCAAGTAACAGCCTGAACGTGAGCTTCGTTCCAAATACATGTTCCATAACATCAATAGTGGTGCAATGGCAAAACTAAACGTTAGAACACCGCCTGTTATCAACCACTTTGCCACATTTTTAGGCGGATGAAAAAGATGCCCACGCTTGGCAAAATCGTAAAAAAAATTTTTAGAAGCTCCCCAACGGTTTTGCAGTGTCACCAACATACCGGCAAAATTATGCTCAAAACAAGAGAATCTCAGTCCTTGAATGCGCAATTGTTCTTGAGTCAGTAATTTTTGCAGGGCTTGGGGAGAAAAATGAAATTGATGACGAGGAACGTCCAAGTGAAGCCAATGCTTAAGCTGCTCTCGTTGTCCCGCTTCCCAAGACTTGTAATTCGGCACGGCAATCAACAACAAGCCCCCTGGCTTTAAAAGTTGTTTCATTTTATTTAAATACAATTTTGGCTGGGGGAAATGCTCAAAAGAATGCCAACAGGTGATGATGTCATACGTTTCTTCCTCTAAAGTCATCTCCAACAAATCGCCTTTGTGGATTTTCAGTTTCCTGTCTTCACTGAGGCTTTGGCCACTTTCAGAAAATTCCAAACCCTCCGCCTGAAAACCTTTGCGCTCGGCGGTCAAAACGAAACGGCCATGTCCACAACCAATGTCCAACAGTTTTCCCGTTTGAATGTACTTTAATACATGCTTGATTCTAGCTTGATAAAAACGCTCTTCCACACGGTCGAAGATTTTTGATATCAACCCTCCTTGGGTTTTAGCATAGTATGCATTTTCATAAAAAGGCCCTAACTCACTGTGGGTGAGCAAAGGTGAGCTCAAAGCCAATCCGCAGGCCTCACACTCCATCACCTTGAACAACTCATTGCAAACATGGTCCGTGTCTCTCAACTCAACTAGGAGTTTTAACTGAGTTTTATCACAAATGGGGCAGCTATCTTTACTTGTGTTCATTGGCAAGCAAAGGCTGAGTTAAGTCGAAAAGAGTGAAGTTCCCTATCTTTCGAGATAGAAAGTTATTCAACAAGTACGTCCACAAGGGATCTTCCATATTTTCTTTGAGCGAAAATTCATTGGTCAACTTTTCGTAAGGGTAAGCTTGAAGCTCAGGGATTTCCTGTAAGCACTGTGAAGCGGTGATGCTCAGAAAAACAAAGCTTTCACCTGCGTTTAACTTTGCCTTGTCTAAACAGTATTTTAAGGTCTCAACATCGTCACAGCGAACCATCACTTTAGCGCGACTATAATATTGTATCGTATACTCCAAATCACTCGCATCGGTGAGCAGAATCCCCGGTGCGACCGTTTTGGCATAAGCCTGACCTAATCTGCGTGATAGTAAATTGTCTTTATCATAGCGCACCATGCGATTCCTACTCACCCAGAAAGATTGAGCCAAATAAAGTAAGCACAAACTTAACAAAACCACCTTGCCTATCCGCCATTTCGATTGCCAGAGACGTTTGCCCACCTCTATATTCATCAAAGCCGCTGGCAATAAAAACGCCATGCCGTAGTAATCGTGAACATAACTAACGGTAGATGCGTAGAGCGGGAAAAGCAACGAGCCCAACATGAGAAACAACAAAAAGAAGCAGCGATGCCCAGACTCCTGAGAGGGCTCTTTTCTACTGAACACAAACCAAAGGTAAAGCACCACCCCTATGCACAAACTCAATCCGTAATTTTGAGGGTAACGCCTAAGATCGCAGCGAAGCAAATCAAACACCGAAAAAAGACCCGAGGTACGCCCTGAGTAACTGCTCGTGAGATCATCAACAAACGCACTCCAACTCCCCCAGACAGCCACATCATAAGCGAGAATCAGCCCTAAAGCCGTCGCAACCCAAGCGCTCGAATAACCCAATCTTTTCCAAAAATGGGCACCTCTTTCGCTGATGACACGGTGAATGACCAGTAGCCCAAACAACCCAAAGTGAGACCAAAAGCTCAGCATCGCCACCATCGCAATGCCATAAAAAAAGAACGCTGCTTTTTTGCTTTTGCTTTCACACCAATACAGATAACTCAAAGCCATCAGCGGGGCCCAAAAAGCGCTGATGAGTATGGGATCAGCATTTCTACTATAATGCATCGACTGCGGACAAAGCGCCAAAACAATTGCCGTCCCAACAGCGCCCTTGAAACCCACAAGTTTATAAGCCAAAGCGAAACTAGCCCATAAAAACAAACACGACATCAGCAAACAACCAGAGCGAATCTGCCACTCTTTCATGCCTATTTGTGTCGTGATCAGCCCTAGTGGCACAACCCCTAAAGGAGGAACGTGAAGGTAGGGATGAAAGGCACGAGTCTCCAATTTTTCAAGGTGAAAACGATTATCGACAGCAGCAAAAAGCCTTTTTTGAGGCTCGTTCGTCCAACTCTCGTAAATATAAGTGGAGTTACTCGCTATCGCCGAATCCAACTTCAAGCCCAACTCGGCATCAATGTTTGGAAGACGCAACAACACCCAAAAGGCAGTAAGAGCAAAAATGC
>Ga0172372_10013584_pt1 | contig 10059 bp, 11 predicted proteins | sample LakKiv5m_2_FD_114544 | JGI IMG/M metagenome (GOLD analysis project Ga0172372, IMG submission 114544) | Freshwater microbial communities from Kabuno Bay, South-Kivu, Congo - kab_092012_9.5m | ecosystem: Environmental > Aquatic > Freshwater > Lake | place: Democratic Republic of the Congo... | reverse complement strand
GATTCAGCTGGATTGGGATCAACCACAATGATACTCTTTCTTTTATTCAGTCCAATTTCAAGAATTCCTTCTGTAATACCAACAGAATTAGAAGTGCCCATAAATATAATAGTATCACTTTCGAGGACCCATTTCATTACTTTTTCAATTTCATATAAATCTGTGTACACCTCATCAAAAAGTAAAACGTGAGGTCGAAAAGAATTTGACTCACTCACAACTCCGTCTTCCCTAATATTAAATAAAGAATAAAGGGAGTCTACCAAATTAGACTGATCTACTTTATCCCACTGTGCATCTACAATTTCACTTCTTAGAGTTGAATTAACTTTTCGCTTTTCACTCAAGCAGCCATGTATTTCGATGAGTAATTCTGATGTGTGGTTAGCCTTTCGGTGAAGTCCATCTATATTCTGTGTAATTACCCTTATTCCCTTAGAAGCAAGTATTTCATGAGTATAATTGGGTTCTGCATTGAGACATGATTTAAATCTAGAGTAATACCATGTCAAGAATGCCGAGGGATCAGTAACAAATTTTCGGAAAGTAGCCATCGTCATTGGATTCTCCTCCCAAATGCCATCTTTACCCCGGAATGGTTGAATTCCGGACTCAACGGATATGCCTGCACCCGTTATAACAACGCAATTATTTGACATACAATTATTTAGATACTGAATTATTCATAAATATAATATTGACTTAAAAAGTTGGTAAATAAAAAACATATTAGAATCAAATTTTATATGAGATTCTTAATTTGCAATCATGAGTCAAATTCCGCATATAAAGCATAATTGGTCAAATTTAATCTCAATCAGTGGTTTAAAGCTTTTGAGAAGAAATGATATCATTCTTTATACCGAAACTCCTTCTGATAAGACTATAATTGAACCAAGTAAATTATCCAACGACTTTATATGCTATCGTGTCACAGTTAATAATATTGAAGACAACATACTTTTTATTTGGAATTATCCATTAAATGAAGTCAGCATTAAGAATATGACACAAGGTCACTTCTCGATTTCATATAATGATATATTGAATAACAACAAATGGTTAATATAAATTTATAAGCTGGCCTTAATTGTTTAACAATTCTTCTAATGTCACTATTTCTTCAATCAATTCACTATATTTCGATATTTTTATACGGAAAATTTTCTCTTTTTCTTTTTGCCGTTCATTAGAAGCTTCTCCAAGAAATCCAAACTAAGATTCAATTTCTGATATACCTGCAGCAAATAAAGTACCATAAAATTGACCTTTACCAGTAAGTACAGATTGAATATTTTCGTCGTGGAATTTGAATGTTTTTGACTTTTTATCCTCAATGAAAAACTGCTTATTACTTACAAATTGAACTACAAGTTTATCTCCAATAATCTGATTGACAACAATTTCTTCAACATCAAAACCTTTAGACCAATCAAAGTCATTAGAAGTATTAGTTATCAAATCAATCTAATTTTTTTCAAGCGTTTTAAAAATTAAAATATACATGTATGGTGCTTTCATAATGGAAAGGCTAATTTTTAAGTATTATTTTTTTAGGTAACAACGGATGTAAATACCCTTTTTTGGAATTCACCATAATATATTTACAATAATTAAGAGGTGATTCTGCATTGAATTCCAGAATAGCATGGCATAATTTTTATTATCAAATAAATTTAAAGACTGAGGTAATTATTTAAATATGATTTTACATTATTTAAAATTGGCTTTCCTGTTATTTTTAAATAAATAAGTTTATCATTTCAAAAATAATTTAATCTATTCTTATCATTTTTAATATCTAGACATTGGTAGTACTCTTAGTGTGGTGAGTTGTTCATCACAAAAATGTATATCCACCTGTTTATTATCAAATACATGCCCAGAAATTTCAGCAGCCATTTGTTTTCCGAGATTTATATACTCATCATCTTGCTCGATACCTTTCTTGACAACCATACGAAATTCATAAGTATTACCATTCCTATCAAGTTGAACCGTCTTCCGCTCACCATCTGCAAAACCAGATTCTAAAAGATATTCACACATTTTTTTAACTTCATCTTCAGATATATTTGAGGTAAAGTATAGTTCAACTCCATTAATATTTTTGAATTCACCTAATTCATTAGATTCTATGATATCCCTTGAATTTGGAACAGTATAGGCCTTATCTATTTTGTCAGATAGAGTTACCCCATTTTGATTATTATCGCAAGAAATCGAAATTAATATCAAAAATAGTAACACAGAATTTGCGTTTCGCATTTTAATAGCTATTTAATCTATAAATTGAATTTAATATAAAGTGAAATAATCTACGATTTTTTTTGAATTCACATATAAATGACTGTTTAACTGATATGTATATATTAAATAAATATTTTATTTAATATTCAAATAATCGAAATAATTTTTTAAAAATAGTTTGAATAATTATGACTTAATTGAAAGTACAGATTATTAATCGACTTCAAAAAATATATTTATTATACTTTTGTTTTACTTAAGTTTGTCTTAACGAAATTAAATATTATGAAAGTTAGAAAAGGAGAATATTCGTCGGGAAAAGTTATATTAACTATTGATAGCAACAAAGTAAGACTAGGTGAGTACTCTTCGGGAAAAATAATTATGACTATTGATGGTTTTAAAATTAGGCAAGGGGAATTTTCATCAGGAAAAGTAATTGCAACTGTAAATGGGAATAAAGTTAGACAAGGAGAATATTCATCAGGAAAAGTAATTGCAACAATTGATGGGAATAAGGTTAGACAAGGAGAATATTCATCAGGAACAGTAATTGCAACTACTGATGGAGGTAACATGTCTGGTGCGGCGGCTGCAGTTTTTATTTTATTAATGTAATACTTTTAAGTTTTATACTTTTCGCTTACAGCTATAGTGAATTTTTTACTTCTAAAAACTATATGTTAATTGTTGGCTTTTGTATTGACCCCCTAAATGGCTGGAGAGAATTGTAAAAACAATTAAGACACTAAATTTAGGAAGTATGTCAAAAACAAAAAGGAGTTTCTCGGCTTCTGAGAAACGGGGTACTTAAATATTTAGTTTATTTTCGGGCATCTAGTTAAATTTAATTATAAAAATATTATAATTCAATAATTATAATATTTTTATAATTACTTACTATTAAATGTGATTTTGTAACCAGTTAACCTATTTATCTCATTTAAGGAGGTTCTTTTAGTCTCGCATGTTTCATCATTCTTAAACATAAGTATATGAAGGATTAAACCAGTTTTTTGATTGAATATAACCTTCCAACAATAATCAGGGACTGCAACTCCATTTTTTAATTTTTTACTACCATATATACCCCCCACATAAATTTTTAAAGGCCAAATCTGCGACTCTTGTCTAATTTTCGTTTCCCAACTTTTCCATGGCCCCATATTTAGTTTTGGATATTGAGGAAAACAATTATAATAACTGAATGTAATATTTTCTAGTTCTTGATTATATGCAAAATCTTCAGCACTTACTAAATGTCCTCTATGGTACCCACTTCCAACATAATCACTATTTTTTGCAGACTTATATTCTTCTTTAAAATTAATTCGAATTGAATTTCCACCTCCCTTATATAAATAATAGGTTATATACAGAGGAACTTTCAGATCAAATGAATAGTATGATGTATAAATCTTCTTGTCAATTACTGTATCGACCTTCTGAGAAAAACATAAAAAACTATTTAAGAGTATTAATATTATCATTTTAATAATTCGGCTGATTGATTGATTTTTTATACTAAACATATGCGGTATTTTATTGACCCTTAAATTGCTTGACAGAATTCTAAGATGTGACATTAGGTATACTAAACTTATGTGCATATTCAGCCACATAAACTTCAGACTCGACCTTTTTTTGGCGGGAACGTAATTTATTGTATTCTGAATGTATATTTTTTCATGTATATTTTTCTAGCTTAAAGTTTTAAAATTTTGCTCGTATTTTAAATTTAAGAGTGTCTAAACCTGTGGAACATTACTAGCCTGATCTTAATATTGTAACTTTGGAAAAGGAGATACGTGATGAATATAACTATTAATAATCCAGAAGGAAATTTAAATTAAAAACCCCTACCCATGTGTTACTTGAAATAAATATACTTAAAATTCAATATAAAGTAAAATTAAGAATTTTAATTCAAACAAAATTCATAGACGTCATTATAGCTTTTCGATTCATCGCCACAACGTGTTCCTTCACTATAACTTTGATTAAACGTATAGTTTATTTTAACACAACCAAGTGATGCGTCATAGGTAAACAGATTTGCAAAAGAAGTAGATTGTAATAATTTAGTCATTCCACCACGATCACAGGAGGATCCAACTATATTAAACCATGAAGCAGTATTAGACCCAACCCAATTTACTTCAATCTGAGTTTCGGATATAATTTTATACTTACCACTTATAGTGTAATTATTCCAACCTTGATAATAACGCTCAAATGTCGCAGTAACATTTCCATGATCATCGAATTCAATATAATTGGCTGTGCCTGAATATAATTTCTTTGCTAATATGGAAGAGTAGCTATTTTTTAATTCTGACTCCTTTTGTAATTCTTGTTTAGTTGATATATAACTTCTTGCCATTTTTATATCAGATAATACTTTATTTTTAATGTATTTATTAAAATCAAGACCTATTAAAGTAGTTTCATTAAAGGATTTAAGATGATCATATATATCACCTAACACATATAAGGCATTTGTTTTATTTTCATCTGTCCTCTTGAATTTTGTATTATCAAAAAATACTGAACTATTTAGAAGTAATGAAGCAGCTGATTCATAAATAATTCGTGAATCAACTTTTTTTTCTGATGTATCTAAATCTTTGAACTTTATGAAATTATTCAAAAAAATGTTTTGAATCTCATTGAACTTATTACGATTTCGATTAATCAAAGATGGAACTGTTTTTTTATCAACTAGATAACGATTGTAATCCCAGAATAATGTCATCGCCAATATCCTCATTGCTTTGATATTGTTTGGATTAATTTCTAAAGCTCGTTTTGAGTAATAATAGGAGCTATCTAAGAAATTAATATAATCAGCTGACCTTAACATTTTCTTGGTCACAGTATCATAGAAAAAGTTTCTGAAAGGAAAATAATTTATCCCGCTATAAAGTCTGGCTAAATAATAATTATAATAGTCTTTATTCCCATGAGTATTTTCAAATTGCTTATACTCCCCAATCAAAGATTTTATTCTTTCTATTTTTTTATCAGGAATCGAATCACTGTCTATAACAGAATCTTGGTAATTTCTCTGAAGATCAATATTTTCTATACCTATTTTTTCTATTTTAAGTGTTTGATTGCAGCTTAGTATCCCAAATAAAATAGATAAAATAAATACTATTATTTTTCTCACTTATAAAAGTATTTCACTAATAATTAAAATAGATTTTAAAATAAATTCATTACTTCCTTTTTGCTACTATAATTCGATATAATAATGGAAGAAAGAATACAGACATGGTTAAAAGAGAAGTATATATTTCAGCTACTTCACTCGAAAGAAATTTGGATATGATACTTTCGGGATAAACATGCTCGAAAAGAGATAATGTAAGTTTAACTCCTAAAATACCAATTACTATAAATGCTGAAGTTTCAAGAAAAGGATATTTTTCCATCAACTTAACAAAACCTTGAGCAACGAATCTCATTGCTAATATCCCAATAAATACTCCAGCACATATTAGAATAATATTAGGTGTAAAGGCTACAGCAGCAAATACATTATCAATGGAAAAAGCCATATCCATAAATTCAACTAAAACAACAGTTGACCAAAAACTACCTAATAGACCAACTGAGCTTCGATATAACCAATTACTCTTCTTATCTATCAAGTCATCCTCAGAATCTTTAGTTTGTGTTCCATTCCACCAATCCCATACAAGATAGATAAGATATAATCCACCTAGAGGTTTTAACCACCAAATTTGAATTAGGATAGCGGCAAAAAGCATTGCTAAACCTCTGAAAATATAAGCGCCCCATATACCGTATCGCAAAGCCTTATTTCGCTGATTTTCAGGTAGATCCATGACCATGGTTGCTAGTACTGCAGCATTGTCGACAGATAGTAAACTTTCGATAATAATTAAATTACCAACAATCGCTAAGGCAGCAACCGGATTATCAATTATATCTTGTAAATATGTCATTTTCTTTATTTTATGATTGAGGCATCTAAGTTGGATTTACTTAATTCAGAAAAGACTAAGTTCTCAATCTTATCTTCTGAATAATGAACTATTTTATTTTGAGAATTCAATCCGAGTCTAATTGTAACGTCACAGTTTTGTAGTTTTTGCTTTGATACTCGCTCTACTTCATAATGAAATTTATATGAAATAAAGTTCAACGAATTTGCACTTTCAAGTATTTTTATTTCTATGGGGTCGGAGAATGAATACTTAGAATTTACAAATTCATTATAATGAGTTTGCATATCCTGATCAATCTCTGTTAATAATATATCTTTTTTTGAAATATATCGACTAACCTCATCAGCAAAATAATTACTTGCAATAAAAGTTTTGTCTGTTATTGACTGATACATCTGAGAAATAAGTTCAGTGAGGTTTTGGTTAATTTTAGTCAGTTGATTTTCCATCAGTTCATAATTTGACTTTTCATAGTCATTGAACTGTGAAGTTGCTATTAAATAATTATTTACAGGATTATACCAGCCTCTTTTTAGGAAATAATCAGTTAAATTTTGATCATCAAAAATAAAACCATGTCTTGCTAGCAATTCATTTCGATAATCAAGTATTTCAACAAATAATAAACTATTAAGCTTATTTTCATCTACATAAGTTGATGATAGAATATTATTATATACATCATCCATTGTAAATGCAGTTACTTGTGGTGCTATTTGTGAATAATCTTCAAAAACTGCAGTTGTATCGACTTGAGCTACAGCTACCGCTTCATAAGAACTTTTATTTAAATAATTAACATAAGCATACACCATAAACGCAAGTAGTAAAATGACTACAACTACAGACCATGAAGACTTTTTATTCTTTTTGTTGAATAGTTCATCATATTCTTTGGCCTTTTGTAATTTTTTTTTCTCTTCTTCACGAATATTTTTACTTTCTTCTTGTCGAATTTTTTTAAGTTCTTCTGATTGAACTTTACCAACAATTTTCTTTAATTCTGGTAAATTTTTAGCCTCTGTCCATTTGATTCCCTCATAATAAACAAGAGTATCTGCATCAATATATTTGAGTAATTCTTCTAATGGGATAGGTCCGAATACAACATCATCTTTAGTATAATAGTACTTCCCTAACTCAGGACCTTTATTTAAAATAATTGCCATATAAATTACTCCAGAATAAATTCAACTCTCCTATTCTTTTTTCTTCCTTCAATTGTATAATCGTCAGCAATTGGTTTAGCAGAACCTTCTCCACGAGTGTTAATCTGAGCAGCGTTTGCTCCTTTAGAAACTAAATACTCTTTAAATGTTTTAGCTCTCTTTTCTGATAAAATTTGATTCTTGCCAGGATCCCCATCTCTACTCGCAAATCCAAGAACAGTAATTTTATTTGATGTATTTTCATTAAGAAATCTAATAATTACGTCAATGGATTGCACAGCATAATTTGAACCTTGGTCACTTCCTGCATCAAAATAAGCAACTTGTGTATTATTTGTCTTTACGAGTTGGTTTATTGAATTCAATACCGCTGCTTGACTTTCAGTTTTTGTCGCTTCTCCATTTTTAAGTGGGGCAGCTTCAACGCTATTGATTACTGAACCTGTAATTGTGTCTGATTCTCCTTCCTTTGGTAGCGAATTATTAACAGAAGCAAGTGTAGTATCATTTTCAGGTATAGTGCTACTGGTAACTCCTTCGGAATTTGAATTATACTGATAAAAGAATATTCCAGCTCCAAAAACAAGTAAACCGATTACTATATAAAGTAACCCCTTGTTACTCATTTTTGAAACTGTGAGATCATCTTGCTTCAGAGATGCATCATCTTCAGACAGAGTAATTTCCTTTTTATCAAGATTTAGCTTAATCTTTTTATCACCACTTTTTTCAGAAGAAGAGCTGTCATTTTTACTCAAATTAAGTGCCATAAATAAATATTTTAAGTGAATAATTCTATTAATTTACCTAGACCGCCCGTATATTTTTCTCCTGTCGCTATAAATTCCCAAGAATCACCGGTGCGTAAAAATCTTCCAAATTCAACTGCATCTTCATTAGTATATTTTTCTTTAAGATTGTACCTAAGGATTTCGGCTTTTGTCTCATCATCCCACACACGTATATAACAATCATTTACCATACCAAAATTTTGCAAAAGTGTTCTCTTATCTTTTTTCGCATCATTGGGGTATTTTGTAATTGAAACTGTAATAACAATTTGTTGAATGCCCTCCCAAACCTTGTCCAAATATATTCTCATATCTTCATCATCATCACCGTCGCTTTCTGTTCCATCAATTGCATCTACTGCTCCCAAGACAGATCCATCTCCCGAATAAGGTCTTTTACCTTCTGGTGTATCCATCTTTAGTTCAGAACCATAGAAAACAACATATTCATCTGCGGGGATTTTACCAGATTCAGTTATCAGAAATGCACTAACGTCTAAATCAAAATCAGGCCCATTGGGTTCCTCATTGGGGTCCCATCCTAAGCCAATACCAGCAACTTTAAGCTTAGGTGCCTCTTTTGCAAGATTGAATCTACTTCCCTTATTCAAATTCAAAGCCATATTTATTTTATTTTTAAAATTTTACTTAAAAGTGAATATACAACGTTAATTAATATAACTACTATCAGTGGCATGAATACTTCAAACCAGGTTGAAGACCTGATTCCAATAATCTTTAATATTGCTAATATTAAAGTGAAAGCAACACCAAATTTTATCAATATGTTGATTAAAAATTTCATTCTTAGCTATATAACTCTACCGTTGCTCCAAGACCGCCTGAAAAAGCCTGACCCATTGCTTCAAATTCCCATTCAGAGCCGTTTCTATAAAATCTACCAATTATTAGTGAATCACATCCCTCAAAGGACTCATCCAATTTATATTGACAAATGATACTGTTAGATGAATTATCATAAACTCTGACAGAAGAATTTAAAACATTACCGAAGTGAAATCCTTCATCAATATTATGTATAGTGATCACTAAAATAAGTTGAACAACTTGTTGTGAAACTCGTGCTAGATTAATTTGAATTTCTTCATCATCTCCATCTCCTTCTCCCGTGCGATTATCTCCAGAATGTACTACTGACCCATCACCACTTTGTAGATTGTTGTAAAAAACGAAAAAGGATTCTTCCGGAATTTTGCCAGAATCATCGAGTAAAAAAACAGAGGCGTCAGCATCTGGACTTCTTCCATCGCTTGTAGGATCCCAACTTAATCCAACTTTAACATTCGAAAGACCTGGCGCTTGTTTTGCTAAATTTATCGACTTTTTTTTGTCTAAGTTTATCATATTGTAATTTTTATTTAGTTGATTGCCCGTATTCATTATCATTAAAATCCCCCTCAGCAAAAATCATCCAAAGTATATAAAATGGTATGATTTGATACCATCCTGAGTTTCCTCTATCATGACATCGTTTTGCACCTTGAGCTAATATAAACCATATTAAAGGTATATAAAGAAAGCTTGCAAAGGAATTATTTCTAAGACTAGAGTATATTGATGAATAAATAAATAGATATAAAATAAAACTAATACCATATTCCATTCTTCGAATACGCCCATCAAATGAAAATGGAGCCTTAAAATATTTTTTGGTGTTTACACTAGTAGAGGATTGCTCGTTTAGCGATGTATATGTGTTTGCAGTACTACTTTGACTTTTAAAATAGATTTTTAACTCTTCCACTTGATCCGCATTGGTCCAATTAATTCCCTCACGATAAACCAACGTGTTTTTTTTGATTTTGGGTAACAATTGTTCCAATGTAAATGGTCCTAGTGTATTACTATTTT
>Ga0172372_10013581_pt1 | contig 10061 bp, 13 predicted proteins | sample LakKiv5m_2_FD_114544 | JGI IMG/M metagenome (GOLD analysis project Ga0172372, IMG submission 114544) | Freshwater microbial communities from Kabuno Bay, South-Kivu, Congo - kab_092012_9.5m | ecosystem: Environmental > Aquatic > Freshwater > Lake | place: Democratic Republic of the Congo... | reverse complement strand
GGTATCAAAAGGGGCAGGTTGGAAGTCCCTGCCCCACGGAGAATCACGCTCGAATCAAACCCTCTTCAATCAGTCGCTCTGCTTGGCGACCGAACCATCCTTGTAGTTGGTAGGCGATCCCTGTGTCGTGCAGGAATTGCCACGCTTCCAGTTGCTTGTCTTCGTCCGCCTCGATCTGTCCTTCTGCGATCATCACTGCGTCAAATGCGTTCATGTGCTTTCTACCTCTTCAGCCGCACCACCAAAATATGCGTCGATGGCGTCAAGTACTGCCCATTTATCAATCTCTCCACTGCGAATAATCTCTTCATTGATGTATTCAGCAATGTAAACGGCTAATTTCATTTTCTCATGCTTGCTCATTTGCTTTCTCCAAAAGAGTGGGCGGTTTGCAGTCCCGCCCGTGTGGTTTATTCAACGTCCAAATTGTCGGCGATCTTGCGAAGCAGCGCCGCGAGAGCGTGCTTGTTGGTGCGCCGTGTCAAGTATTCGACGACATCGTCATCGCTGATCTTGTCAAGGATCGTCGCAGCATCACAATTGTCGATCACGTGATTCAGCAACTCGTCGCTGTCGATTTCATTGAGGACATCCTCAGCCTCAATCTCAATCTCTACTTCGTAGTCGGGTACTTCGACGTGAATGTACTTAGTTAGATAGATACTCATATGCTTTCTCCGTTTTAAAGATGGGCGGTTTGCAGTCCCGCCCGTGTTGATTAACCAATGATGTCCCAAACGTAGTCGGGCTCAAGTCCGATCTCGTGCAGCAACTCTTCAGGATCTTCGCCATCTTCTGCACGCTCCCGCATTTCTTTGATCAAGTCGCGGGCTTCGTCTCGTGTCATGCCGTCTCGGCGCATGAGGATTGATTCGAGACTATCTAATTGCCATTCGCCACTCATATGCTTTCTCCGTTTGAAAGTGGGCGGTTTGCAGTCCCGCCCCTTGTGATTGTTACTCTTCGCAGACCGTTTCGTAGACTGGCACTTCCTGCACTTCCGTACGTACTTGAACACGCTTGCATGACGTGGAAGTAAACGAGATCCAGACGTATTCGCGAAATGCCGCACCGAAATCCCAAAACGTCATGTAGTATTGCTCCTTTTCCTGCGGACGCTCGCGTGGTGTCAGTCCTGCACGACGCAGAACACCGAACATCACGTCTAGATCCGCACGCGATCCAGTGAGACGGACGTTATATGAATTACCGTCAACTGTAACGTGAAGCACGTTGATATCAGCCTTCTGCAGTGCTTTGATCACTTCGCCGACACGCTTGCCATCACGCTTGATGATGCGAGCAAGATTTTTCGCATCGTTGCGGGCAGTGCGGTTTGCCTGTTGAACCATCTTCATTTGCTTTCTCCGTTTGCGACTGAATGCCGTCGCCGCAGAGATATTTACTCATACTGCAAGGAAACTTGCAAATTCTGGCTACTTGACCCCCACTGGGGGGCTACCCCCCGCTATACAGATGGGACTCCGCCGCGCCCCCCTTACCCCTAGATCCTCACAAACGATCTGTATTTTTCCCGGGTTTCCCTTCTTGACCTTTAATTTTTCCCTTGCTTTCCCCTCCCACTTGGTTTATCTATGCGGAAAATCGGTACTGGCCCACTGCGAACTACCCGCAGGTTGCGTCTCGACAAAGTACCCCGGAATCGTAACCGGGCTTTATTGGGTCTTATTGGATATGGTTCTTGGATATGGTTTTGTTTCCGGGCTAGGTTTTTAGTTTTGTTTTTCCCGGGTGCTGACTCCCTTTTTAATTCCTTCCCCCCTGACCCCCACCCCCCTCTATTAGGAAACCCACCCCCTTCTCTTTTTGGTTCCATGCCTTTTTGTGATATATATCCCGCACTTGGGCCAAACCCCATGCATTGCAGGACAAAATGGACCGTGAACCGCTAGTACCGGATATCGAAGAGGACGTACCCCTCCCCCGCTCCTCTGCCGAAGCTCTACCCGAACTGACGCCCCACCAAGAACTGGACGGGGTAGCTAAAACTGTCTTAAAAATCAGTGAGTTAACCGGCGAACCTATTGTTGGTGATGAGAATGATCTGGATGAGGCACAGCGGATTGCCCATCAGATGATCAAGGACCCCCGAATTCGCCCCCAATTCGACCTGATGCGCGATTCAACGAAGGCGTTGCTGGCCGGAATCGTCACGAGAATGAACTTTCATGTCGTGGAAGATCTGGTTGAGCTTAAAAATGTCGTGATCAACGGCCTGCTGATGGAGTACGAGAAGGCAGCAGACAGCAAAACCCGCATTCAGGCGCTCAGTAAGCTCGGGGAAATTGACGGGGTGGATGCATTTAAACGCAGAACCGAGACGACGCACGTCGTAAAGCCCATTGAAGAGGTGGAAAAGGAGCTTCTGACGGTGCTGGAGGGGATTGAGTACAAAGTCATAGAAGAAAAAACCGAAATCGTCCCAGAATAAATGCAACTAACTGCTGAAAACCTCGAAAAGCTAAAGAAAGCCTTACCGAATATGCCGGATAAGGAGAAACGGCGCGTTGCTGAACTCTTAAAAGCGTATCAATCCCAAATAACTCAGAAGCTCGGCAAGGATTCCTTCCTCGATTTCATTCAGCACGTGTACCCGGGGTACAAGGTGGGGCCTCACCACCGCCGCCTTGCCAAGATTTTTGAAGAGATAGCCGATGGGTTAAAAAAACGGGTAATTGTTAACATTGCCCCGCGACATGGTAAGTCTGAGATGATTTCTTACCTCGCTCCGGCGTGGTTCTTAGGCAAATTTCCGCAAAAGAAAGTCATTATGGCCTCACACACCGCAGATCTTGCGGTGAATTTCGGTAGAAGGGTCAGAAACTTGGTCGGATCGGAGAGCTACCGTGACATTTTCCCCAGCGTCCAACTCCAAGCCGACAGTAAAAGTGCTTCTCGATGGGGTACTAATTTTAACGGCGAGTATTTTGCTATCGGTGTTGGCGGTGCTCTTGCTGGTCGAGGCGCTGATTTGTTCATTATTGATGATCCCCACTCAGAACAGGAAGCTAAACAGAATCGCGCAGACGTTTTTGAACCGGCTTGGGAGTGGTTCCAGTCAGGACCGGTCCAGCGACTAATGCCGGGCGGTGCGATCATCGTGGTGATGACCCGGTGGAGTAAGCAGGATCTGACCGGGATGATTGTGGACCACATGACCCGCGAGGAAGGGGCAGATGAGTGGGAGGTGGTGGAGTTCCCTGCCATCCTGAACGACAAACCCCTCTGGCCTGACTTCTGGAGTATCGATGAGTTGCTGGCAAAAAAGGCCAGTATGGACGTGCGGTATTGGCAAGCCCAGTACATGCAGCAGCCGACCTCCGAGGAAGGCGCACTCATCAAACGAGAATGGTGGCAGGTATGGGAGGCAGAATCCCCGCCCTCATGCGAGCACATCATCATGACGCTCGACGCCGCCCAAGAAAAAACGAACCGGTCGGACTACAACGCCCTCCTCACGTGGGGGGTCTTCAAAAACGAGAATACCCAGAACTACAACATCATCCTCCTAAACAGCATAAAACAAAGACTTGAGTTCCCAGACCTGAAAGCCCTCGTGCTGGAGGAGTACAAGGAATGGAACCCCGACACGTTCATCGTAGAAAAGAAATCCAACGGGGCGGCGCTGTATCAGGAGATGAGAAGGATGGGGGTACCCATCTCAGAGTTCACGCCGGGTAAAGGGCAGGACAAGATTTCAAGAGTTAATGCTGTGACGGATCTGTTTGCGGCGGGTATAGTCTGGGTTCCTGATCGACGTTGGGCTTGGGAAGTGGTAGAGGAGTGCAACGATTTTCCCTCTGGCACCCATGACGACTTGGTGGACGCGACGACGTTAGCTTTGTTGAGATTTAGGCAGGGAGGATTCATCAGACTCCCATCTGACGAGCCGGAACCTACGCGCTTTTTTAAGAGCTACAGGCGTGAAGGGTTTTATTGAGATTTGAATTTTGTAATGGCTTTTGAATTTTGTACCTTTTTAGGAGACGGACATGGCGGTTGACAAGGCATTGTATGAGGCTCCGGTCGGGCTTGATGCCCTTGCAGCCGACGAGGCTCCGATAGAGATTGAAGTGGTCAATCCGGAAGAGATGCGGATTGGCGTGGATGGGATGGTGATCGAGTTTGAGGAGGAAGACCGGGCTGCTCGGGCTGAAGACTTTGATGCCAACCTCGCGGACTTCATGTCTGAGAATGAGTTGGGTTCGTTGGCTTCGGAGTTATTGGGCAATTATGACCAAGACTTGGCAAGTCGGAAGGATTGGTTAGATACCTATGTCAAGGGCTTGAAGATTCTGGGCATTCGGTATGAGGAGCGTACCGAGCCGTGGCCGGGTGCCTGTGGTGTGTTCCATCCGCTCCTGATGGAGAGTGCGGTCAAGTTCCAGTCTGAGACGATCATGGAGACGTTCCCTGCGATGGGGCCGGTCAAGACCAAGATCATCGGGCGTGAAACTCCGCAGAAGAAAGATTCGGCGATCCGCGTTGCGGATGATATGAACTTTGAACTGACTGAGGTGATGAAGGAGTATCGCCCGGAGCACGAGCGGTTATTGTTGAGCCTCGCCCTGTCGGGTAACTCCTTTAAGAAGGTCTACTACGACCCGTCGCTCGGGCGCCAGACGGCGGTCTACATCCCGGCTGAGGACATCATCGTCCCGTACGGTGCTGCGAACTTAGAGACAGCCGAGCGTGTTACGCACCGGATGCGGAAGACCAAGAACGAGGTCAAGAAACTTCAGTACGCAGGGTTCTATCGGGATGTGGACTTGGGTGACCCGGTCCGGACGATGGACGAAGTTGAGAAACAAAAGGCTGAAGATCAAGGCTTTTCGGCGTCAATGGACGACCGGTTCCAGTTGCTTGAGATGCACGTCAACATCGACTTGCCGGAATACCCGGACGTGGATGAGGACAACAACGAGACCGGTATAGCATTGCCTTACGTAGTGACGATTGAGAAAGGGACGGGGACGATTCTGGCGATCCGCCGGAATTGGAAAGAAGATGACAAGCTCAAAGAGAAGCGACAGCACTTTGTCCATTACGGATATATCCCCGGCTTCGGCTTCTATTATTTCGGACTTATTCACCTTATCGGAGGCCACTCTAAAGCGGCAACCTCCCTCCTTCGCCAACTTATCGACGCAGGAACTCTCAGCAATCTTCCGGGTGGTCTCAAGTCTAGAGGACTCCGAATTAAGGGAGACGATACTCCGATTGCTCCGGGAGAATTCCGAGACGTAGACATACCAAGCGGTGCGATCCGCGACAACATCCTCCCGCTTCCATACAAGGAACCTTCGCAGACTCTCGCTGCGCTAATGGACCGGGTAGTGGAGGAAGGCCGTCGCTTCGCGGCGGTGTCGGATCTGAAAGTCAGCGATATGTCGTCGCAGGCCCCGGTCGGCACGACGCTGGCGATCTTGGAGCGCGTGTTGAAGGTGATGTCGGCTGTTCAGGCTCGCATCCACTACGCGATGAAGCAGGAGTTCAAGCTCCTTGCTGGGATCATCCGGGACTACACGCCGGAGGACTATAGCTACGAGCCAGAGGTGGGCGGGCGACGGGCTAAAAAGTCGGACTATGACAACGTCGATGTCATTCCGGTCAGTGATCCCAACGCGGCCACGATGTCGCAGAAGGTGGTGCAGTACCAAGCCGTATTGCAGTTGAGCCAATCCGCCCCGCAGATTTATGACCTGCCCTACCTGCATCGGCAGATGATCGAGACGCTGGGCGTGCGGAACGCCAACAAGATTATTCCGGGACAGGACGATCTGAAGCCGATTGATCCGATTAGCGAAAACATGGGTTTCCTGACGGGCAAACCGACCAAGGCATTCATGTATCAAGATCATGATGCCCACCTCCAAACTCACCTGTCGTTCCTGCAGGACCCGATGATTCAGCAGATGATCGGCCAAAACCCGCAGGTCCAGATGATCACGGGAGCCGTGATGGCGCACATCATGGAACACACGGCGTTTAAATACCGTCGTGAGATTGAGAAGCAGTTGGGCGCAGCCCTGCCCCCGCCGCCAGATACGGACGACGATACGACATTCCTGCCGCCGCAGGTCGAGGTCCAGTTGTCTCAGTTGGCAGCAGCGGCAGCGGCGCAACTCCTGCAGAAGGATGTGGCCGAGGCTCAAGCTCAGCAGGCTGCTCAGCAGGCTCAAGACCCGTTGGTGCAGATGCAGATGATGGATCTCCAGATCAAGCAAATGGAGGCCCAGACGAAGCAGATGAAGGCTCAGATGGATGCACAAATCCAGATGGCCGAACAGCAACGCAAGGAAAAGAAAGACCTTATCGACGCCGCCGCCAAGGAAGACGACCTTCGCCTCAGACAGGCGCAGATCGCGGCAACTACAGAGTTGGAGTCAGCCCGTCTCGGTGTGGATATTCAAAAACACCGTGCCGAAATGGAGGCTAGCCAACTTACTGAGGGAGCGAAGATGGGGCTGGAAATTGCTCGTAGCCGGGAAGACCGGGTGCGGCAAGAGACGAAGGAGACTAAACCGAAGGAGTAATTCATGGCATATGGCAACGCTCTGGAATACTTGGACTCAAAACTCCAAGAAGAGCGCAAATTGGTAATTGACACCTTAATCCAAGGCAAGCTGGACGAGGGTGAATACAAGAGACTTTGCGGGGCATTACAGGGTCTTGAACTCGCAAAGAACCACATAAAAGACCTTGCAAAACGCTTGGAGCGCGACGATGAGTAATATTGACGTTGAGAAGACGCAGGACGAGGCCAAGAAAGCCTCACAACTGCCAGACCCGAAGGGGTATCGGATTCTGTGTGCGGTTCCGCACGTAGAGGAAGAGTACGAAGGCGGCATCATTAAGGCTGAGGACACCAAACGAACCGAGGAAATGACTACGGTCGTTCTGTTCGTCATCAAGATGGGTGACCTCTGCTACACGGATAAGGACCGCTTTCCGACCGGAGCTTGGTGCAAAGAGGGCGACTTTGTCCTTACCCGCCCTTATGCCGGTACCCGACTGGTCATCCACGGACGCGAGTTCCGCATCATTAACGACGACACGGTGGAAGCAGTTGTGGACGATCCCCGTGGCATCCGTCGCGTTTAAGGAGTGATTTATGCAGGACGAATTTAAGTTTCCTGATGAGATTGAGGCCGAAAACAAGCAAAAGGCCGAAGTCGGAACGGAAGACGATATTCAGGTTGAGATTGAGGACGATACCCCACCGGATGATCGCGACCCTGTAACGGGGAAAATGCGGGAACCCATGCCGAAACAGATTGTCGAGGAGTTGGAAAACGACACCCTTGATGAGTATTCGGAGAAGGTAAAGCAGCGCCTCTCTCAGATGAAAAAGGTCTGGCACGACGAGCGACGGGCCAAGGAAGCGGCGATTCGGGAGCGTGAAGAGGCTCTCAGGTTCGCCCAGTTGCGGGACGAGGAGGTCCGGCAGCTTCGGAACCGAGTCGGAACTAGTGAGAAAGCTCTAGTTGCGGAGGCCGTGAAGGCTACTAACAGCCAACTTGCTATCTCTAAAGATAAGTTCCGGCAGGCTTACGAGTCGGGAGACCCAGATAAGATTACCGAAGCCCAGCAAGAAATTACTGCGGCTACCCTGCGCCTGAGAGAGTTGGAGCGGTATAAGCCCCAGACTTTACAAAAGGAAGATTCAGGTGTAGAAAATAACCAACAGGTACAAGCGCCCCCGCGCTCTACCAGCCAACAGGTCGATACCAAAGCAGAGACTTGGCGGCGGCAGAATACGTGGTTTGGGCCGAACAAGGGTATGACCGCCTTTGCGCTTGGCTTGCACGAAGAATTGGTCAACGATGAGCGCCTAGATCCGACTAGTGATGAATATTACGACCGGATTAATAGGACGATGCGAAAGCGATTCCCGGATTATTTTCAGGATACCGCTGAGCAAACGACGGAGTCTCCTCGTAAAGAGGACAAACCCCGCGCACAAAAAGCAGCCAATGTGGTTGCTCCAGTTACTCGGAGTACCGCACCCCGTCAGGTCCGCCTGACACCGTCGCAAGTTGCGATAGCCAAGAAATTGGGACTAAGCAATGAGCAGTACGCACGTGAAATGATGAAACTGGAGAACGACAATGGCTGAAAGCAGAATCGCTCGCGAACTTGAAAACCGCGAATCGGCGCAACGCAAGATGGCATGGACCCCGCCCCAGACGCTTCCGGCCCCAAATCCGCAAGCAGGGTGGGTATTCAGGTATATCCGGACTAGTACTATGGGTCAGGCCGATCCACAGAATACTTCCGCAAAATTCCGTGAAGGTTGGGAGCCTGTAAAGGCCGAAGATCATCCGGAGTTGATGCACCACACCGATCCGAATTCCAAATTTAAAGGGAACATTGAGATCGGTGGGTTATTGCTCTGTAAGGCACCGGAAGAGCTGATGAAGCAGCGTGATGATTATTACGCGGCACAAGCAAAGGCTCAGATCCAGTCTGTAGACAATAACTTTATGAGGCTGAACGATGAGCGGATGCCGCTGTTCAATGAACGCAAGTCCACTACGTCGTTTGGTAAGGGTAAATAAATTCATTTTTTTGGAGTGATCAATGGCATATCCTACTGTTGACAAGCCGTATGGCTTGAAGCCGATCAATCTGATCGGTGGGCAGGTGTTTGCCGGTTCAACTCGCCAGCGTCGTATTGCTTCCGGTGCTTCCAGCATCGGTTTCGGCGACCCGGTGAAGTTTGATACTGACGGCACCGTTGTTGTAACTACGGAAACGACCACGCCCCCGGACGCTGGCTTTGCTGGTGTGTTCTTGGGCTGCACGTTTGTTTCCTCTGTGACGGGTCAACCGACCTTTTCGCAGCAATGGACTTCGGGTACTTCGGTCAAGGCTGGTACGTACATTACTGCGTATGTGGCTGATGATCCGGACACCCTGTTCAAGGCTGTCGGTGTGTCGGCTTCGCTTGTGGTTTCAACCACGGGCGGCTTTGTGTATGGCGATATTGGTTCTAACGTCGCGTTGGTTGCCAATACGCTAAACACCTCTTCGGGCGATTCGCAGCAGGGGCTTTTGACTAGCTCTGCGGCTGTTACTCGTTCGTTGCCGATCCGTATCGTCGATGTGGTTGAAGATACGGCGTTTGTTTCAAGCGGCACTACCTACTATCCCGAAGTTATCGTGAAGTTCAATGCACCGTACCTCACGAGCGTTTCGCTGATTGTTGGTGGTCACGCTTACAACAACCCGCTCGGCATTTAATAGGGGAGTTCTAAGACATGGCTATTTCACGTGCACAATTACTCAAAGAGCTCCTTCCGGGTTTGAATGCCCTGTTCGGCCTTGAGTACAAAAACTATGGTGAGGAGCATAAGGAGATCTACGAAACTGAGACCTCCGAGCGTTCCTTTGAAGAGGAGACCAAGCTTTCTGGTTTCAGCGCCGCTCCGGTAAAGTCCGAAGGTGCTGCGATTGCGTATGACAACGCACAGGAAGCGTGGACTGCTCGTTACAACCACGAGACCATTGCTCTCGGCTTCTCCATCACGGAAGAGGCGGTTGAAGACAACCTGTACGATTCGCTGTCCAAGCGATACACCAAGGCGCTCGCCCGAGCGATGGCGTACACGAAGCAGGTCAAGGCGGCTTCTGTCCTGAATAACGGCTTCTCGTCCAGCTACGTTGGTGGCGACGGAGTTGCGCTGTTTTCGGCCTCGCATCCGCTTGTCTCGGGCGGTGTCAACAGCAATCGTCTGACGGCCTCGGATCTCAACGAAACTTCGTTGGAAGCTGCGGTTATTCAGATTGCTGGCTGGACCGACGAGCGTGGTCTCCTCATCGCGGCGAAGCCCGGTAAGCTCATCGTGCCCCCGGCATTGATGTTCACTGCCAAGCGTCTCCTCGATACGGAACTCCGTGTTTCGACTGCTGATAACGACATCAACGCTCTCAAGGCGATGGGGTCGATTCCGGGCGGTTACACGGTGAACCACTTCTTGACCGACACGAATGCGTGGTTCCTGACCACGGACGTTCCGAACGGCATGAAGCACTTC
>Ga0172372_10013579_pt1 | contig 10062 bp, 13 predicted proteins | sample LakKiv5m_2_FD_114544 | JGI IMG/M metagenome (GOLD analysis project Ga0172372, IMG submission 114544) | Freshwater microbial communities from Kabuno Bay, South-Kivu, Congo - kab_092012_9.5m | ecosystem: Environmental > Aquatic > Freshwater > Lake | place: Democratic Republic of the Congo... | reverse complement strand
CGACCTCTTCGGTGCTCGCGGCGCTGGGCGTGTAGTCGGCCACGAACTTCTGCAACGCGTCGCGGATCTCATCCGGACGAATCGAGAGCTCCGTCATGGGGTGCCTGCCTTACTGGGTGGGATGCGTGACTTCAGCCTGCGAGGCGCCGGCGGGCGGCCTCGAGGCGACTGGACATGGTGCCGTCGATGACGTCGTCGGCGACGGAGACCGAGAGGCCTCCGATGACGGACGGATCGACGACGACGTTGAGGTGGACCTCGCGGCCGTAGCGCGACGTGAGCGCCGCGGCGAGCCGGTCGTGCTCGGCCTGGCCGAGCGGCGACGCGGACCGGACCTCCGCGAGGAGGCGGCCACGGCGGGCGGCGACGAGGTCGGCGAAACGCTCGAGCGTGCGCTCGAACGAGGCGGACCGGGCGCGGGCGGCCTGCTGCACGATCGCGACGGTCGTCGGCTGGGCCTTGCCCGTCAGGATCGTCGCGATCAGCTCGGCCTTGCCGGAACCGGGGACCGTGGTGTCGGCCAGGGCTGCGCGCAGCTCGGGCGTCGTGGTGACGAGGCGCGAGATCGAGAACAGCTCGTCCTCGACCGCGTCGACCTGTCCGGCCGCGACCGCTGCCGCGACGAGGGCGACGACACCGGCGATCTCCAGACCGTCGGTGAGGTCACGCCCGGCGCTCCACCGGCCGCCGACCGCGGTGCGGACGACCTCGAGGGTCGGCGCGGCGATCGCTGCCCCGAACACCGACGTGGCGAGGCCGCGCTTGGCCTCGTCCTCGGTGGACGGATCGGTCAGGACCCGGCGCAGGGCCGGAGCCGAGTCGAGCGTGGTGACGACGCCGAAGAGCTGCGAACCGAGCTCGTCGGCGGATCCGCCGCTCGCCTCGACCGCGGCCAGGACCGCGTCGAGCGAGGCGGCGGAGACACCGCGCAGCGAGGTGGGCAGGGAGGCGGACATCAGTTGGCCGACTCCTGCTCGAGCTCGGCGATGAACCGCTCGACGGTGCGCTGGCTGCGGTCGTCGTCGGTGAGGGCCTCACCGACGATGCGGACCGCGAGCTCGGTGGCCAGGGTGCCCACCTCGCTCTTGAGCTGCGCGACGACCTGGGCCCGCTCGGCCTCGACCTGGGCGTGCGCCGCGGCGCGGATGCGCTCGGCGTCGGCCTGGGCCTCGGAGCGCAGCTCCGCCCCGATCTGGGCGGCCTGCTCCTTGGCCTCCTCGCGGATGCGAGCAGCCTCGTGGCGGGCCTCGGCGAGCTGGGCGTTGTACTTGTCCAGCGCGGCCTGGGCCTCCTTCTGCGCGGCCTGGGCTTCCTCGATGCCGCCCTCGATCGCCGCCGTGCGGTCCTTGTAGGCCTTCTCGAAGCCGGGGACGACGAACTTGACGATCAGGAACAGCAGCAGGAGGAAGACAGCAGCACTGAGGATGATCTCCGAGGTGTGCGGGATGAGGGGGTTGAGCTCCTCACCCTCCGCCGCGGCGACGAGTCGGGTCGAAACCATGCGTGTGCCTTCTGTCGGGGTTCGGTGTGCTGGTGCTGCGGACTAGAGAACGAACGCGAGCGCCAGGCCGATGATGAAGAACTGCTCGGCGAGGACGAAGCCCAGGATGGCCAGCTGGCGCAGGGTGCCCTGAGCCTCGGGCTGACGGGCGACACCGGAGACCAGAGCGGCGAAGATCAGGCCGACCGCGATGCCGGGGCCGATCGCCGCCAGGCCGAGGCCGATCATGTTCAGGTTGCCGGAGATATCCACGGCGCTTCCTTTCGGTTGTCGACACGGTTCCGTCCGTGCCGAAGTTTCGGGGTGATGTGAAGTTGTGTCGGTGCGGCGACCGACGAGCGATCCAGGGCGGATCAGTGCTCGTCGGCGACCGCCTCACCGATGTACATGGACGCCAGGAGCGTGAAGACGTACGCCTGCAGGAACATCACCAGCAGCTCCAGGAAGCTGATGCCGACGAACAGCAGGGCGGACGCGATGCCGGCCGGGATGGCCAGCGTGTTCTCCGAGTACAGGAGCAGGTACTCCGCACCCAGCGAGAACAGGATGAGCAGCAGGTGACCGGCGAACATCGTGGCGAACAGACGCAGCGTGAGCGTCAGCGGTCGCAGCAGGATGTTGGAGAGGAACTCCAGCGGCACCAGCAGGATGAGGATCGGGCCCTTCATGCCGGCCGGGACCGTCTCGTGCTTGAGGTAGCCCACGAAGCCGTGCTGCTTGATGCCGGCGCCGTTGTAGACGAGCCACGTGATGATCGCGAGGGCGGCCGGGAAGCCGATGCGGGACATCGACGGGAACTGCAGCGTCGGGATGAGGCCGTAGTAGTTGTTCACGAACACGAACGTGAAGATCGCGAACAGGAACGGCACGAACTTCTGGAAGTCGTGGGAACCGATGTTGTCGCGCGCGATGCCGTTGCGGATGAAGCCGTAGACCATCTCGCCGGCGAACTGCAGGCGACCCGGCACGACCGCGGCCGGACGGGCCGCCGCCGCGAACAGCGCCACGATGATGACCGCCGAGAGCACCAGCAGGATCATCGGCTTCGTGACGCCGGCCTCAGCGCCCCACGGGAGGACCGCGGGGAGGTTGAAGTCGGCGGGACCCGGGCTCGGAGGACTCGCAGCAGCGGACAGTGCGGAGGCGAGGGTCACTCGGACTCCTTCTCAATCATGGCGCGGTCGCGCGACATCGAGTCGCGATCCGGGCGGTACGGCCAGCGTCATTCGCAGGTGTGACGAACGAGTCATCCGCCTGCTGCGGGAAGGCTATCAGGCCCTCTCAGGCAACTCCTACTCGAGGTCGTAGATGGGGGTCCGGGACCGTCGGACGGTCACCAGATGGAGCACGATCCACGTCAGCGCGGTCAGCACCATGGCCACCGCGACGGAGGCCCGGTGCAGGTGCTGGCCGATGCCGTCCTCGTCGAGGAGCACGGCCAGGACGACGATCGCGGCGACGGCCTTGACCGTGAAGAAGCCCAGCGCGATCGGCAGCGCGGCGGTCGGGTTCTTCTTGGCCAGCGGGTCGAGCAGTCCCGGGCTCGAGGCCAGGAACACGAGCGCCAGGACCCCGCCGAGCGCGGCGCCGAACAGTCCGTCGCGGCCCTCCAGGATCGCCGCCACCACCGTCACGACGACGATGACCACGAGGCACGGCAGGGCGACACGACGCACGATCTCCATGGGGAGATGGTCCCACGGCGCCGCCGCCCTCCCCTCCCCCGGTGCGGATTCCCACGAGACCGCTCGAACCCGGCTCACGCGCACGAAACTTCATGCGCTCGATGCACGATTCCTGTGTTCACCCTGGAACCCGCGCTCGACGACGGCGACGACGGGGTCACGCACGGCGGAAACGTGCGTGCACACCGGATTCCGGCTCACGCGCACGAAACTTCATGCGCTCGATGCATGATTCCGACGGTCTCGTGGGAATCCGCGGCGGGTGGGTGCTGGGGCTAGGGGCCGACCTTGGAGCTGAGCTTGGGGGCGAGGACGATCGCGAAGGCGGTCAGGACGATCAGGACCAGGAACGCGACGATCGACTGCCAGCCCGACAGCAGGCTCATCACGACGCTGCCGAAGGCGACGAGCCCGGCCACCGCGTACATCGACAGGACCGCCTGCGGGTGCGAGTGCCCCATCTGCAGCAACCGGTGGTGCAGGTGCATCTTGTCGGGGCTGAACGGCGAACGCCGCTCACGGGTGCGGCGCACGACCGCGAGCAGCATGTCGACGAACGGGATCGCGAGCACCATGAACGGCAGGATCAGCGGCAGCAGTGCCGGCAGGAAGCTCGCGTCCGCGCCGCCGACGCCCTGCGCCAGGCTGCTGGGCGGGAACTGTCCCGTGAGGCTGATCGACGAGCACGCCATGACGAACCCGATCAGCATCGAGCCGGAGTCGCCGATGAACATGCGCGCGGGGTAGAAGTTGTGCGGCAGGATGCCGAGGCACACCCCCGCCAGGGCGATCGTCAGCATCGCCGCGGCGATCGCACGGGTCTCGCCGTTCTCGACCGCGAGGATGAACGCGAACACGAAGAACGCGATCGCGCCGATCGCCACGATGCCCGCCGCCAGACCGTCCAGTCCGTCGACGAAGTTGACCGCGTTGGCCGTGCCGACGATCAGGACGACCGTCAGCAGCATCGCCTGCGCCTGGTCGAGCCCGATGAACGTGCCCGGCAGCGGGAGGTAGACGAACTGCACCCCGAGCGCCACCACGACGACGCTCGCCAGCACCTGTCCGGCGAACTTGGTCAGCGCGTCCAGCTCGATCAGGTCGTCGACCACCCCGACGAGGCAGATCAGCGCTCCCCCGGCGAGGATCGCGCGGACGTCGTGGAACACCGTCGTGTCGGCGGCGCCGAGGAACGGCATGCGTTCGGCGACGAGCGTCGCGGCGAACAGCCCGCCGAGCATCGCGGGCCCGCCGAAGTACGGGGTGGGAACCGCGTGCACGTCCCGTTCCCGCACGCGCGCCTGCGCGCCGACGCGCACCGCGAGGAGGCGGGCGATCGAGGCGAGCAGGTACGTGACGCCGAGCGCGATGCCGAAGACCGCGAGGTACTCACGCACCGGGCGCGTCCTCGATCGTGTTGTTGAAGCGGTGCAGCTCCTCGAGCGCGATCGCGCCCCGACGCAGCAGACGCGGCGTGGGGCCCGTGACGTCGAGGATCGTCGACGGCACACCACCGACCGAGGGCCCGCCGTCGAGGTAGACCGAGACCGACTCCCCCAGCTGCCCCTGGGCCTGGATCACGGTCGTCGCTGCCGGCTGCCCGGTCAGGTTCGCGCTGCTGACCGCGAGCGGGCCCGTCGCCGAGAGCAGCTCCCGCGCGACGGTGTCGTCGGGCACCCGGACCGCGACGGTGCGGTGCGTCTCGCCCAGGTCCCAGTCGAGCGAGGCCTGCTGGTGGCACACGACCGTGAGCGCGCCGGGCCACAGCTCCTCGGTCATCGAACGCAACCAACCGGGCACCTCGGCCACGAGCGCCTCCAGCGTCGACGTCGCCCCGATCAGCACGGGCGGCGGCATCGTCCGGTCACGACCCTTGGCGTCGAGCAGCCGCTGGACCGCTGCTGGCGAGAAGGCGTCGGCCCCGATGCCGTAGACCGTGTCGGTCGGCACGACGACGAGCTCGCCCGCGCGCACGGCGGCACGGGCCGCCTCGACGCCGTCGCGTCGCTGCGCGTCGTCGGAGCAGTCGAAGATCATGAGACCGTGCCCTCGCTGCCACTCGCCATGGCCGTCATCGTAGGCGAGGAGTTTCAGACGAGCCCGTGCGCCGCTCCCGCGATCAGTGCGAAACGTCCGGCGCGGCCGACGAGCACCGCGGCGGCGAAGACTCCGACGCGCATCCGCGACGCCCCCGCGACGACCGCGACCGCGAGCAGCGGGGGGATGCCGACGCTCGACGACACGAGCACCGTCGCGACGGCCCGCACCGGGTGGTCGAGCCACGAGATCAGCAGGTCGGCCACCTGCCGCAGCGCCCGTCGTACCCGTCCGGGAGGGCGCCGCGGTGTCTCCGCGGAGCTCGCGCGGCTGCGCCCCAGGTCGCGACCCGCACGTGCCGCCAGGAACAGCGCGACCTTGCCGACGACCGTGCCGATCGTGATCGCGACGACCATGATGACGGTGTCGAGGCCACTCAGGACCAGCGCCGTCGCCGCGACGTAGGCCTCGGCGTTGAGCACCGGGATCATCGCCGACCCGATCCCGTACACCAGCGCCGTCAGCGCGACGACGACGTCGATCACGGGGTGCTCGAGCCGGCCCGGGCGGCCTCGAGCTCGCGCACCCGCACGAGGACACGTCGAGCGCTCCAGGCCTTGAGCGCAACCTGCGCGGCCACGATGACGAGCGCGAGCCCCAGGGACCCCACGACGACCGCCACGACGATGCCGATGTTGTTGAGCGCCTTCGCCGGATGCGACCAGTTGAGCCGGTACACCTGTTCGTCGACGGACCCGAAGTAGTTGGGGCTGACGATCGGCCACAGCAGGAACGACAGCGACAGCAGGCAGTCGAGCACCATGAAGTTGAGCAGGAAGACGCCGATCGCGACCACCAGATCGGGCTGCAAAAGCACCAGGTTGGCGGCGCACAGCGCGGTGCAGAGTCGGTCGCTCAGGATGTCGTGCACGGCGCCCGCCCGCGTCTCCTGCCCGAGCAGCCTGGCCGCCAGACCGTCCGCGCTGTCGCCGAGCCAGTACACGAGGTACGCCGCGACGACCCATCCGATCGGGTCCTCGACCTGCAGGGCCGTCAGCGCCAGGCCCACGCTGACGACGGTGCGCACGACCGTGATCGCGTTCGCGATCGTGAGGACGGGGCCGATGCCGTCGGAGACCACCGGGGTGCGTGCCACACGTGGACCCTACGCCTGCAAGGGCCGATGGTCCCTATCCGATGGCCCCTGTCCGATCGCCTCTATCGAATGGCCCCTGCCCGATGGCCCCTACCCGATGGCACGGTGCAGCACGAACGCGATCGCGAGGTACTGCAGGGTGCGTCCGACGAAGACCATCGTCGAGAACAGCCACAGCGGTTGCCGCGACGCGCCCGCGAGGATCGTCACGATCGCGAGCGGCGGCACCATGAACGCCGACGACACGAACACCGTCGTCGCACCGAGGTAGGGCCGGTCGAGCAGCCCGAGCATCCAGTCGCTGAACTCCCGCACGCGGGCCGTGAACCGGTTGCGGGGCTCCTTGCGCTCCCGTCTGCTCAGCCGCTGCCGACCCTTCCGGGCGAGGTCGAACACGATCATCTTGCCGATCACGGTGCCGACGCTGAGCGCCATGACGAGCCAGAAGAGGAACACGGGGCTCTCGGTCAGGCCCGCCAGCGCGACGACGTAGACCTCGGCGTTGAGGAACATCGGCAGGAGGGACGACCCGATCCCGAAGGCGAACGCGGTCGCCGCGAGCAGCAGGTCTCCCATGGGGCGCAGGTTAGCGAAGCGGTGCGGAAGGGCTCAGCACGGCACCTGCACGGGGTCGCCCGGCGCCTCGAGGGCGTCGACGAGCCACGCGTCGCCCTGGCGCACCATCGACAGGACGATCGAGGACAGCACGCACGTCGGGGTGCCGGACGTCGCCTGCGCGACGCTCTGGCGGGCGAAGAGCGTCACCGCGACCTCGTCGGCGGACTTCGCCCGGGGCGACGACGCGAGCACGGTGCCGGTCGAGGAGGCCCCGAGGGCACCGTAGGTCGCCCGGAGCCCGTCCAGGATCGTCGCGTAGTCGTCCTGGAACGTCGCGGTCGCGCCGTCGTCGGCCCATGCGGCGTCGGCGTCCAAGGTCGCCGCGGTCCAGGTGAGCAGCTCCGTCGTCCGCTGCTCGGCGACGTCGCGGGCGTCGGCCTCGGCGTCATAGCGCTGCAGCGCCGAGCGCCACTGCCAGCCGACGACGGCGAGGGCCACGAGGGCGAGGACGAGACCCGCTGCCAGGGCCAGCACGAGCGGCGACCGCTCCTGCGACCTGAGTCGACGGGTCACGGTCGACGCGACCGACCCGCTGGATCGATCCCTCACGGAGCGAGCACCCCGACCGGCCCCGGCGCGTTGACCGAGCCCCGCTGCTGCAGGCTGAAGTCGGGTGCCGTGCAGGTCCTCGTCGCGTCGATGGCGGGACGGTTCGGGTCCGTCGGCAGGGTGTCCGGCACGTAGCGACACACCGTCTCGACCCCCGCCCGCAGGTCGACGTCCATCGTCGCGTTGAGGTGACCGCCCTCGATCGACCGGGCGAACGTGGCGAGCCCCTGCGGGAGGTCCGCCAGAACCTGCCACAAGTGCGGTCGGTACGGCAGCGTCATGTCGGTGAACTCCCCCATCGCCCGGAGCATCTCGGGGAGCCGCAGCGAGAACATGGCGGTGAACGCGCGCAGCTCGGTCACCTGGTCAGGGGTCTGCTCCAGGATGGCACGCAGGCTCGGGTCGTAGGCCGCGTACGAGCTCGTGAGGCTCTTCGCCGCCGGCGCGAGCGTGCGCAGCTGGGGTCCGAGGTCGACGCCGGTCCTGAGCACGGCGCCACCGTTCGTGAGGATGCGCTCGGTCTCGGGCCACCGGGCGTCGAGCGTCGCCAGGATCTGCTGGCCGGAGTCGACCACCGTGGCGAGGTCGTCCGGATCGGCGAACGCGACGCTCAGCTCGTCGAGCGTCGTGCGGAGGTCGTCGGGGTTGACCTGCGACATCAACGTGTCGATCGCGTAGAGCGACTCGGCGACGGTCGTCGGCGTGGTGCTGCGGTCGCGCGGGATGACGTCGCCGTCGGCGAAGGCCGGACCGGCGGTGCTGGTCGGCTGCAGGTCGAGGAACTGCTCACCGGCCGGCGACAGATTGCGGACGACCGCGGCCGCCGAGGCCGGCACCTGCACGCCAGGGTCGATCGCGAGGTCGGCCTCGACCCCCGTCGCGGTCGTCCGGATCTCGACGACCTGCCCGACCTTGACGCCGCGGTACGTGACCGACGAGCGCTCGAAGAGCCCGCCGGTCTCGGCAAGCTGGACCGTGACCTGCGTGGGACGCTGGGCGATCGAGCCGCCCAGGAATGCCTGGTACACGTAGACCGTCGTCAGGACGAACACCCCGAGGAGGGCCAACGCGGAGACCAGGAGACGCAAGGGCAGACGCTTCACGACCCACCTCCCGTGGCGGACGACGGCTGCAGCAGGCCCGTCAGGTTGCCCAGGAAGGGCAGCTGGCTCAGGTCAGGTGTCGACCCGGGCGCCGCCGGCGCGGTCTCGGGAGCCGGCGTCGGTGCGGTGCCCGTCGGGCCGGCACCCGGAAGGCCGGCCCCCAGCGGCCCAAGTGACAGGCCCCCGATGTTGAGAGCTCCGGTGAACACGACCCGCAGGTTGAGGTAGTTCGTCGGGACCCCGACCTCCAACCCGGCCGCGAGCGCCACGACCTCGGCGATGCCCGGCTGGAGGCGCGGACCGACCGAGGCGACCTCGGCGAACAGAGGCCCGGCCTGCGCCACGATCGTGGCGATGTCGTCGCGAGTCTGCGCGATCGTCGGTACGACGACGCCGCCCAGCTGGTCGACCGAGGTCAGCAGATCGACCAGCGCCGTGGTGTTCGCCTCCAGGACCGCCGCAGCCGGAGCGAGCTCGGTCAAGGCCCTGTCGATCGTGCTCTGGCGGTCGGCCAGCACCTGCGAGGCGTCCGAGATCGCGGCCAGGGCAGCGTCGATGTCACCGCTCATGGCCGTGAGGCTCTCGGCCGTCGTACCCACCCGTTGCAGCAGGTCACGCAGCGTGTCCTCCCGGCCGCCGATGACCAGGTTGGCCTCGTCGACGATCGTCTGCAGCTGACCGAGGCCGCCGCCGTTGATGAACAGCGACGCGGCCGCGAGCGTGTCCTCGACCGTCGGGGCCGCCGACGACCGGTCCGCCCCGACCTCGTCACCGTCGGCGAGCACAGCCGTCGACGCCCCCGCGGGCGCGTTCGTCGGGTCCTCGACGACGTCGACGAAGAGCTCGCCCAGGGCTGTCGTGGCCCGCAGTCGGAAGTCGGCGCTGGTGCTGATCTCGGTGCCGGCCGAGATGTCCATCGTCACGACCGCACGCAGGTTCTCGACCGAGAGACCTGCGACCCGACCGACGGGCACACCGTTGATCTTGACCGGTGCGCCCTCGGCCAGGTTCAGCGCGTCGTCGAACGTCGCGGTGACACGGAAGGTCTCCCCGGGCATCGACGTGCCCGGGAGCGGCAGGTCGGACGCCGTCGTGCTGCAACCGCCCAGCAGGGCGGCCAGCGCCACCAGTCCGGCCACGAGACGGAACCGTCGAGCCATCACGAGACCTCCCCTTGCAGCAACGCCAGCACGTCGAAGATCGTCGCCTGGCTCAGGTCCAGTCCACCGCACACGACCTGGATCGACGCACAGACCTCCTGCAGCAGGATGCTCCCCGGAATCAGGTTGGGGGCACGGGTCAGGAAGCGCAGGCGCCCCTGGTCGTCGATCGCGCGAGGCAGGTTCTGCGTCAGGAGCGGCCCGCTGCGGAGCAGCTGGGTGAGCTTCTGCTCCTGGCCCACGAGCTCGTCGG
>Ga0172372_10013577_pt1 | contig 10064 bp, 9 predicted proteins | sample LakKiv5m_2_FD_114544 | JGI IMG/M metagenome (GOLD analysis project Ga0172372, IMG submission 114544) | Freshwater microbial communities from Kabuno Bay, South-Kivu, Congo - kab_092012_9.5m | ecosystem: Environmental > Aquatic > Freshwater > Lake | place: Democratic Republic of the Congo... | reverse complement strand
TGGACCCGCACGGGCTCCACCTCCGCGACGGTGGAGGTGGTGGCGCCCGCGGCGCCGGACTCGCTCCCCACCGACGTGCTGCCCGACTCCTACCAGCCGTCCTTCCTCTTCGACCCCGCCGAGGCCGACCGCATCCTCCGCCAGCTCGCCGCGGACCATCCCGTGCTCCCCTGGCTCGGCGCCGCCGCCGACCTGGCCGGTGCCGGGGTCTACGTGGCCGCCGCGCCCATCGTCGCCCGCGCCTACGACGCGATCGAGGCCGCCCGCGAAGGCGCCGCCATCCCCGACGCCGACCGCCTGCGCCTGGTGAGCCTCCCCATCGCCGACTGGCGCCAGGTCTTCCTCTACGTGCGGGACGACCACCACGCGGCGCGCTTCTCCTGGGGCACCCAGAAGATGGGCGCCACGCCCGCCGACCGGCTCGCCGCGCTCCGGCACCAGTTCCCGACCGCCGGCATCGACGCGCTGTACCGTCACGGCGCCGCCTACGACGTCGACCCGCTCCTGGTGCTCGGCCTGATGCGCCAGGAGTCCGTGTACCGGCAGTGGGCGCTCTCGTCCGCGGGGGCCATCGGGCTCATGCAGGTCATGCCCCGCACCGGGGCGCGGATCGCCGCCCGGATGGGCGACCCCCACTACTCCCCCGAGGTGCTGGAGGACCCCGCCACCAACGTCCGCTACGGGGTCTGGTACCTGGGGCGGCTCATCGACCGCTTCGAGGGGGTCTGGCCGCTCGCGGTGGGGAGCTACAACGGGGGGCCTCACAACATGTCGTCCTGGCTGCGCCCGTGGGGCGCCGGCATCCGCATGGACGACTTCGTCGAGCAGATCCCCTACGAGGAGACGCGCGACTACGTCAAGAAGGTGGGCGGGTACTACGCCACCTACGCCTCGCTGTACGGCCCGGACGGGAGCTTCCCGCTGGTGCCGGCGCACCCCGCGGGGGACCATCCGGAGATCGTGGACTTCTGACCCCCGACCCGGCGGTTCGCCCCGTCCGCCGGGCCGCGGTAGGAGGCCGACCATGCAGGCCACCCGCACCCTCCTCGTCGCCTGCGCCGCGCTCGCAGGCGTGGGCATCGCCGTGGCCCGGGGTCGCAAGGCCGAGGACGTCCCCCCGCTGGACCCTCCGCCCCCCGAGGTCGCGACCCCCGCGCCCGCCCCGCCGGCGGCGCCCGCGCCCACCCTCTTCGGCGACGGCCTGCCCGTCACCCTCGCCACCCTCCCCGCCGGGCTCGCCTCGCTCTCGGCGCAGGGCTGCAACGCCTGTCACTACGCGGCCCACGACACCTGGGAGAGCTCGGGGCACGCGCGCGCGTGGTCGAGCCCGCGCTTCCAGGCGGCGCTGCGGGCCGCGGGAGACGCGACGGCCTGCTCGCAGTGCCACCTGCCCCTCACCAACCAGCACCACGAGCTGGCGGCCGGCTACCTCGACGGCGACCTCTCCCGCCCCCGCCTGCAGCCCAACCCCGCCTTCGACGCCACGCTCCGCGCCGAAGGGGTGACCTGCGCGGCCTGCCACGTGCGCGGCGACACGATCCTCGGGGTGCGGGAAGCCGGGGCGAGCCCCCACCGGGTGGTGGTCTCGGCGGAGCTCGGCTCGCCCGAGCTCTGCGCCACCTGTCACCAGCTCACCTGGCCCGAGGCCGACCGCCCCTTCTACGACACCTACGGCGAGTGGAAGGGCTCCGCCTGGGCCAAGGCGGGGGTGGACTGCCAGGACTGCCACATGGCGCCCACCGCCGGCGCCGTCGTGCCCGGGACGGACGGGACCGTCCCCTCCCACGCGCTGGGCGCGGACCTGAAGCGCGCGCTGACCGCGCTGGTGCAGGTCCCCTCCGCTGTGGTGCAGCGTGGTCAGCCCCTCGACGTGAAGCTCACCGTGCAGAACACCGGCGCCGGCCACTCGTTCCCCACCGGGAGCCCGTTCAAGGTGGCGACGCTGAGCGTGACCGTGCTGGACGGCGCGGGGAAGGCGGCGGCGCCGGCCTGGACGCTGAGCTGGGCTCGGACGGTGGAGGCCGAGCGCCCCTGGCGGACCACGGCCGACCGCCGGCTCGCGCCGGGTGGCCAGGAGGGCGCGAGCTTCCAGCTCACCCCGAACGTGAAGGCCGCCCCCGGGGCCGGCGTGCTCGAGGTGAAGATCGTGGAGGGGGACCGCAGCGCCGTGCTGCAGCGCATCCCCATCGAGCTCCGGTAGGTCCGCGGTCCCGACTCAGACCCGTTCCCCGAGCCCGATCGCCTCGCTCATCCGGTTCAGCGCGTCGCGGCGGTCCGCCAGCGTCTCCGTCCCCAGCACCCGCGAGCGGGCGGTGTCCGCGTAGTGGGTCAGCACGTAGCCCGGCGTCTTGCGGTTCCGCTTGAGCACCCACAGGCTGCCGTCGGGCATGTCGCCCACCACCAGGCCGAGCGGGCCGTCCACCGCGTGGGCGACGTCGGCCATGGTGTGGGGGTAGAACGGGCGGGGCATGGGCGCCGGGCTCCTCCGCGGTTCGAGCCGGTCAGGGGGTGAGGTCGACCGTGAAGTCCCGCAGCGTCCAACCGCCCGGACAGCTGGCGGGGGGCGCGCTCGCGTCCACCCACTTCACCCGCCAGGTCACGATCCCCCCGGCCCGAGCCGGCCACTTGAAGCCCGACGGGGTGCAGAAGCGCTCGCTCCGCGTGTCGTCCGTCCCGGACACGTAGTAGTACCCGACCTTCGTGGTCCCGCCCGAGAGGTACGCGGTCACCTCGTACTTCCCGTTGGGGTGCCACTCCAGGTAGGACTGGGTGCCCTGCGCCGGGGCGGTCGGGAAGGCCGCCTTGGGACGGTGGGCGGAGGTCGTGCTCACGCCGACCTTCTGGCAGTTGATGCCGTTGGACGGGCAGGTCAGCGTCTGTGAGGTCGGGACGGTGACGTACCAGGCCTGGGTCGCGGTCACGAAGGACCAGCTGGAGGTGCGCTCGCCGTACTCCGTCCAGCTCGAGCTCGTCCCTGGGTCCGTCGCCCAGGCTTCGCCGAGCAGCGTGCCGGCCTGGCACAGCCCGGCAGCGTCCACGCAGACGAAGATCTGCCAGGGGCCCTCTTCGGGCGAGTTGAAAGCGAGCGCTTGGGCAGCGAGGAGCCACATAGATACCTCCCGGCGAGTTGCGGCCGCGACGGGCCACGGCGCATGGTGGCACGCGCCCCCCGCGAACGCAATCCGGCGCCCGCGCGCGGAGTCGGCGCGGTAGGATGCCCGATGCTCCTGCTCATCCTGGCCTGCGCGCGGGACGGCGCCGAGAGCGCCACCGACGCCCCCGACCTGACCGCCACCCTCGGCCCCGACGAGGTGCGGGCCGGCACCGTCCTCGACGCGGCCGCCCTGTTCGGGGGCGTGGCGGCGGAGGGCCGCCTCGGCGACGTCAAGATCTACAACGACCGCGCCCGCTTCGTGATCCAGCAGCCGGGGGCGTCGAACTACTACCACGAGTACGGCGGGGCGCTCATCGACGCCGACACCGTCCGGCCGGCGGGAGAGCCGGGCCGGGACCTGGTGGACGAGCTGGCCGTGATGGTGGGGCTGGGACGGGTGGTGAACGCCGAGCGGGTCATCGTCCTGGACGACGGCCGCGACGGGGTGGCGCGGGTGCGGGTGGAGGGGCCCACCGCGCCCCTGCAGCTCGTCACCGGCGCGCTGGAGACGCCCACGCTGGTGCCCGACATCGACCTCTGGGTGACGACCGACTACGAGCTGCGTCCCGGCGAGTGGACCCTCCGCGTCACCACCACGGTGGAGAACCGGGACGAAGAGGCCGCCCTGCAGATCGGCGAGGTGGGCATCGTCGCGGCGGAGCTGGGGGAGACCTGGCGCCCCGGCCTGGGGCGGAACGCGGCGGACGCGGACGCCACCGACTGGATCGCGTTCGTGGGCAAGCACAACGAGGGGGCGGTGGCGCTGGTGGGCGAGGACGACCCGCTCGAACAGGGCACCATCGGGAGCATCCTCGGCGCGCTCGCCCCCACCATCGTCGGCTTCGGGCCGACCGAGGTGATCCCCACCGGGGGCACGGCCACCTGGGTGCACCGGGTTGGCGCCGCGCCCGACCCGGCCACCCTCTCGGCGGAGCAGCGCGCCCGGCGCGGGGCGGGGGGCCAGCGGCTGGGCGGCACGGTCTCGTCGGGCGGTCGTCCGGTGGCCGGCGCCCGGGTCACCGTGCTCGACGCGGCCGGGGCCCCGGAGACCCTGGCCTTCACCGGGGCCGACGGGGCGTGGACCGCGCTCGTGGGCGGGGGCGCGGTGTCGGTGGTCGCCTCGGGGCGGGGTGACGGGATCCAGGTGGATCTTCCGGCCGGGCACGGGAACGTCTCCCCCTACGAGCCCGATCCGGCCGCCACCCTGGCCACCCTGGCCGACGGTGCCGCCGGACCGGCCTTCGCCGAGGGGTACGGGCTCGGCACGCCGCAGTCCCCGTGGAGCGAGCTCGAGCTCGTCACGCCCGCCAACGTCGAGCTCAGCGTGGCCGACGGCGGCCCGGCGGTGGCGCGCTTCTACTTCGCGGAGGGGGACCCGGTGGTTGCGGACGACCGCCTCGTGCCGGGGCGGCCCGACGGATGCGTCGCGGTGGCCTTCGTGCGCGACGGGCGCATGGACGTGGCGCTCGAGCCCGGCGCGTACACCCTGGTCGTGAACCGGGGGGTGCGCGAGGAGGTTGCGGTCGTGCCGCTGGACGTGACCGCGGGCGAGCGGGTGCCGGTGGAGGTGTCGCTCCCCGCCGCCTACACGCTCGACGGCGTGGTGGTCGGCGACCCCCACAGCCACGCCGCCCCGTCCGGGGACGGCGGGATCACCATGGAGGACCGCCTGGTGGTGACCGCCGCCAACGGCGTGGACCTGCACTTCGGCACCGACCACGACCACATCGCGGCCTACCAGCCGCTCGTGGCCCCGCTGGGCCTCGACGCGCGGCTCCGCTCGGTGCAGGCGGTGGAGGTCTCCCCCGTCCTGCGCGGGCACTTCAACGCCTGGCCGGCGCCCGCCTCCGACGCACCCAACCACGGCGCCCCGCTCTGGTGGTTCGGCTACTCCGACACCACCGAGATCTTCGGCTGGATGCGCGCGCTGGTGGGCGAGGACGGGATCATCCAGGCCAACCACCCGGTGGGGGACAGCGGGCTCTTCAGCTTCGCCGGCTACGAGCCCGGCGAGGGAACGGTGGACGACCCGGCCAAGTGGAACGCCGACTTCGACGCGATGGAGGTCATCAACTCGGGCGACTGGGAGCCCTACCTCCCCTACTACCTGGACCTCGCGCGCCGAGGCCACCCCGTCGTCCCCGTCTCGGTGAGCGACAGCCACGGCCACACCAGCGGCCGGGTCGGCCTGGCGGTCACCTTCTTCCACACCGGGACCGACCTCGCGGGCGCGACGGACGACGTGCTCCGCGCCACGATGGGTCGGGGTGAGACGGTGGCCTCCCTCGGCCCGTTCATCGACGCCCGCATGGGGGGGGACTGGGCGCCCGGAACCCTGGTGCGCCCCGGGACCCTGGACGTCGTGGTCCGCGCGCCGAGCTGGATCCCGGTCGAGTCCCTCACCCTGTGGCGGGACGGGGTGGTGGTGCAGACCCTCACCTGCACGGGCGCCGCGCCCACGCCGTGCGAGGCCCAGGTGGAGCTCGACGGCACCGCCGACGCGTCCTGGGTGCTCACCGCCTCGTCCACGACCCCGCTGGGCCTGGTCCAGCCGGGCACCGTCCCCTTCGCCGTGGCCGCCGCCATCCGCATGGACGGCGACGGGGACGGCACCTGGACCCCGCCGCTCCCCGCCGGGTGGTGAGCCGGCGGGCGGGGCGGCGCCGGAGGGTCAGGCCTCGGCGAGCTCCGCGCGCTCCCAACCGAACCCGGGCCGGTGCGGGGTGAACCACGGGCCGTCCAGGGTCACCCCGAGGTGCCCGAGGCCGCCAGCGAGCGGGTCCGCGGCGAAGGGCGCCGGACCGGCCGCGTCCACCCGCAGCACATCGCGCTCCCGCCGCACGTAGACGACCGGCCCCGACCAGTCCAACACCCACGCCACCTCGGCCTCGGCTCCGCCCTCCTGGGCTTCGGCCATGTACCAGAGGACCGGCGCGGCCACGCGGGCGCACAGGTCCTCGAGCCAGCGCAGGGGCGGGTCCGGGGGGGCCAGGCGGGCCGAGGGACCGGCCAGCTGGGCCCGGAACGCGCCGAGGCGGGCGGGCAGTTGCCCGGTGAGCGGCTTCCAGTCGAAGCCCTCGCCCACGAGCGCGAGATCGCGGGGGCGCACCGGGCTGCGCACGGCGAGGAGCCGCGGGTGGGTGGCGGCGGGCGGTTGCTCCACCGCGCCCAGGTCCAGCGCGAAGACCCGCCCGGACAGGGCGGGAGCGGCGCCGAGCACGGCGCGCGCGGCCGGCGTGTCGTGGAGGTAGACGGTGGAGACGGCCCAGGCCATCAGAAGGGGACCACCGACTCCGCCACGCAGCGGGCCACGAACTCGGCCAGCGGGAAGCTCCCGAGGTCGCCCTCGCGCCCGCGCACCGACACCGTGCCCGCCTCGGTCTCCTTCTCGCCCACGACCACCATGTAGACCGGGCGCGCCCCGTGCGCGTCGCGGATCTTGGCGCCGATCTTGTCGCTGCGCACGTCCAGCTCGGTCCGGATGCCGGCCGCCTTCAACGCGGCGTCCACCTCGACGCCCCAGGCCTCGGACTTCTCCGAGACGGTGAGCACGCGGACCTGCTCGGGCGCCAGCCACATCGGGAAGTGTCCCGAGTAGTGCTCGATCAGGATGCCGATGAACCGCTCGAAGCTGCCGAAGATGGCGCGGTGGATGACCACCGGGTGGTGCTCGGCGTTGTCCGCGCCCACGTAGGTGAGCTGGAAGCGGAGCGGGTTCTGGTAGTCCACCTGGATGGTGGCGCACTGCCAGGGCCGGCCCAGCGCGTCGTAGATGTCGATGTCGATCTTGGGGCCGTAGAAGGCGCCGTCGCCGGGGTTGATGGCGTACTCCACGCCGTTCTTCTTCAGCGCGCCCTCGAGCGCCGCCTCCGCCGCGTCCCAGGTCGCGTCGTCGCCCATGCGGTCGGCCGGCCGCGTGGAGAGCTTGGCCTTGAAGGCCAGGCCGAACGGCGTGTAGACCCGACTCATCAGCGCGAGGAGCTTGTCCATCTCGTCGGGGAGCTGCGACTCCATGCAGAAGAGGTGGGCGTCGTCCTGCGAGAACTGGCGGACGCGGGTGAGCCCGCCCAACGCACCCCGGACCTCGTCACGGTGCAGCACGCCCTGGTCGTGGATGCGCAGGGGCAGCTCGCGGTAGCTCCGCCGCGTCGAGCCGAAGATCAGCATGTGACACGGGCAGTTCATCGGCTTGAGGCCGAAGGTCCGGCCCTCCGTCTCCCCTTCCTCGTGCTTGGTGAAGTGGAACATGTTGTCGCGGTAGTGCGACCAGTGGCCCGAGGTGACGAAGAGCTCCTTGTCGAACACCATCGGGGTGCGGACGGCGACGTAGCCGTCCCGCAACAGGGTGGCGCGCATCGCCTCGGAGAGGATGTGCCAGAGCGTCTCCCCCTTGGGCAGCCAGAACGGCGCGCCGGGGGCGTACTCGTGGAACATGAAGAGGCCCATCTGCACGCCCACCCGCCGGTGGTCGCGCTTCTTGGCCTCCTCGAGCCGGAACAGGTACTGGTCGAGCGCCTCGCGCGTGGGCCACACCGTGCCGTACACCCGCTGGAGCTGCGGGTTCGCCGGGTCCCCGAGCCAGTAGGCGCCCGAGACCTTCATGAGCTTGAAGTGCTTGACGTTGCCGGTGCGGGGCACGTGGGGGCCGCCGCACAGGTCCACGAAGCCGCCCTGGTCGAAGGTGGAGAGCGGCCCCGAGAGGCGGCGGATGTGCTGGAGCTTGAAGGGCTGGTCCGCGAAGATCTGCTCCGCCTCCTCCATCGTCACCACCGAGCGCTTGAACTCGGAGTTGCGCTTGGAGACCACCTTCATCTCGGCCTCGATGGCCGCGAGGTCCCCCTCGGTGATGGGCCGGGAGACGTCGACGTCGTAGTAGAAGCCGTCCTGCACCGGCGGGCCGAAGGCGAACCGCGCCCCCGGGAACACCTTGGCGATGGCCTCGGCCATGACGTGCGCCGCCGAGTGCCGAAGCGCGTGCAGCCGGTAGCTCTCTTCGTCCGGGAACGCGTCCCGGCCCTTCTCGTGGTCTTCCACGGCTTCCTCCGAAGGCCGACGGCTAACCCGGCGGGGGCGGCCCGGTCAGCCGTCGGGCGGGCCCTGCCGCGACAATCCACCACGTCACAGGGCCGCGCGGACGCGGCTAAGGTGCCGTCCTCTTCGGAGTTCCCCCTTGCTCACCCTCTCCCTCCTCCTCCTCGCCTGCGGACACAAGGACCACGACACCGCCCACGGGGACACCCACGAGGCCGACGCAGACACCGACGCCGATGCCGACGCGGACGCCGATGCGGACGCCGATGCGGACGCCGATGCGGACACCGACACCGACGCGGACGCCGACGCCTCTGTCACCGTCACGACCGACGGCGGCCTGTACGTCCTCACCTACCTCGCCGACCCCAACCCTCCGACCAGCGGCGCCGCGTCGCTCGCCATGCACCTCGAGGACACGATGATGGCCCCGGTCACGGGGGCGTCGATCGCGCTCACGCCCGAGATGCCCAGCATGGGTCACGGCATCCCCGAGGCCCCGGTCGTCACGGAGGTGGGCGGCGGCGACTACACCGGCACCTGGGAGTACTCGATGGGCGGGTACTGGGAGGTCACCGTGGACATCGTGGGCACGCCCGGGACGGACTCCGTCATCCTGCCGTTCGACGTCGAGTGACGGCGGCACGCGCCTCCGCGCAGGGCCACCCCCGCGCGACCGACGCCCAGCGCCGAGCGCCTACTGGTGCTCGATCTCGGCGATGACCTCTTCCGAGGAGATCGCCTCGGCGCCGGAGGCCACCTTCTTGATGCGGAGCCCGTTGTCCAGGAGCATGTAGAAGGGGTAGCCCTCCCCCTCGCGCATGACGTCCATGGAGAAGCCCACCTCGTCAGAGAGGACGGGGTGGTCCGTCGCGAACTGGTCCGCCCAGTCCTGACAGTCCTCCGCATCCGGGACGTTCCCCTCCGCGTCGGAGGTCAGCATGGTGACGACCATCAGGCCGTCGTCTTGGTAGTCTTCGTAGAGTGCTTGGAGGCCACCGGCCGCCGATTCGCAGCTCCCTCACCCATAGAAGCCGAGCTCGATCAGAACGACCTGATCGCAGAAGTCGTGCAGCCGCACGGTCTCGCCCGTCTGGGACACCATCGAGTAGTCGTTGAGGACGTCGCCCTCGGCGACCCCTTCCCCTTCCACGTCCCACCGGCAGGCGTCGATGCGCCAGCCGAGGTCGTAGGGGTTGTCCACCGGGTCGAGGGGGTCGGTGTTGCCGTCGACCTCTTCGCCGTCGGTCCATTCGTCGTCGTCCGAGTCCGGATCGAGCGGGTCGGTGCCCGCGGCGATCTCGCCCGAGAGCAGGAGCCCGTCGCCGTCCTCGTCGACGTCGGCGAAGACGTCGGCGAAACAGCCGAGGGTGAGGATGGAGAGGATCACGACACCTCCGATGCACTTCCACTCTACCGCACCTTCCCGGCAGCCGCAGGCCAAAATCTCGCAGTCCGCCGCCCGTACCCCCGATTCCCGCGGCCCCCCCCACCGGAGGGCTCAACCCCCGATGGGGACCACGTCGGTCTGGGCCTCGTAGAGGTGGCACGCCACGTGGTGCCCGGGACCCACGAGGTGCGGCGCGGGCGTGTCCACCCGGCAGCGGTCGTGCACCAGGGGGCACCGAGTGTGGAAGCGACACCCCGCGGGCGGGTTGAGCGGGCTCGGGACGTCGCCCTGGAGCACGATCCGGGTCCGGCGCCGGGCCGGGTCGGGCTCGGGGGCGGCCGAGAGCAGGGCCTGCGTGTACGGGTGCGTGGGCCGGTGGAACATGGCCGCCCGCGGCGCCCGCTCCACCACCTGCCCCAGGTACATCACCAGCTTCTTGTCTGAGGAGTGGGGGACCACCGAGAGGTCGTGGGTGACGAAGATGTAGGC
>Ga0172372_10013576_pt1 | contig 10065 bp, 7 predicted proteins | sample LakKiv5m_2_FD_114544 | JGI IMG/M metagenome (GOLD analysis project Ga0172372, IMG submission 114544) | Freshwater microbial communities from Kabuno Bay, South-Kivu, Congo - kab_092012_9.5m | ecosystem: Environmental > Aquatic > Freshwater > Lake | place: Democratic Republic of the Congo... | reverse complement strand
CTACTAAATAATCAACGTCCTTAAAAGCAATTTCTGGATTAGTGGTAAAGGAAACGTGAAGTTTCTTTTCTTGAAGATATCGAGATATTTCCGAATCAAAAATAGGTGAAGTTTTTTTATTGAGTAATGCAATCTTTTCTTGATTGATATCGTACCCAATTACTTCATGTTTTTGTGCTAATAAAATACTGAGAGATAGGCCCACATATCCTAGGCCAGCAACACTTATCTTCATCTTTTTGATTTTACAACTTTAATTGTTAATATAAAAGTAATTTTTTAAAGCTTAATGGTTTTTTGAATTAAGTTAAGAAACTAATGCAATTTACAAAACACACGGATTGCTTCTCCCTTTGTTGTGATTGTAATCCTAGTTGAACTAAACCTACTTTTGTTTAACGATGGATTGCATGGTATTGATGATGACGTTGATTTTGGCAGCTTTTAATTGAAACTTTTTGGCAATGTTGATCACATCTTCTTTCGTTGGTTTTCCATTGCCTAACACGCTCATTTCATGTTCAAATTTAGTCGGCGTGGACGTTAAATCATATGCAGGTGCTAAAACATAACCCTTTTTCTTCTCATCATACAAAAAACTCATATTTTTACCATGGTCATCCTTATTTTGAATGAGCACATTAAAATACATTCGTTTAAAGAGTTCATATTGATCTTCTTGATCGACACAAATATGAGAAATGAGTTCAAATGCATGCGCGTAATCAAGGTTAGAAATACGATAGGTAGTTTCTAATAACGATGAAAGAGAAACGACATGGACACCCTGTTTTTGATCGCGATCAAATCGAACGGAACCAAAATATCCCGGATTCACTTTCGAATGAAATAGGCGAACCTCAGGAAGACGGATGCCAATCTTTTTAGCGAGAAGGTTTAGCTCATATTCTTTGCGACCGATATCTTCTCGATCGGAGGCATGAGGAAATTTAATGATCCAATCTTTGCCATCGAGCGTCACATGAACTTTAGGACGCGCGCCGCCACTGGACCCACCAAGAGAATAAAGACTATCGAGATCAATATCGCCTGTTTCATCTTTTTGAATGATACTGGCATCATGCGCAAGGGAGTCCAAATTAAAATCAGTAAGTTTGTGTTGATTAGATTGTGATGGTCGGTACGTTAATCCACCCAAACCCTCTTCACCTATTAAACTTAATTTCACTAAAGGGGATAAAGTGTCATAATTGACACCTAATTGTCTTAGTTTTCTTTGCATTAGAACGATACCCCACCCATCCGGTAAGGAATCATAAAATACGCCAAAGAGACCTTCAAAATGGGAAGAGGTTGCATAAAAAATCTTTGGTAACAAAGGTAAGGAAATGGGGGAAATTGAAAAACCTTGTTTTAACCAATTTTCATCATATTGAAAGCCAAATTTCCTATCAGAAGTTTCCGCTAAAAAACCAACCAATCTTGTTCGATAGTACACATTTAATTTTTTAATCGTGGTGTCCACTTTACTTAAAATCCTTGAGATTTTTGATCAGGGGTTGTTTGAATAAAGGATTAAACTCCTCTAATAACCCAATTGCCTGACTAATCTTTAATAGAGACGTAAGCGAAATCTCACCACTATTTTCAAACCTGCGAATCGACCCATAACTCACACCGGATCGTTTTGATAGTGCTTGTTGAGATATCCTTTGTTCTTTTCGGCGAAAGCGAAAACGAGATTTGATTTCCAATTTAATCGAATGTATTGTCGTAACGGGGACAAAATCTTGAATAGTGGGTATTGATTTCATATGCTAATATAATAGCACTTTTAAGTTAAAAAGATAATATATTGATAACATATTAGCAAATTTTGAAAATTGTTTTTTATACTCTTTGATAACGGGACTTGATAAAGGCAAAAATCCCGAATAATCCAACCAAACCTAATGAAATCAAGATTAAGGTGTTAATGGGGAACGGTGAAGGATTCGGATTGATTAAACCAGTAGCCCCAGGCACTCTTGCTGCTAAATAGTTATAACGACCTACGGCCTCTCTAAACGTTGACGTATCCAGTCTTCCTCTTTCGTTAATGCCTTGAAAACTAGTGTTGGGTTCTGCAAATAGTAAACCCTGACTGCGATAATCCATGAAATTATATTCCGTTTCTAACGCTTCAAATGCTTCTTCTACTCGACCCGCTGCATTCATCCCTGCGCCAAACATCACATCTTGTGCCCAAGCTTTTGCTTGCATTAACGGAGTTACAGTCGGTTCAGGAAAAACATGGACTGGCACCACTTCTTCATTCGCAATCGCATACCAAGAACTAAAGGTATAACTTTCTTCAGGAAAAATAATGTAAGGAGTCCTTTTGAAAGCATGAGTATCGATCGATACCACTTCATTGATCACTTGCATCGTTTCGGTAATGGCAATTTGGTCAATCAATAAAAAAGTGGACGCTTCTCTTAAGTAAATGTGACGGATAGGAAACATCGTGACCAAAGGATCCTCTTCTCCAATTGAGCCGATTTCCGCCATGCCTTCGATGACATTAATTCTTTTTTCAGAAAGCGCTGGAATCGTTAAACCTGATTCAAAATCATAAAAGGTGTCATTGACGACAAAGCCATAGTTATTTAAATCTAAGGGTTCTAAGGTTGGATTAAAAAGACTGATGAAATGATGAGTATCATTGACCCCAAAGGAACTGATAAATGGTTTTTGTCCTACATAAGGATCAATTCGGACCCCTGCATTGGTGTACTGAATCGTAAAGGTATAGGTCACGCCATCTTCCTCAATGTCAAATGAAGTCGAGCCAATGGTGAAAGGATCAATTTGATTGAGTGCGACATTTAACGCTTCATTTTGAAAGGGAAAATCATAATGCGGCATCGCCATCCCTAATGGATAGGTTAAAAGATAATCCGTTTGCAAAGGGGCAGATAACGTCGATAAAACCATGAGAGGTAAACATAATAATTGCATACGTATATTTTAAAACATTTCAAATGGAATTGTTTGAAAACTTTACTTGGGGAAACCGGTTGCCTCTCTTATAATGAATGTATGAAAAAACTTACATATCTCATCTTTGCAACGCTCCTTTTGTCATGCACACCTTCGAATTCTGAAAGTCATGATAATAGTCTCATGCCATCCGAAGTTACGTCTGTCATCGGTCTAGAAGATACCACGACCGTGGTAGGTCACTATTTCAACCCCTTGAAAGGGGTTAAAATTTTAACCGATACTGGCGAAGATTATGCGAATCGATTACAAGTATCAGGCTCTGTTGATTTTTCTCAACCAGGCACCTATCCACTCACCTATCGTATTCATCGATTACCTTTACAATTTCAGCATATTCGTCAAGTCACCGTTGCTCCTGGAACTTATGTTGCACCAACCAATCCTAAAACTTATATCACCACTCCCTTTGCCAGTTTAGGTGAAGGATCGTATCGCACCGGCAGTGCGCCTGGTATCTCTCACCCAATTCAACCCAATTTTATTGAAGCGGACTTATTAGATCGTCCTGTTCCCACCAATCAATGGTGGACTTCCTTAGCCATGTCCAACTATGGCAATAGCAATGGGATTTATAACAATCCTCTTCGCTCTTCTTTTTCTAATGATGGTGTCGAAGTCACTCAATCGGGTGAAGGCTTTACCCAATTTTGGAATCCTGAAGGCAATCAAACCATTGCCCAATTCTCTTTAGCCTTAAAAGACTTCATGATCAAACCAACTAGTTTAAGTGGTAGTTATCAAACAAAGGTGATTGATTATTCGGATAACACAATTAAAGTGGCGATGCGGAATAGCAGTAGTCATTTAGATCATATGGTGGTGACCTATAACCAAGGCTCCCCGTATATCTTTGCAGAAATGGGAAACCGTAATCCCATCACCATTACCGCAGGTACGGATGGCGTTTCTAATTACGAATACTTCACCCTCGATGGCAATCTCTTAAATGAACGCACCTACCAAGGTGACGGATTGATCATTAAATTCCAACAGCGACACGTGGGTTACCAAACCAATCCACCAGCGTCCGTTGGTCAACCAACGTATGCGGATCGATATTTTTTACTTAACCTTCCGCAAAACTCCAATATCACGATTAGTAATACCGGCCATCCTTTTGGCCTTTACCATAAGCTCACAATTTTACTAGGGGATGGTAATTTATTGTCTTTAGGCTCCATTGAAAATGTTCAAGAGGCATCCTTTTATCATCAGTATGCGTACAACATTCCTTTACGTGGACATGGATTTTATACTGTCAATCGGTTCAATAACTTAGTTGAAAATGAGATCTATGTGCAAACGATGAGAACGCGCTTAGATTTAAATGATGAAGCCTTGCTCGCCTTACTCCCGCATCAACATAAAATTATTTTTGGACAAGACTTTATTTCTGAATATTCAACTCGAACGGTTCGGGGTTTATTGAAGATGTTACCCAAAAATAGTTTTACATACTTCTTACCGTTTTATGGGGTTGTTCCAAGTTATACCTTACCGCAAGGAGATACTTTCTCCGCGGCGACCATGACCAATTATTTAAACAATCTTGATGAACAAACGGATCCATTGAACCCGGATAACTTCTATAATTCACCAACCCCATATTGGAACTCAAAAGCAACATATCCGTTATCCCAAGGTTTATTAATCGCTGAACAATTAGAAGATGACAATCTTCAAAGCAAATTTTTAACAAAGCTAAAAGATCATCTCGTGGATTGGTTTACGTTTACCTCTACCGAAGATGAACGATATCTTTATTACAATGACCGATGGGGCACAACGTATTACTCTGATAATGGATTTAATACTGCGAGTGAAATCTCCGATCATAGCTTTACCCATGGGTATTTAATTTTTGCCTCGGCAATTGTGGGAAGAAAAGATCCCGTGTTTTATCAGCAATATCGCGAAATGATTTTATTGCTTATGAAAGATTATATGAATCATGATCCCAATGATTTAAGATTTCCGGTGATGCGAAGTTTAGATCGATACGCCGGTCACTCTTGGGCTCATGGTTTTGGTAGTTTTGCAGAAGGTAATAACTTAGAATCCACAGGAGAAGCAATCAATAGTTGGGTTGCGGCCTATCACATTGCCCAACTGGAAAATAATCGCGGCATGATGGATGCTGCCATCTATGGATACACCCATGAAATGTATGCGGCTCAACAATATTGGTTTGATTACGACCAAGATATTTGGACCCAAAAATATCGCGAATATGCTGGTGTCGCGGGGATAATTTGGGGTGGTAAATATGATTACGCGACTTGGTTTGGTGCCAATCCAACTTTCATTTATGGGATTCAATGGATTCCCACTGGAGAATATTTATCAAGTTATATATTAGGTCAAACCAAGAAAACAAAATTTACCTCTATTTATAACAAATATTTAAATGCCAAACGCGGCAGCGTCGATCGTTGGTTTGGTTACATGTGGCCCGTTCAAGCTTTAGTCAACCCTACAACTGCATTAGGATTATTTGATGCACAATCCATATTAGATGATGAATATCCTGCAGAACTATCGATGGCATATTATATGATTCAGGCGATGCAGTCATATCAATACAAAACCGATGATGTCTTTATGCAAATTCATCCCAATGTCAGCGCAAGTATTTACCTTACCCAAACGGGTGGATATGAAGCGATGGTCTACAATGCCAGTCAAACCTCTCAATCGGTGATCTTTACCAAAGGAAATCAAGAAATTACAAAGACGATTCCGGCTGGGGCTTTCCAATCGTTCTTACTCCATTAGGCGAATGCAGTTGTTGAGATGAAAATTGAAAAAGATGATATAATGTTACAAGAGAAAAAAAATGAAAAAAATTCATGCAGTCGCCTTTATCCTCGGATTCATGACTTTCAGTGCCTCAACCCAAGTCGCGTATGCCGCCAATCCAGATAAAGTTCCAGGCAATTACATCAACGTTTCCGCCTTGGGCGTTTCGATGCAAGCAGCGGAACTCCATTTGAGTGGTCAAGGTTATTTTGTTTCAACAGATGGCAAGCTTTATGGTCACAACACTTTTGATCAAGATGCTGGACGTCCGAAACAAAGCGATACAGCCGTCTTCCAATATTTACACAATATTCATGATTACATTCCGTTACTAGATGGGGAAACCATTCGCGATATTGAACTTTCCCAAAACTCTAGATTTGTGGTGACGGATTCCGGAAAAGTTCTTGCAGGTGGTTACAATTTAGCCGGTCAATTGGGCAATAATTCCACCATTGGGAATGCCGATGATAAACTTCAAGACGTTACCTCTTATTTTCCTGACTTAGGCGAATCCAAAGTCATTCAAATTGCCCACACGGGATTTTCCACCTTTGCCTTAACAGATGATGGAAGAATCTTTGGGTATGGCTCCAACTTTATTCTTGGTGATAACACCTCAATGCGTAATGTCAACATTGGCAACGGTAAAGTATTAACCCCTCTGGAAATCACCGACTTTGCTGTGGATTATGATCCAACTAATGATCCGATTATCACGATTAGTTTAGGCGCAGCCTTAACGGAATCCGGCATCTTATATGCATGGGGAAATTATTATAGTTCCACGCTGGTCCCTACTTCAGTCTTTGACAATAGTTTATTGAGTAATGGGGATTATCTAGTTGACGTCGAAACCATTGGTAACGGCATGATGGTGCTCTCCAATGAAGGTCGGGTTTTCGCCATTGGCAATAACCAATCTTATAATTTAGGGTTTGATAATCCAAATAGCATGTTGAATACCTTCACTGAATTAACTGTTCCCAACTTAACTAACGGAGACAAAATTGTTTATATGTCGTATGGGTTTTTAATTTCAAATGAAGGCCGTGTTTATACATGGGGTGATAATCAATATGGGAAAGCCGCCATTCCTGGCAATACAAACAACTCTGTTCCGTTAACAGATGTTACCGAGAATGTGGTGGTTCACTTAGGAGAAGATGAACAATTTGTTTATGGTTTCAAGGCAAATAATCCTAACAATGGAACTGCTTCCGTATTAATTACTAATTTAGGTCAAGCGGTTGCCTATGGGGCTCGTTCTGCATTTGGTTATCCTAATGATGGTTTCAACGCTCCGTTTACCGAAGGGATTACGGCGAATCCAGAAAAGGTAACCTATACCTTAGATAGTTTAGGTGGTCCTGATTTAGGAAGTTATTATTGGCCCAAAACGTATCGTGTTTATTACAACAACATGTTTCCTACACCTTTCAATAGCATGGCAAGTTTACTCATCGTTCCAAACTATACCTTTGGTGGATACTTTATCGATGAAGAACTCACGAATCCTTTACCTCAATTTGATGTAACTTATGCAGAAAATGATATGACCATTTATGTCAAATGGGTTAACACCGGTGGTTCCTCTTCTCAATCCGGTTCTTCGATTCCAACTTCCATCCCAGGTTCTTCTTCACTCACACCAGGACGGCCTGTGAATGTAGGTGGCATTGTCTTAGTTTTGGCCACCGTCTCTGCTGGTGGCGGCGCATACTTCTGGTTTGGTGTGCAAAAGAAAACCTTCCAAGATCTAGTGCAATGGTTCCTGATTCTCATCGGTCGAAAAAATAAAAAAGACAAAGAAGATAAACCCAATAAAAAGTAAGGATGATGCAAAAAGATTCACTTCATGGTGAATCTTTTTTTATTTCAAAAACGAAGAATAAACAATTTTCTTTCCTGGGAATAAGCGAAGATTAATTAATTCCATCACCGAGGCAACTTCACCAAACGCAGTGGCAATCGTCTTGGCTTTACCATCATAGGTCGAGGCGTTACCTACGGCAAATACATTCGCTAAATTGGTTTCCATTTTTGAATTGACAACAATCCCATCTTGTTTAGCTACTAATCCCCAAGTTTGATACGTGCCTAGAGCCGCTGTAAATCCATAACAGACCACGATTTCATCAACATGTACGGTTTGGTGAAGTTGCGTTTCAACATGCTTAAGTTGCATGAATAAATCGGATTCTTTTTGAATACTGGTGACTTCAAAAGGCGTTTGAATCGAACCCTTTAATTTAAATTGATCAATAGAATGTTGTAAGGCTCTAAATTCTTGGCGGCGGTGAATGATGGTGACAGATTGGGCAATCGGAAGCAAGGTATTGCCCCAATCGAAGGCAGAATCGCCACCACCCATAAGGGCAACTCTTTTTCCTTTAAAGATGGATAAATCTTTAATACTGTAATGGACATGCGGGGCTACTTGGGGTTGAACATCTTGGAATTGGCGAGGTAATAACGATCCGGTGCCACTGGCAACCACTACAAATTTGGCATGGTAAACTTGGCCTTTTTCACTGGTAATCGCATAACCATTTTCAAATGGTTTTAAAGCGGTAATTTTCTCATTGTATTGTATCGAAATTTGTTTGGAAAAAGGCGCAAGTTGTGCCATTAAGGTTTCAATAAAATGGTCAGCTCTAATACTGACAAATCCTGGAATGTCATAGATAGGTTTATCAGGATAAAACGTCGTTAAGAGTCCCCCTTGAAGCGGTAAGGAATCCACAACCGTTGCTTTTACGCCTCTTAAACCGGCTTGGAACGCTGCGTATAATCCGGCTGGCCCTGCCCCAATTATCAATAGATCTTGCATGAGGTTTATTATAAAGCGTTTTCTCTTTAAAATAAAAACTTACCTTTCGGTAAGTAATATTTCTTGGTTGCGGGGGAAGGATTTGAACCTTCGACCTCCGGGTTATGAGCCCGACGAGCTACCAGGCTGCTCTACCCCGCGATATGGGCGCACTTACGCTTAATTAGATTAACAAATTTAAGAAACGATTACAAGGCAATCGACTTATTTCCTATGACTTTTTTATCATTTTTGGAGCAAGCGACGGGAATCGAACCCGCGGCACGACCTTGGGAAGGTCGGGTATTACCATTATACGACGCTTGCGACATTCACTATTTTACGATACCGCATTATAAGTGTGCAAATTATTGCATGTTGTTTCGTTATGAGAAGCTAAGGTAGTATGTTAAAATTAGCGTGTTTTAAAGGAGAAATTTATGAGTAAATCTACTTCGACCATTTTATCAGCACTTGCTCTAGCAACAGGGCTTACTTCGTTAGCGATAAGCCTATTTTCCCCGGGACCTACGGGACCTCAAGGATCCAATGGTCAAGACGGTAGTCAAGGAAACCAAGGACCATCGGGTGAAACTGGATCCAATGGTTTAGATGGTGAAGATGGCCAAACACCTTATATTGGTGAGAATGGTAATTGGTGGATTGGAGATGTCGATAGTGGCATTTCTGTTTCTGAATCCAATCCTGTCATAGAATATTTGCCTCAAGTTAATGTTGAATTAAATGCACGGGAAGAAACATTATATGAAAAAACGAGAGATCTTGTTTTTAATGATTTAGCTCAAAAACAAGCCTATGCAGCTGAATTGATTACCAATGAAGGTTTTATTGGTGTCTCTACTCCCGCAGAATTAATGGGTTTAAGTGATCCAACAGGGAAGTATGTTTTATTGAATGATATTAGTTATCTAAACGAAGTAGCACCTTCATGGTCACCCATTAACTTTTTTGATCAGAATACTAAAATCCCCTTTGGTGGAATTTTGGATGGGGCTGGTTTTTCGATTAGTGGCATTATTTACGCCAGTATTGATGAAAATCAACCATTTGACTTTTATGGATTGTTTGATGAATTAAAAGGTGCAACCATTCAAAATGTCACCATTGAAAACTTCAATTTATTTAGACAAAATCATGGTGATATGGGATTAATCGCTGGTAAAGTAACCGATTCAACTTTAGAAAATATTTCCCTTTTTAATAATACTGTTTCGGGACACGGGGACAACGTTGGTGGTTTATCAGGGCAAATCATCAATTCTGAAATTACTTTTTTAGAAATTTCGAATTTGGCTTTGTGGGGTCATTATGCCGTGGGTGGCATTGCTGGCATTGCAGCGCACAGTGAGTTCGCAAAAATTAACTCCTATAACGTCGAAATTGATGGTAGAAATGATGAAAATGGTGGATTAATCGGATCTTCATTT
>Ga0172372_10013575_pt1 | contig 10065 bp, 12 predicted proteins | sample LakKiv5m_2_FD_114544 | JGI IMG/M metagenome (GOLD analysis project Ga0172372, IMG submission 114544) | Freshwater microbial communities from Kabuno Bay, South-Kivu, Congo - kab_092012_9.5m | ecosystem: Environmental > Aquatic > Freshwater > Lake | place: Democratic Republic of the Congo... | reverse complement strand
ATAGTATCTAAATGTATATCATGATGTTGCATGACCTTCTATTTAGAATTCTTTCGCCACTCCGTCAGAGATGGGTATATGAACAGGTTCAGCTTCAAGAAATTCTCTGCCTTTATCCTATAGTTCGGATATTCGTCCGAAAGCCTCTGAAGAGCTATCTTGATATCCTGATATACCTCGTTGTCCCTGTCATGAATCTCTACCACCTTTCCGATAGAAGTATCCGAGGATATCTCTTCAGGTATCTCGTTTATCATGCCGCTTGTGTTGGTCTGCGAGCCTGGAAGCGATATTGTGACCGCGACATAGTTTCCTGATCTTTCGCTTATTTCCGCGACTCCCGAATCCGACAGGTCCGCGAAGCACTGCTTTATGTACTCGGCGTCTATTTTGCTATCTAGGCTTTCGCTAAACTTTCTCATTTCTGTCTATTTAATTTCTATGGAAATATAATCACTTTCAGCACGGACCTCAAATCCCCGAAAAGAACGCCATTGCCCGATCCTATCTTGAAGCTATAGTCTGGATGCTCGTCGGCCAGCCTTTCGATGGCGGTCTCTATCTCTCTCATCTGCGCTGCCGCTTCTTCCAGCTCCTTCGCGGAATCTCCTATCTTGCTCGTATTCGTTACCCATGAAGCGCCGTGCCTAAACTTCATATTCGGATCAATTCTTGGCTCCTGCGGAAACTTCACCAGCAAGTGCACCTCTGCCCAGCTTCCGTGGTAGACGCTGCTCTTCTCTTCTGCCATCGCCTTTCCCGAATCTATCAGGTCCGCGAAGCAGTTCCTTATGTATTCCATGTCTATCTCCTTAGAGGAGCTTTCGTTGAACTTTCTTATCTTCATTTCTTCTCGTATTTTTCAGATATGGCCCTTATCGAGTCAAGCATCTTTTCTGGCCTAGCCGGAGCACAGCTCTCGAACGTCCTCTGCTTCTTTCCCATCGCCTCTTCCAGCCTGTCTAGCCGCTCGCTTATCTCGAGCATGTCCTGCCTCGCCTTCAGGTATTTCTTCTGAGTGTCATCCGACATCTCCACCAGCCTGTTGAAGTTCTCCACGCACCCCCTGTACTTCTCGGAAACCTCTCCGCAGTCCGACCCTTTCATGTAGGCGGTTCCTAGAGACGTGGCGGCGGAAACCAGGGCTATCGCGAGCAGGGCGGCAAGCCTCTGCTTCGGAGAAAGCGACTTTATTGCTTCTAGCATGGATATTTTCTTTTTTTCATAGTATATATTCAATACGATATTCCATATTTTAGAAATATGCTCGAGAAAAAATAAATTGTATGATTCATTAGAAAAGTCCAAGTTCACCACCGATGATATCCCTTAAATTCAGAATCATACTATGACGCCAAAGATAGAAGACATACTGGCCGCCGCGAAGATGCATCCTTCTCGAGCCAAGAACATATACGTATTCGGATCTCGAGTCTACGGCACCCATTCGGAAGGATCCGACTGGGACGTCGTCGTCGTGGGCAACAGCTCCGTGGACTCTCTGGAGATAAAGCACGCGCTTTTCAACATCCACGTCTATACCCCGAAGAAGTTCCAGGAAGACCTCGACTGGCACATGCCCAAGAACCTCGAGTGCGCGATGGCGCCAGAATGGGCCAAGCTGAAGCAGGACATCGATTTCCGCTTCGAGCTGCAGCCGGCGAAGCTCAGGCACGCCATATCTCATGTAAGCTCGAACTCCTGGGTAAAGGCGAAGAAGAAGCTGACCGGGGGCGAATATTCCATAGGCGTCAAGTCTCTGTTCCACGCCATACGCATACCTATGTTCGGCACTCAGATAGCCGCTTCCGGCTCGATAGGAGACTTCGGATGCGCGAACCATATATGGAACAGGATAAAGGAGAAACAATGGGACTGGAACGGCCTGGACGCCGAATTCCGAGCAGAGCACAACCGCGCGCTTTCCGAATTCCGCAAGCTGGCGTCTAAATAGATAGCACATGGAAGAAAAAACAAAGAGGATGTTCAGATGAAAGACGAAGACATAGCGTTCGCCACAACGACGCTCTATACCGAATGCCTGCCGCTGCAGCAGAGGCTGATCCAGAAGATGTTTCCTGGATCGGAAAGGATCCTGGTCGACGGCAGAGACCAGCTCGAATGGCCAAACTCGATGTTCCTTTGGATTTCCGAAGCCAAGGCCAAGGAATCGAGATGGACCATACACCTAGACGAGGACTGCTTCATAGCAGACAGGGCGCGGATAGAGGAAGCCATAGAAAAGATGGAAAGAGAAGGAATAGCCATTATGGGATGTCCAGACGGATACCACGCGCCAAGGCCGTGCAATCCCATAGCCATCAATCCTTTCTTCATGATATGCAGGACCGACGCCCTCCGCCAGCTCAGGCACGACTTCTCGAAGATGTCGCACCGAATAGAGAAGAAGCTGGGCACATACAGGTGGAGGAACTCCCAGAACATCGGCTACAGCCATTCGTACAGAGACTCCTTCCAGTATCCGCACGAGCGCAACGACTACTTCATGTTCTCCGACGGAAAAGAGCCCTACTATCCGCTTTTCTGGCACGCGCTGGACATAGGGCTAAAGCTCGGATATCTCTATCCGCACTTCGACCGCGAGCTTCTCACGACCAACCCTATGCTATATCAGGGCGGAAAGGAGATGGCGCTCCATATGTGGGAGAGCAGGCATATGGATTCGGACGCGCCTTTCTATGGAAAGACCGCGAAAGAGAGGTTCGCGTCGATAAGAGAATTCCTAAAAGAAAAAGGCATCGATTGATCCGATGCCTTTTTCTATCTGTATTATTAGAGCCTTCCTATCACGTTCGATATGAGATTCAGCTTCGCGATCTGCTCGTCGACTTCTGATTCTCTGAGGCTTTGGAAAGAGTTGTATGACGCGGTGTCCGCTCTCCAGCTCGTAGATCCGAGATCCGATATCATCTGCCTCAGATAGTATTCTAGGCCGAACCTGTCTGACCTCAGCGCGCTGTGTATTCCGATCGCCTTCATCAGCATTATCTCCATGTCTTCGATGCTTTCCATCTTTCCTTGAAGGAGCTTCCTGTTTATCGACTTGCCCATCTCGTCGAGCTTGGCAAGCAGCTTCGACTTCTTCTCGCTTTCGGACGCGTATCCTCTTATATCCGCGAGCCTCGCTTCCATCCTCTTCATGGTCTCGGCCACTTCTGCTCTCGTCTCTCTTATCCTATCCGAAAGCCTCTGGTTTATCCTTGTCCTCTCGCCGTCGCTTTCCGCGGTCATGAAATCGTAGACGTCGCCCATTATGCTCTTGAACCTGTTGAAGTTCCTCTCCGTGTATATGAAGTAAAGAGCCAGGTCTCCGCCGAATATCATCGGTATCTTGGTCGCTATCCTCCCGATTCCTTCCGAAAGGTCCATGTTGGATATCTTTTTGACGTATCTCTCTATGTTGGCGCTCTTTATGTCTTCGTCGGACATGAGCGCGGTCGCTCCTTTCCTGGCTTCTTTCCTGTCTCCCTTCGTTATGGACACCGGATTCCATTCCTTGCCGCCATACGCGAACGCGTCGTAGTCGAACACTATCGCGAAATGCGCGTCTTTTAGGAAAGCCTTGTCCATCGACGGGCTCAGATAGAATCCGCTAACGCTCTTGTCGTAGTAGTTCTTGTCTATGACGACCGGAACGTTCCAGTAGATGTCCTGCTGCTCCACCACGTCGGTCATGATATAGACCTTCGCTCCCCCGTTGGAATCCTCGCCAAGCTGAGACTTCATGTTGAACGCGTACCTTCCGTAGTCTTTCCACTTCCTTCCCACAGGAGATCCGTAGTCCAGCGCGGAGTTTCCGCTGACCATATAGAGCCTTCCGTCCCTGTCTATGAAGGCGACTCCTAGCTGGCTCTTCCTGTAGTTCCTGTTGGTCCATCCTGTTCCCTTGAACTCCTGGACGTATATCTTCGTCTCGCCGTTCACTATTCCGTATTTGGACTTTATCTCGGCCGCAGAAAGATTCCTCACGTCTTCCGTTATGTCCTTCTTCACGTAGTTGGCAGTGTCGCTGGCGTCTGGGTGGTATCTTCCGTCGACCGCTGTAGTGCCTACGTACTTTCCTTCGGAGTCGAACCAGAACTTGATGTATTTAACTTTGGACTCTGGATCTACCGTTCCGGCGCCGTCGCATCGGACGCACTTCACCATCCTAGTCCCGCGGCCCCATGCCTTCTCTGTCTTTCCTGTTCCTTGGCAAGAAGGACACTCAGGCCTTTCCACATCGGACTTCTTGGCGAGCGCCTTCTTGTACGGAAGATACTCGAAGAACTCGTCGCTGAGCGAAGACATAGGCGCGTCTATCTTGGCGCATATCGACTTCACGCTCTCCAGGAAGCTTTCCCTGTCCTGCTTCCTGACGAAGGCGAGGGTCTTGGCGAGCTGCCTGGATTCGAACGCCTCGAACAATTTGATGTATTTCATGCTTCTCATATTACAAGTCCTTTTATTTCTACTTTCTTTCCGGATTTCTTCAGCTTGCCGACGAATTCCTTGTTCTCCTTGCTGGACACAAGGTCGCCGGATATCGTCAGCGAAGAGAACTCCGCGCTTCCGAGCGCCTTCTCGAGGCTGTCGTCTACTACGTAGAGAAGCTGGAGCTCGTCTACCTTGACGCCTGAAAGGTCCAGTTCGTCGATGTCGCAGCTGGTGAGCTGCAGCCTCTTGATTCCCTTTCCTTCGCATATGTCCTTTATGGACTGCGCGCCTATCCTGCACTTGTCGAATGCGATAGAGTCCGCGTTCATGTTGTCGAATCCTGAAAGGTCCGATATGTCTATGAACTTGAACTTTACCCAGTCGAGCTCCAGCTTGATGTCGAGAAGGTTGGCAGGTATCTCCGGATTCTCTATTATCAGCTCCTTTATCCTCGCGTTAGGGGATATCTTCGTCCTAGACCAGTCGTGCGCCATGCTCAGGTAGAGCTTCTTCGTGTTGACCCCTATGTACTTGGCCTTGATCAGGCTCTTGTTCTGGTCCATATAGGGATCGTCTATGTCGCCTTCGTCTTGCGCCGCGATGTCTGGAGTGTAGAGGTACGTAGCGCCAGAAGGATCCTCTATGCCTTTCATTCCCGTATACTTCTCGACTATCTCTCCGAACACGTCTCCCCAGTTTCCGTCCTTCATCCTGTCGGGATAGGCCCTGTCGAAGAGGATCTTCGATTCGGCAGAATCGTCGAACGACTCTATGTTCCTGATTATCATCCTAGAGAGAGGGAGCTGCTCGGATATCAGGCTGTCTCCGTTGTAGATAGGAGTGTCGAACACCAAGAATGCCGGTATAGAGTTCGGATCGAACACGTTCCCTAATACCTTTTTGTTGTACATTCCCGTATAGAGATGCTGGCAGGAGCTGTAGAACTTCGAGATAGACATGTTGAGTATGTCTTTAGGGTTGTGCGATATCTTCAGGTAGATGTCTCTTCCGAATATCTTGAAAGAAGTCTTGTAGTCGCTGTTGATGTCGTCCTTCGCGAGGTTGACTATGTTGGATATGTCAGGGCTGTCGAATACATCCGAGTCTACCTTGTGTTCTGGATAGTACATGTTGTAGTTGTCCACGAAAGAGTAGATGTTTATCAGATTCTTCTCGAACACAGGTTCTCCTATTTGCTTGGCAACCTTCACAGGCCTTCCGTCTTCGCCCATAACAGGCCTTCCGTTTTCGTCTTTCTGTATCATCTCTTCCCTTCCGGTCTCGTTGGAAAGCTTCCTGAACACAGGCTCGAATATGGCCACCATCTCGTCTATCGACGGATTCTTGATGTCGAACTCCTGCAGGACTTCCTTAGCCCTCTGCAGCCCTTTATTGTCGCCTGCGTTTATAGAGCCTACGCCAGCCAGCGAAAGAGACGCTATCTCCGCGAACTTGTCGGGAAGCGTGCCGAAAGTCTTCTGCACGGCGCCGACGTCTACCTTGCTTCTTCCCGAAGAGAAGAACGCGCTGATCACCAAGTTCTTGTCTTCTTCGCTGAGCTTCCATTTCCCTTGCTTTATCTTGTCCGTAGGAGTGACCTCCTCGTAGTCGAGGAACTTGGATCCCCAATTCTTCTTGACTTTCTCGGCCTGGTCTGGAAGAATGACGTCTCCTATCCTCGCCTCGCTCAGGTATCTAGACCTAGACTTTATCCATTTCATATAAAAAAATATAATTTTTATCTCGTATATATTAAATTACTGGCGCGGAAAATCATTTTTGATATTTTTCCATATATTTGTAGAATTAATCAAATTCGACATATGAGCAGAATTGAATGCAAGGTGACGCTTGTGCCGACAGAAAAGCAGTCGAGCATAGTGTCCCAAGACGGAAAGCTAGACTTCGTAGGCGCGAGCCACCAGACCGGCGAGAAGACGAGGATGAAGGTCGCCTTCGCCGACGACAGAGGAAACGAGCTCGCGACTTCGATACATGGCGACGGATTTCCCGACATAGGCCTGGACTTCCTGTGGACCTACATCAAATGCAACGGGAAAATATCGTCTGTATACCTATTCGAGGACGACACGGATCCTGTGTCTAGGAAAGTAAGGCAGCGCCCCAGCGGAGACGTAGTGGTCGCGCGCTTCGACGAGAAGGAATACACCGAGAAAGACGTGGTAGACATGCTCTGCTACGCGGTCGCCCATTCCGGCATCACGGCGAAGGAAATGAGGGAGAAAGTAGAAGAAACACTTAAATGGTTCAAGCAATGATAAAGGAAAAGCTAGACGAATACCTCGAGCTGGACTCGGCCGCGCTGTTCGTGAGCGGCGTCTTGGTCCCGGGAATGCCCGGCAGGCTGGCCTATCCGATGCAGAAGCCTCTCGTCAGGATATTCGGCGGCGCCATACGCGACATAATAGCGGGGCAGCCGATAAGAGACGTGGACATCCTCGTAGGCGCCATCGCCGCGAAGACCGTGGCTGACGTGCTGGAGAAAGCAGGATACTCTCTTATAGAAGGGCAGTGGGGCAAGGAAATAGGCTCGATTTACTCCGACATACACGTAATAAGCGAGCCATGGACCTTCATGAAAGGTGCCAAGATCGTGCAGCTGATAAGGCCGGCCATCGCCATTCCGAAGAATGGCGGCAGAAAGAGGCCTGACGAGATATACGAAGAGGAATTCAAGAACCTGATACAGAACGTGGACATAAGCTGCTGCGGCGTGAGCTGGGACGGAAAGACACTATACGAGAACTTCCCCAACGCCATCAGCCACTGCATCAACCTGTCCTTCCAGATAAATAACGGGGCAAAGATGTATTCTAGAAGCAGGGCGCAAGCGCGCAAATACAAGCTCATCGGCAGAGGATGGGCAGAGCTCTCCGAAGGAACTTCCATCGCCAGAGACCAGAGGATAGACGCGATACTCTCGGACGCTCCGCCGATAGAATACAAGAGCGAGCTGCCGCCGGGGACATACGGAGGATCCTGGACGAGAGAGAGTCCGGCATGGAAGACGACTTGATCGATCTCTATTCCGATTTGTAAAAATATGACAATCAAAAAAGAAGACGCTATGAAATTTGAGATAAAGATGTTCGAATACAAAGGAATACCAGTATACTTCAGGCTATGGTTCCTGCTGCTTTTCGCTTGGCTAAGCCCTTCGATAGTAGCCTGCCTGTTCTTCGCGGTGCTGTTCCACGAGCTAGGCCACGCATGGGCAGCAGACCGTCTTGGATACAGAGTGAGGTCTGTCGCGATAGACCTCTTCTACGGATCGGCGGACGTGGACATGGACCACTGCCCGGAAAGCGACGCCATCAAGATAGTGGCTGCAGGTCCGCTTGTGAACCTCTTGCTGTTCTGTGCGTCGATGTTCGCGATGGGGATCTTTCCAGGCATCGCCTATTTTGGACAGTTCGCCATGGTAAACATCGTATTGTTCATATTCAACGTTCTCCCGATCTTTCCTCTCGACGGGGGCAGGATAGCGAAGAGCGCGCTGATGCTCAAGATGAGAAGCAGGCTGGCAGCCAAGCATACTGCAGGATGGATATCTCTCGCGACTTCGGCGGCGCTGATCGCCTATTCGATATCCACAGGAAACTTCCTGATGGCCATATTCTGCGTTCTGTTCGCGTATATGGCGCTGAAAGAAATAGAAATAGTGAAATGAAGAGGCTATACAGATTCAGGAGCCAGCTGACGGAAGAGATGCTCTCGGAGATGGTGGACGCGATAGACTACGCGGTCTTCGAGGCGTACGAGAGCTTCGTCTATTCGATAGACTATGTGGAATACATAGGGCTGGACGGATTCGCGAACAGCATATGCTCGCTCACCGAAGCGGAGCTTGACAGGTCGCGCGCGTTCATGGACGCCATCTATGGCGAAGGCAGCTATTCGGTGGAAGACGCGACGATGGAGATCGTGTTCGGTAGCCATGACATATGCTGCGGCGAGGAATACAAGGAAGACGTGATAGAAGAGATGATCGGACGCCACTTCGAGAGCTACGTCACCAAAGACGACATACTGGACAAGATATCCGCGATGGGCATCGAGTCGCTCGTCGAGAGGGACTATCAAATACTCAAAGAGCCATGATCGAGGCGGCCATAACTTTCGCGCTCTTGGGCCTGTTCATGGCAGGCATTGCCTGGGGAGACTCTTCCACGAAATGGGCGCCTCTGTTCTTCATAGACGGGCTGTCGATGGTGCTGCTGCTCGTCTTCTGGGCGATGAAGCTGCTCTATCTTGTCGCGGGCATATGAAAAAACCCACTCTAAATTGAGTGGGTTTTTTAGTTTTATAAACCAAATCTTCCTCTGGTTGAATTGTAGTTGTTTAAGATTTCAGTTGCTGTGAATGAGTTAGAGTATATTTGAACTACTGATATTCTAGCATTTAAGTGTCTTGAACTTCCTTCAGTACCTCTACTTCTACCTAAAAATATATTAGTTGTTATATCTGAAAATATATTTCTATCTTGTGAAAAAGATGATGATTGTATTAAAGATCCATTTTTATATAATTTAAGATTTCTTCCATCATAAGTCATTGATATATTAATCCATTGATTTAATACTATACTTGAATTATCTGAACAACCAATTCTATTATCAAACAAACCATCGTATGATATAGATGTTGATAAGTATCCATTTTCAGTTCCTATGCTAAAAGATCTTTTATTATTTGGCCAATCCCATTTATCTACTATATTAGGATTTCCAATTGTTGATGGTTGTGATAAGAAATAAACCCAAGTGCTTATTGTTAATTTATTTGTAATGTTTATTTTCGTATATGATATATCTGTATATTTATTTGTCCCATTAAAAAGAATCGATCCGCCATTATTAACATCATATGTTGGTCCATTCACCAATGTTCCATTATTACCTGCTGCCAAATCAAACCAAGTCGTTCCTGAACCAGGATAAGAGTTTGCATTACCGGCATCTAAATTAAGAACTAAACCATTATTATAAACTGGTGTATCTATTTGGCGACCAAGCGATGTTTGATATGTTTGAACTGCTGTGTAGAAAGCTGTAGCTTCTGCGTCTGTCAAACCATCCCCGATTGTAACGAATGATGTCTGTTTAGAAGAAGGATATAGAGATGTTCCGTTAATATTACCACTACCTATATATATGTTTGGATATGGTAATGGATTTACGTTTACATTGCTATTAGTTGCTAATAGATTTCCATTTTTGTATATTTTTTGAACTGTGTTTGACGTTCTTGTACCAAGTGAAAATCCCTTCGATGTAGTTGGAGATGATACTCTATTAGTCACTGAACTACCATTATCATATTTCATGGTATTATCTTCTCTATATGTCCATAAATATAATTCAGCCGCATTTGGATCACCATTACCAGCACCAATATCTATAGTTGTTTGGGCATTTGAGATAGATCCATTATTGTAAAATGAAAAGTGATTGGAACTAGTAAGTACACTAATAGGTGATAATTTAGTATCAGCATAACCAGTTGTACCATTTGGTAAAGCCCCAGTAGAAGTATGAGTCCAACCACCATTAAACACCAATCTATAAGCAGCATCCAAATCTCTTGGGTCTTTCAAGTTCCATTTAT
>Ga0172372_10013573_pt1 | contig 10068 bp, 8 predicted proteins | sample LakKiv5m_2_FD_114544 | JGI IMG/M metagenome (GOLD analysis project Ga0172372, IMG submission 114544) | Freshwater microbial communities from Kabuno Bay, South-Kivu, Congo - kab_092012_9.5m | ecosystem: Environmental > Aquatic > Freshwater > Lake | place: Democratic Republic of the Congo... | reverse complement strand
TTGCCGCAATGCCATCTTGGAGCACCGATGCATTCGAAACGCGTCCAAAGAGACCGGCAAACGCAATCATGCCAAATCCACCACCAACCGTGCGCAGCATGTCGCGGCGAGTGCATGGCGCATCGCGAAATCGACCGCAGTGATATCCATGTGGTCCATTCATCGGAGGTAAATGAACTCCTTCGACGCAAAGAGCACATGCGCCAGTGCTGTGTAGGCGGCGCGATTCGCCGTGTCATCATCGACAGCGCCGGCTGCCGTGCGCTCATCCGCCAGAAATGCCAAAGTCGCCTCGATTTCGTCTCGCATCGGTGAACGCCCATAGGCCGTACGCCACATCACGCGCACACGATCTTGGTCGTCCGCTTCTTGATCCATGAGCGACTTCGCCCAGTGCTGCGCAAGAACATGCACCAATTCGCTATTCAGAAATGCGAGTGATTGCGCTGGAACATTCGATGCGTGCCGTTTGCCACAGGTTGTCGCCGGTGGCGGCTGATCAAATGTTTGCAAGAACGGATCAAGGAAATTCCGACGAATCGCCAGATACACGCTTCGTCGACCATCACCATCAACAGGACCACTCTGCCCGGGCCGTCCGCGACCTTGCATGTGTTCGGTCAAATGCACAGGTATCGACGGACCGCCACGAGTGGAATCAAGTCGTCCTGAAACAGCCAACATCGCATCGCGAATCGCCTCGGCATCGAGTCGTCGAATCGGCGCAGCACTCCAGACGCCACTCGGCAACTCCTCTACATCCGGAGCCGCTTGATATGCACGCGACAGCATGATTTCGCGAAGAAGCGACTTCATGGTCGCGCCCTGCGCCAATCGCGAGGCCAAGTGGTCAAGCAGTTCTATGCTCGAAGGTGCAGCGCCAAGTTGGCCGAAATCGTCGGGAGTTTCCACGATGCCACGCGCAAACAACTTCAACCAAACTCGGTTTGCAAGCGTGCGCCACAGGTATGGGGTTGCGGGATCGGTGAGTGCTTCTGCAAGCGCCACGCGACCACTTCCCGTCACGGGGTGATGACTGCGACTTCCGTCGAATCGCGAGTCCAACATCGAAACCTGCGCGCGCTTGGCAAGCGATCCATAGTTGCGCGAAGAACCGCGCACATGTACTGGCTCATCGAACTCGCCGGAATCTTCCGCAAAAAGCGCGCGCATGGGTGCGGGCGATGCAATCAACGCATCGCGCGCGGCAACAAGTTGCGTCAACACTTCTGAAGTGCGCAGCGCGTCCACCTTCGCCTGCGTGCCCACACCATCCGGATCAAGCGTGGATTCCCATGCTTCCGCAGTCGGTGGTGTTGCATCATCGCTCATCGCAACAGTGTCGACTTCGATCCATCCTGCCCCGTCATCGAGCAATTCAAGGTACGCACGCTCATTTGCGAAGCGCACAAGGTCGAAGGTTTCCACACGCCATGGAAACTCGCGCGGATCATTCGGCTCAGTCGCAGGATCATCGTCACCGAGGCGTCGACGCAAGCCTTCGAACAACAGCGCGTTGGCTTCATCAAGCCAATAGTTGTCGATGACGACGCGAAGCCAACTCGCCTCGCCGCGCACACGCACATGGATGTATCGATGCTTGACATCAAACACCGGCGAACGCGCGCTACCAACAAGTCGTTCATCAAGCCACGCACTATCAACCGTGCCGAGTTCGGCAGTGCGCGGAGATCCGTCCGCAGCAAGCGCGATACGCGTCACGCCGTTGCCACCGTTGCGACGAGGCGGAGAAAATGCAGGTCCGGAACGCGACCAGCGGGCGCCCTGCTGCGCAGCAGTATCCACCACAACAAGAGATGACTGCGGGGACGATTGAGAGGACTGTGGGGGTGACTGCAAACTTGTGGCGTCTGCGCCACCAACAGCGCCGAGTGCCACTGTGCTCGTCGCGACGCGCGTATCTCCCGCTGCATCGGACCCACGCATCGCAACTTCTTCCGCGCGTTCCGCGGCGCGCGCAGCCTCAAGAAGCAGCGACGACGCTTGCGGTGCAACATCCAAAAATCCCTCAACGCGCCGCGTGTTTCGCGCAACACCAGCAAGCGCATAGAAGTCGCTCGCTGGAATCGGGTCAAACTTATGATCATGACAACGCGCACAGAAAATCGACAGGCCAAAGAATGATCGACCAATCACATCTACTTGGCCCGCGATGCGATCTGCTTCATCTTGTCGGACATCCACAGGCGCGTGCGTTGCAGGGCCAAGGAACCACCACATGGTCGCAATCGGTGCGACATTTGGAAGCCCAAGCCCCGCTCGCGGCTCGATGAGATCTCCAGCGATGTGCTCTGCGACCAATCGTGCCGGCGGCACATCAGCGTTGAAGGCCTCGATCACATAGTCGCGGTATCGCCACGCACTTGGAATCTCGTAATCAAATTCATGCCCGAGAGTTTCTGCGTAGCGCGCCAAATCAAGCCAGTGTCGTCCCCAGCGCTCGCCGAAGGTTGGCTCTGCAAGCGCTGCGTCGACGAATCGTTCAAACGCCGCGTCGCTCGAATCAGACTCAAAGAGAGCGACTTCAGCAGCGGTCGGCGGGAGTCCGCGCAAGTCGAAACTTGCACGCCGCAAAAGTGACATGCGATCGATGTCGCGGGGAGCGGCGATACCTTGCGACTCGCGGGTTGCGAGTACGAAAGAATCAAGTTCGGCTCGCGGCCACGAGGTATCGCGCACCGCTGGTACCGCCGGATTCGTGAGCGGCCGAAATGCCCACGGCGCCGCATACTCGGCTCCTTGTTCGATCCATGCGCGAAGCGTGGCAATCTCGCGCTCGGTGAGCGGATCGTGACCTTCCGGAGGCATGCGAATCGACGCATTCGTCGAGGCCACACGCGTCAAAATCAAACTTTCGTCGGGCTTTCCCGGAACAATCGCGCGAGCCGTTTTCGTTGCGTGTTCGGCAAGCAACGCAGTCGCGCCTTCGAATGTGTCGAGCCGCAGTCCAGCCTTGCGCGACTCCGCATCTGGTCCGTGACAGGCGAAGCACTTCGCAGCCAGAATCGGTCGCACGCTGCGGTCGAAATCTACGCTGGCATGAAGGGCGAGGTCATCGCCGTGTCCACGCGCGGTGGCGGCTTCGAGTGATGGCCCGACCATGGCGGCACATCCTGCGAAAAGCGCAGCGCGCGCAATGTTTGATAACAGAACCGACGAAAGCGCCATCGTCGCAGTATCACCTGCGATCCTTCGACTCGGAAGCCGAGACCTGCGCAGAACCGAAAATTCACCTCGGCACTCACCTCGGCACTCACCTCGGCACTCACCGCAATCTGATCAGAACGCGATCGCAGCTTTGATGCAATCTCACGCCCAACGACAAGCGGCCATCTCTTGCGCTAAAGGTCCGCGAATGATCGTGCTGATCGCTCAGTCGTCCCCAGCATTTACCGCAGCGCTTCGGCGAGCAACGCTCGCATCGCTGCAAACGCGCGATGCGCAATGATCTCGCGATAGAACAAACCGTTTGCGTGATCGTGCGCGTGCGGATTCGTGAAGGCGTGACCAGTTGCGCCATATGCGACAACTTGCCAATCCGCGTGCGCACGCGTCATCTCGTCGGCAAACCCGACCATCGCGTCTGGCTTCGCCATCGGGTCGTCATAGCCGTGGAGCGCAAGCACCTTTGCCTTGATCGATTCTTGCGCGCCGAGATTCGGGGGCATGAACAGGCCGTGAAAGCCGATCGCAGCACGAAGGCCTGGCGCGTTCGCGCGCGCCAAATCAAAGGCGCAAAGTCCACCGAAACAGAACCCGATGACACCGACGCGCTGGGCGTCGACTCCTGGCAGCGCTCGCGCAGCGGCAACCGCGGCAAGTAAGCGGCGTCGAAGTGCTGCACGATCCTGAATCCACGGCGTCATAAGCGCGGAGTTCTCTTCGGGCGTCGTGCCGCGCCGACCATTGCCATACACATCGATCGCAAACCCGAGGTAGCCGAGGTCGGCCAACATGTGCGCCTTCTCGCGCGCGAATTCGCAGTGACCTTGCCAAGCGTGCGCAACCAACACGACCGGACGCGGCCCTACCGCATCCGCGGTTGGCACCGCGAGGTAACCATGGCACGCAGTCGATTCGTCGGAATAGTGAAACGCACCTGTTTGGAGTTGCTGCGACATGGTGCGAGTCTACTCAAAATTATTTTCATTGAGATTTTCGCTCCGCAAAAGTGTCGGAAGTTTGCGAAGTCCAGTTTTCGCTCCGTAGATTCGCGCTGTCGGTTTGGGAGATGGAAGTTCACAACTCTTCTGAAAGGGGAACAAGATGTGTGGAGTCCTTTGGTCCGCGCTGTGCTGCGGCATTGGTTGTCATGTCCTGTGTTCATGTCGACAGAGATCATGGCACGCTCGAGCAGCGCTTTACGGTGTCGCACTGCTGCATTCGATGTTCGCACATCCGAACCTCGTTGCTCACGCATCTCCGACCTTCGCAGTGTCGCTTCCACCAACCTTGCCTGCGGCTCGAACAATCGATCCGCCGTCCGATCGCGACAGACGATTCGGGGAAACACTCTCCGCGTCAGGTTTGTTTCTCGCAACAACAGCGCCAACGGATGGCGACAATGCGCTTGAAGCGGGCAACGCACGGGTCTACCAACTCCATCCGCGTGGTGACCTCGTCGAAGTACCGCAGGAAATCGGCGTCTTTCGCGCTCGATCTGCTGGAGATCACTTTGGGGCAGCAGTCGCACTCGCACATCACGCCACGGAAGCAGAGCCACGGTTACGCCTCGCGATCGGAGTGGATCGTGCGAACTTCGATCAGCCTCGACCGCCATCTTCGTTACGAAACATGTGCGAGTTCGCAGGCGCGGTGGAAGTGCACTTTGCCCCGCTTCCTCTCGAGAACTCCGCACGATCCGCGTCGGGTTGGTTCCACGAAGCGACCCTTGTCTCGCCCGAACCACAGTCTGCAGCCGAGTTCGGCGCTGCGGTCGCGCTTTCCGATGATTGGTCGTCGAGATTTCCACAAGATCTCGAAGACGCGAGTGCATTCGACAGCGCGGTTCCGACCCCGAACCCAACACTCGCTTCGGGCCCCTTTCGTAGCGAACGAAGTACATATCGCGCGACCTCGGTCGCGTCGCCTGCTCTTGTGGTTGGATCGCCGAGATATGACATCAACATGCCGCAAGATTCGGCTGCGAACTTGCAGCCGGAGATGCAGTTTGATGCGGGTTGCGTAGACCTCTTCGAATATGCACCCACTGTCACTGCGCTCGGTGATCCGTCGTGGCAACATCGTGTCACGCTGCTCGCACCGAATCCCATGATGAGCGCGTGGTTTGGCCGAGCAGTTGCCATCGGACACCTCTGGATTGCGGTCGGCGCGCCAGGCGAACGCGATGATCGCGGTACATCCACCACAGCCGATGACATCGCGGGTGCGGGTGCGGTACATCTCTATCTCCGAACGCACGCAGAAGGGAAGACTCACGCGAACTATGTTGCCACACTGCGAGCGCCTTCACCTTCGCAATCCGCGTGGTTTGGATGGTCACTGGCACTCGACGACGCGTCACTTGTTGTTGGATGCCCCCGTGCGTCTCGTCACGGAAACGCTGTTGGTTGCGTCTATCGCTTCGATCTCAACGACTTCACAGTTGGTCCGGAGCGCATCGATGCGCCCGAGCCCCAAGAGGGTGCAGCGTTCGGGCTTTCACTTGATATGTACGGCGATGCGCTCGTTGTTGGGGCACCCGGCATGGATGTGTCGTATGCGATGCAGCCGATGCGGGCGTCGCCAAGTGGCTTCCCTACGATCGTCGAAGATGTTGGCGCATGCTGGTTGTTCCATGACGGACGGTGCGCGCGACTTGTCCCGTCAACACAGCGCCAGAGCATTTTGTTTGGAAACTCCTGCGCGCTTCTCCCAGTACGAAATGAGGAGGGCAATACGGGTGCGCGTGTGTTCGCGGCATGCGGACATCATTATGTCGAGGAAGAATCCATTGCTCCATCGCCTGGGGTCGGCATTTTCGCACCACCAAGAAGTCCCCCGCCGTAAGCGCTCAGCCTATCGCTCCATCAGACGCTGTACCACTTCGTCAGTGTGCGCTTCCAATCAGCGACCGTCTCGCAATCGATGAAATCGCGTTTCACTTCATCACCGCGTGGATGATGCGACGCGAACTTGATGCCGAACTTTCGCATGCGCCGACCACCGACAGCTTCGCCGTGCAACTGCATCGCAAGTTCGAAGTGGCTCTCAAGCGCTGCACGCTGTTCTGCAAGCGTTGGGATGCGTGCCGCTTCGCCACGCATCAACGCTCGGGCCTGCGTGAAGATCCATGGGTTTCCGATGCAACCGCGCGCGACAGAAACACCATGAACGCCGGTGTAGTCATGCATACGAAAGATGTCGTCCACAGTCCAAATGTCGCCGGATCCAAAGATCACACGATCTGGATATCGCGCGACGAGATCTCGCAAAAACTCCCATTTTCCTGGCCCGAGATACTTCTGTTCGACCGTGCGGCAATGCACAACCGCCCATGCGTATCCCATCTCGTAGCACGCTGCGAAAATCTGCTCGAACTTCTCTGCCATGGCGGGCGTGTCGTCGAAGGCGCGGCGCAGTTTCACCGTGCATGGGATCTCCTTGGGCACAACGGCGCGCACTGCTCGCAGAATCTCAATGGCTTCGTCTGGATAGGCAAGAAAGTGCCCACCGCGATTCGACTTCTTGATCTTCTTCACTGGGCACGCGAGATTCACATCGATGACATCGTAATTCATCGAAACCAAAATCTCACTCGCACGCGCCATCTCATCCGCATGCGTACCCATCACTTGACCTGCAATCGGATGGTCATCAAGTCCAGCAGCGATGTTGTCTTCGATCTCGCCCATGCCACACTCGGTGGCGAGCAAATCAGGATCTTCTTTGCGTCGGCCTTTGCCGCCGTTGATCAGCGTGCGATCAAGCAGGGCTTCTGTCACGCAGAAGGGTGCGCCGTGGCGCCGCGCAACCAAGCGCATGGCGCCATCGGAGTACCCAGCGAGACCGGCTTGAAAGAACGGTGCATCGAATCCCCGGACAGTGGCAGGAATGCGCGGATCGATTTTCCACGCACGAGCAATCTCTGCGACAGGCCGCGAGATCGGATAGTTGGGGAGATCAGGAGGCGAAAGATCAACAGACATCGAACGCAAAGCGTACCAACGCCTATCGGCACCTATCGCCCATCACGACGCCTGCGACGGATACCAAGGCCCGCAACCGCCAGAAGCGCGACCGCTCCTGGAGCCGGAACGCGTGGTCCATACACCTGGTCCTGCGCCGTGTCATGCGCAAGCCCACCCACTGAGACACTTTGGAAGCCCCCAACCCCAAGCGAAGCACGAATGGCGTCGTACCAACCGGTTGTCGTACTTGTCGGTGAAGATCGGAACGCACCTTGGCCAAGCGACATCTGAGAAACCATGCCTGCTGCGTCGGTTGCTGAAAAGTTCTCTTGGGTGACTTCCCAAAGTGCGAGTTGGAATGCCGCTGATTTCGCAGCACGATCCGTCGGGTCGCCGACGACCAATTGGGTAACTGGATCAATCCAACGCGCGAAGAGATCGCGCACGATGGTGGCACGCGTCACGCCCATGGCGCCCGGCGGTGATGTCGGAACCGACTCGACCGGAACCTCGGTGAAGTTGTAGATCGACCCGAGAGTAATGCTTTGGTGGAGCTCGACGCACCAAGTCAATCTCTCAGCACCCGTTGGACCAAGGAACTGATGTTGGAACGCGCGAATGGAATAGAGATTCATCGAGGCTGTGGAGTTCCACGCATCCGACGAGCGGTAGCCACAACTGACATTTTGACCAGCGCCATACGACTGGAAGGTCGCCACGAAACCTGCATCAGCGGTGGCTGTGAGAACCCCGCCGACAAAAATTGCGACGGCCGCCAAAGATCCAACGCGTGGCGCTGCGGTGAGCGCACCCGAAGCCGTCGCGCTCTCAGAACGCGCAGCGACATGCGACACCGACGCCCAGCGGGCGCCTACCCCGAAGTCTTGATTGAGCATTTCCCAAATCCTCCTGTAGCCGGAACAACACCGACCACCCCTTGTTCTCCGCGTTCGAAGTTAGCTCGGGGTTTTCGTGCGCCAAGGAAGACAAGCTGGAAATCGCAAAATTGGGGGCTCGGTCGGGAATACGGGGCTTCCGCCCTAAAGAACTGCGTCCTTCTCGGAGCAGGCGGACTCGCGCTCTACCGCTTCCATCGCGCTGCATCAACGCACGCAATGATGTGGATCACCCATCCGAATAGCCCAAAGGTCACAAACCACACCACCCACGCGAGCACAAACCAGAAGAGCGCAGCAATCACGCGTCCCTGCACCAATTGCCCAAGACCAGGAATGAACAAACTGCAGATCGCTGCGATCACATTTCCAGTGCTGCCAGCGCCTCCAGATCCACGACCCATCACGCACCTCGCTTCCGTGAGAAACTTCCGTGAGAAACTTCCGTGAGAACCTGTTCCACAGTCGCCCCACAGCGACGCGCGCGCGCTCGTCACGCGGGTAAATCTGGCCACGACTCGACAATTCTTGGCTCCATCGGTTCCTTCGAACAATCGATGTGCGCCATAAAGAAACCCCCACGATGCTTGCGCACATTTGGCCACATCACCTCGCGGTCGGTCGCCGGAATCGGCAACTTCTCGACAGCTTCGACGCGATGCCACTCCAATCGACCTTCGTCAAACTCTGAGTGGGGAATCTCGTCGGGGCGAATAGGCCGAGTCACTTCGAAGAGGAAAATCAGCCAATGTTCTTCGCCTTGATATGCGCGCTCGCTCACGATCGAGATCATGCGAATCTCGTCTGGCCGCAGCACGATCGAGGCTTCTTCACGGATCTCGCGCAGGGCGCAGTCGTGCGGACCTTCGCCCTCCGCGATTTCGAGTTTGCCGCCAATCGGCGAGTACATGTCACGGTTCGGCGGCTTGCGACGATGTAACAGGAGTAGCCGCCCCTCTTCGTCATAGAGGTAACAGAGCACCGCAATTTTGTATGGCAGCGTTCGCGCGTCGTAACTCACGACTTGGCCACCGTCTCAAGTTGCGAAAGGCCGAAATGCGCGAGAATTTCGCTGACGCGCGCGACCGTCTCTTTCGATGCCTCCGCAAGCGGCAGACGCACGGCGCCCGAATCGCGACCGAGCAGTTTCATCGCAGCCTTCAGCGGAACCGGATTGACATCGAGTGAAAGCAGGCCTTTCGCCAGCGGGAACAAGCCGCTGTGAAGTTCTTGCGCCTCTTCGAAGCGTCCGCCAAGGAACGCATCGCACAAGGCTTGCACGCGCGACGGCAGCAGATTCGAAACAACACTCACGACACCAGCACTCCCACATCCAGCGAACGGAAGCGTGAGCGAGTCGTCACCCGACAAAAGCGTGATGTCGCAGCGCTGGCGAATTTCGCTCGCAGAGTCCATCGACCCCGTCGCCTCCTTGATGGCAACGATGTTTGGATGCCGTGCAAGTCGTGCAACCGTCTCGGGCGCGATAGCGACCCCGCATCGGCCTGGAATGTTGTAGAGCATCACCGGCAGCGCACACGAATCCGCGACCGCCATAAAGTGGCGATAGATGCCTTCTTGTGAAGGCTTGTTGTAATACGGCGTGACCTGCAAACCTGCGTCTGCGCCCAACTCAAACGCGAGTTTCTGCAGGTGTACCGCGTGGCGCGTGGAGTTCGATCCAGCACCTGCGATCACTTGGAGGCCGCGCGCTTTGCCGCACGCAACCGCAGTTTCGACAACCAACCGATGCTCGTCTTCTTCGAGCGTCGGCGATTCACCAGTTGTGCCGCACGCGACGATGCCGCGCACGCCGCCATCGGCTTGAAATCCGATTTGTTCGGCCAAACGCGCCTCATCGACGGCAATTCCATCTGCGGTGAACGGCGTCACAATCGCTGTGTAGCAACCACGAAATTCGATCATGGGCGAAGTGTAACGCGCGCGAAAATCCACGCCGAGTCATGCCGCGCAATCGCGCGCTTCAGAAGCCGATCAACCACCAGCGATCGCGCGACGCA
>Ga0172372_10013572_pt1 | contig 10068 bp, 6 predicted proteins | sample LakKiv5m_2_FD_114544 | JGI IMG/M metagenome (GOLD analysis project Ga0172372, IMG submission 114544) | Freshwater microbial communities from Kabuno Bay, South-Kivu, Congo - kab_092012_9.5m | ecosystem: Environmental > Aquatic > Freshwater > Lake | place: Democratic Republic of the Congo... | reverse complement strand
AGAGCTATTGATAACCTTAAAAGTATCATAAATCATCAAACGGCGAACGAATCTGTTGAATATTTTTTGTACTGACGTGCGTGTAAATTTCTGTTGTTCTGGAACTTGAATGACCAAGTAACTCTTGAATGTAACGCAGATCAGTACCATTTTCCAAAAGATGGGTTGCATAGCTGTGTCGCAACCAATGAAGACTCGCTTTTTTTTGTATTCCAGATTTTTGGAGGCTTTGTTTCATAACGTTTTCCAAACTTTTTTCTGAGTACTTGTTTCCTTCGTACTCTCCTTCAAAAAGCCATTGTTTTGGCTTGTAAATCTTGTAATAGGTTCTGAGTGAGTCAAGCAGTTTTGAACTTAAAGGAACTAATCGGTCTTTCTTTCCTTTGGATTGTCTGATGAAAAGAAGATTCCGATCTGATTGCACATCTTTCAATGTCAAATTCAACAATTCACTCCGGCGTAAACCACAGGCATAGATCAAGCTGAGCATCGCACGGTGTTTTATATTTACAGGTGCTTCAAGAATCGCTTTGACCTCTTCTTTACTTAGTACATTTGGTAAGCGTTTCTCCTGACGTGGCCGATGCAAATGATCGGTTTCCATGTTTTTGTTGTATCGCTTGCGGTAAAACAATTTAATGGCATTAATCACTTGATTCTGAAAACTCGCAGACAATCCTTTTCTCAAAATATAGTCATTGTTGAATTGGATAACATCTTCTGCATCCAACTGATCAATTAGTTTTTCTGAGCAAAACCTGAAAAAGGTCTTCAATGAATCGCTATAGGTCTTGATCGTATTTGGACTATATCTCTTAGAGCGTAAATAGTGTTCAAAATGAAGTAGTTGTTCAATGTGTTCTTCAGTCAAAGCAGTCAATTCAGATTGAATCGTGTTTGAAGAATTTACTTTGTTATGGAATGCGAGACTTGGACTTTTTTTCGTTGTGTTGACGACAGCATCTAAATTGACCCACGCCAGTCCACGAAACGTTGCGAGAAGAAGATGAATACTCTGCGGTTCGTCGGGAAGTTGCCAGGATTTCATTTCGTTATTCCATACAATGCGGGGAAAGGATTTGAGTTTCGTGTAAAGCTCCTGGTCAAAGGCATGCTTCACAAAAAGCATATTCGTTCCTACGGAACGACTCACGGTTAATTGTTTCATTGGTCAGGTTTTGGTTACCTGAAGATAATAAAAAATCGCGTTCAATTCCGAAATACAAATCGAATTATCCTCTTCCTTCATCCTCCTCCAGAGGAGGAAACTTTAATTGTCCTTGAGGAAAGCCTTGTCTTTGATCGTCAGCGGTCTTTTGTCTTGAAGTCTTTTGTCCTGCAGTCTTTTGTCCTGCAGTCTTTTGTCTTTTGTCTTTTGTCTTTTGTCTTTTGTCTTTTGTCTTTTGTCTTTTGTCTTTTGTCTTTTGTCTTTTTTCTTTTGTCTTTTGTCTTTTGTCTTTTGTCTTGCAGTCTTTTGTCCTAAATCAATCCCTTCGTACGCATAAACTCATCCAGTGATTCGATATCTGAGAAGAGTACTTCTCGGGCTTTGCTTCCCTGGAACGGACCGATGATGTTCATGCCCTCAAGCTGATCCACGATGCGACCTGCGCGGTTGTAACCGAGTTTGAGTTTGCGTTGCAATAAGCTGGCAGAACCTTGCTGATTGATCACGACAATGCGTGCGGCATCGGCAAACATAGGGTCGATCTCGCTCATGTCCAGATCTCCATTACCTTCGCCACCTTCACCGACATATTCAGGAAGCAGGAAGGCCGAAGGGTAGGCGCGTTGCTCGCCAATGAATTCGCAAATGGCCTCAACTTCCGGCGTGTCAAGGAACCCGCACTGCAGACGTTTGAGATCCGAGCCTGTAGAAATGAGCATGTCCCCGCGACCGATCAATTGATCTGCGCCTGAAGCATCAAGAATAGTGCGTGAGTCGATCTTCGACAATACGCGGAAAGCAATTCGTGCCGGGAAGTTAGCCTTGATCATTCCTGTAATGACGTTCACTGAAGGTCGCTGTGTGGCCACGATCAGGTGAATTCCAATGGCGCGCGCCAACTGTGCGATACGTGCGATCGGGTGCTCGACTTCTTTTCCTGCGGTCATGATGAGGTCCGCAAACTCGTCGATGAGTACCACAATATATGGCAGGTAGCGGTGTCCTTTCTCCGGATTGAGACGACGTGCGATGAATTTGGCGTTGTACTCCTTGATGGTACGTACACTCGCATCCTTCAGCAAGGCATAGCGGTCGTCCATTTCAATACACAAAGAGTTCAAGGTGTTGACGACTTTCGATGTATCTGTGATGATAGCGTCTTCTTCTCCCGGAAGTTTTGCCAGGAAATGTCGCTCGATCTTATTGTAAAGGGTCAATTCCACCTTTTTCGGGTCGACCAGTACAAATTTCACTTGTGCCGGATGTTTTTTGTAGAGCAAGGATACCAGAATGGCATTCAATCCTACTGATTTACCCTGACCTGTGGCGCCGGCTACCAGCAAGTGTGGCATTTTGGTAAGATCGAAGGTGAAGGTCTCGTTGGTGATGGTTTTTCCCATAACCACTGGTAATTCCGCATCTGCATTCTGGAATTTCTCTGAGGCGATCAACGAACGCATGCTCACCATCTCCGGATTGGAGTTTGGCACTTCGATACCAATGGTCCCTTTTCCGGGAATAGGGGCGATGATACGAATCCCCAATGCACTCAAGGATAGCGCGATGTCATCCTCCAGGTTCTTGATCTTGGAAATACGAACGCCCGGTGCAGGTACGATCTCATACAGGGTTACTGTCGGGCCAACCGTTGCTGAAATGTGCGCAATATCGATCTTGTAATGCGACAAGGTTTCCACAATGCGGTTCTTGTTCTCTTCGAGTTCCTGTTTGCTGACCGAAACGCCACTTTTTCCGTATTCTTTTAACAGGTCGATGGAAGGAAGTACGTAACTCGCCAGATCCAGTTTTGGATCGTAATCCCCGTATTCCTTGCGCAGGTCGTTCAGATCATCATCGTCTAAAACAACTTCCTCCTCCGGCTCTTCAATATCAAAACTTATAGTGTCCTCTGCTTCTGTTCCTCCTTCTCCGTGTGTTCCTCGTTCTCCTTCTGTTTCTGTTTCTGTTTCTGTTCCTGTTTCTGTTCCTGTTCCTGTTCCTGTTCCTGTTCCTGTTTCCGGCTCTCTGTACGTCACGATCAGTTCTGATTCGTCAAATTCTTCGTCATCGTCTTCCTCTTCACCAAATCGAATGGTTTCTGCCAACTGATCCTGTTCGATATCCTCCTGACGTATCGTATTGACCATACTCAAATCATTTTCTGATTGCACACGCAAACGATTGTCATTCAGGTCCTCGATCTCACTTTCTTCTCGTTCGGCTCCGGTCAGTCTATCGAAAAGCGCTTTGAAATTCGGATTAAACAATACAACTGTTACCACGTAGCCTGCGACAATAATGAGTGCCATCGATCCAAAGCGACCCAATGACAGTGCGAGCCATTCATTGATGTAAAATCCGAAGGAACCGCCAAGATAATTCACTTTGTTTGCGAAAAATCCTAAGAAAATGGAGAACCAAACAGTCAGAATACTGATCACGGCATAACTTCTGGCAATGGGTGTGAGGGTAACATTAAACAAGATCTTTGCGCCGGAAAGGAACAGGAGGTAGGTCATACCAAAGGAAGCCAATCCAAACCATTTAAAGATCAGCAGGTGAGAGGTCCATGCGCCGAATTTTCCTAACCAGTTGGAAACGGGAGTTTCGTCTCCGTCAAATAAAAATTCAAAAAGACCTTTGTCCAGTACGCGATCCTGATCTTCCGTCCATGTAAACAAGTATGATAAGCAAGAAAGAAAGAGGTAAAACGATAGCAGAATCAGAATAGAACCAATAGCCGTTTTAACCTTTTTTCGGTCAAAACGTTCTCCCAGTCCGGAAAACACTTTTCCTTTCTTCTCCTTTACTGAAGGAGCTGATTTTTCCTTCTTTGGTTTCTTTTCCGCTTTGGGAGCCGGTTCTTCCTCGAAGTAGTCTTCCTTTGGTGTATACTCGTTGTCTGCCATGATACAAATCTTTTACGAAAGTAAACAACGTAAAGGGGCTGATTTTAGAACAACCGCAGATACTTTAAACAGGTGAATGTTAGTTCAGAACTACTTTTTTTCTTCAGGTTCTTCGAGTTCCTCCTGACCTTGCATCATATCGTTCATGAATTCGTCGAAGGTGACGCGTCTGAAATCTGAAGGGATGCCAAACAAGTCATGTTCAGGAAGTTTAGTATCCATGGAAACCAGTTCGTATTTAAATAGTCCATCGTTTGTTGGAATGTAATACAGCACAGGTAGTCCCGGACAGTTTTCAAAAGCATTGAGGTATTTTGGGTCGTATTGTTTGAAATAATAGAACGTTTGTGGTTCCATAAATCCTTTGTGACTTACCATTGATCTATTGGCTTTGAGACCGCAAAATGATTTCCTTCTGCATTTCTTTTTAAACGTGTAGGGGAGAATCGAATCTTTTTTTGCTTCGTTGTGGTTGGTCTGAATGGCATACTTTCCGATTGGCGTATTCAATAGTAAGTACGACTTATTCAGAACCAGGTGTTTGAGTACGATTTGTTTGCCCAGACGGTCTGTTTCATTTTCAATACGTGTGAGCGTATCGTTGGTATAAACTTTCATATACCGCACCGGGATATAACGCGCTAATGCCGTGTCGCAGATCGTGATCCGATAGGTGAGTGTACCGATTAAAGGCTCCTTTGTTTTTTGTCCAAATACAGGAGAAAGTGTCAGTAATACCTTGACTAGAAGAAGAGAATGAAGCGGTTTGGTGATGAATCGAATCATGCTGTAAAACTACACATATAGATTCGATGATACGGATAGGTTACAAAAATCAATTCACGTTCACTTGTTGGGAAATTGCTACTTTTGCGGCCACAACAATAAGTATGAGTAAGGATATCACATTTCTTATCAATAGATCGGAGTTAACAGCAGGTACAAGAGGAGCCTCTTTGGGGCCTGATGCCATTTTTACGGCAGCCAGAGCTCTTGGAAATTCATTTTTCTCGGCGTACAAGAAAGAATACATTGAAGATGAGAATTACCGTCTCGATCAGAATACGACACATCGTTGTGCAAAACACATTGATGGACTTAAACTGGTTCATGAACGCCTTGCAGAAAAGGTCAGTGTAGCATTAAAGCACAATGCTTTTCCTTTTGTTTTGGCGGGTGATCATGGTTCTGCAGCAGGTACGATCGCCGGAATAAAAAAAGCCTATCCAGACAAGCGTTTGGGTGTGATCTGGATCGATGCTCATGGTGATTTGCATACACCATATACTACTCCTTCCGGTAACATGCATGGTATGCCACTGGCAATCTCGCTGGGACTGGATAATCTGGAGAATAAACTGAATAATGTTCCTTCAGAAACAGAAACGCTTTGGCAAGAGTTGAAAAATGTAGGTGTACCCGGAGCAAAAATGAATCCTGAAGATTTGGTTTTCATTGCAGTACGCGATACAGAGCCAGAAGAAGAGCATTTGCTCAATACATTAGCCATTCGCAATTACAGGGTTGAAGAAGTCAATTCGCTCGGAACAGAGGTGATCATACAGAAAACATTGGGTCGTTTGAAGGAGTGCGATATCATTTACGTCTCCTTTGATGTGGATTCGATGGATCCGAAGGCAACATCCTATGGAACAGGAACACCGGTGAAGAATGGTTTAATGCCAAAACAAGCGAAAGAATTGTTGCAAGGATTCAAGCGATCACCCAAAACTGTCTGTATGGAATTGGTAGAAGTAAATCCTTGTCTTGATGAAAAACTAAACCGCATGGCTGAAGTGGCATTTGACCTCATTCAAGCTGTTGCACGCGTTTAATTTGTACCCTTAACGATGGAACAAACGATCACATCTTTGTTGCTGGAACATTCAGCGCAACTTTTTGGAATGAAACTGGAAGGATCTCATTTTCAGTTTCAAAAGACTAAAAAAGAACTCAAGGGAGACATCACTTTGGTGATCTTTCCGTTCGTAAAAATGTTGCGCTGTTCTCCGCAAGAGGCTGGGGTGAAGATTGGGGACTTTCTGGTGGCGCATGCCGGATTTATTTCTTCTTACGAAGTGGTTAGCGGATTCCTGAATTTGGTTGTATCGGATACGCACTGGATCGGAAAACTGAATGAAATCCACACCGATGCGCGCTATGGTTGGGCTCAGCCTGAGTCTGCTTCCCGCATTATGGTGGAATATTCTTCCCCGAACACAAATAAACCCTTGCACCTTGGTCATTTACGTAACAATTTCCTGGGATATGCTGTCTCGGAGATCCTGAAAGCGAATGGTCATAAGGTGGTAAAAACGCAAGTGATCAATGACCGCGGGATTCATATTTGTAAGAGCATGCTCGCCTGGGAACGGTTTTCTCCGGTAAATGCTTCCGGCGAACGCGAAACCCCTCAAAATACCGGTCTGAAAGGCGATAAATTGGTAGGAAAATACTATGTCGAATTTGATAAGCAGTTCAATGCTGAAGCAAAAGCGATCATTACACAATGGGAGCAAGGCGATTTTGACGGATTCAGTGAGGAACTGAAAAATGAATTTTTGAAACTGGAAGCCGCAAAGGAAGGGAAGGACGAGAAAGCCCTGAAGGGTATCGAGGATAAAATCAAGGATCTGGCGAAGAACCAAACGGCTATTTTGCGCGATGCCAAGGAAATGCTTATCAAATGGGAGGCACGTGATCCACAAGTGTATTTGCTTTGGACCACCATGAATGGTTGGGTGTACGACGGTTTCGATGTGACCTACAAGTCCATGGGTGTGGATTTTGATAAGCTTTATTATGAATCCGAAACCTTCCTGCTTGGAAAAGATATGGTGCTGGAAGGCTTGGAAAAAGGGGTGTTTTATCGTAAAGAAGACGGTTCGGTCTGGATCGATCTTACTTCCGAGGGACTGGATGAAAAACTGGTGCTTCGTTCGGATGGAACAGCAGTTTATATAACCCAGGATATTGGAACGGCGGTGGATCGCTTCAAGGATTATCCTGATCTGAGTAGTATTATTTACACCGTTGGTAATGAGCAGGATTACCATTTCAAAGTGTTGTTCCTGATCCTGGAAAAACTGGGTTACAACTGGGCGGATCAGTGTGCACATTTGTCGTATGGTATGGTGGATCTTCCCAGCGGAAAAATGAAGTCCCGCGAAGGAACGGTGGTGGATGCGGATGATCTGATGGATGAGGTGATTGGTAAAGCCGCTGAAATGACGCGTGAACGTGGTCATTTGGAGGGGATGACAGAGACAGAGAAAGAGGACCTTTTCCGTTTGATTGGTATGGGCGGCTTGAAGTACTACCTTCTGAAAGTAGATCCTAAAAAACGCATGCTTTTCAATCCCGAGGAATCGATCGAGTTGAATGGAAATACCGGTCCATTCATTCAGTATGCGCATGCACGTATTCGATCGCTGATCACAAAAGCGGGTGTGATTCCTGCGTCAACGAATGCTGTGGCCTTATTGCCAGAGGAAAAAGAGATCGTTCAGTTGCTTTCGGAATATCCGGATGTAGTGAAAGAGGCTGGTAAAGAGCTTTCTCCTGCGGTGATTGCGAACTATACCTATGAATTGGTGAAAGCGTACAACCATTTTTATCAGTCGGTCTATATTTTGAACGAACCTAATGTGGAACTACGTGAGTTGCGCTTGATCTTGAGTGATGCGGTAGCGAAGGTGATCCGTTCTTCGATGCAGTTACTTGGGATTCGGGTGCCGGAAAGAATGTAGGTTTATTCTCCACTTTTAACGGGCTAAAAGTGGTAAAACTCTGGGGTGAGTTTATCGAACTCGCCCTTTCACTTTTGCAAGGAACCTGCCTTAGGCACCGCTGTCAAACCTGCTCTCCATGCTTACAGCATCTTCGTTTGGTTTGCAGTCTGGTTCTGTGCAAAAGTGGGTTTAATGAAGCGTAATTGAGCTTTATTGGTCGCTTTTTGTCATGGTTTTTGGTCAAAAACACACGCCAAAAAGCTTTTCTGCAGCTATTCACCAATCAACTATCCCAAATCACAAATCCCGAATCACCCTCGGCTTTATTCATCCCAGTTATCCGTGCGGAAAGGGAAGAGGGGTAGGTCGCAGCTGTTGCGTACATTTCCTACAGCGTAGGTTTTGAAAGCATAGCGCACGGCTTCGGGTTTCGAAACGTTGGGAGAACTTAGTTCTATTCGGTCGCTGCCGGCGATGCCGTAGGGTAATAAGGTGGCTTTAGCAGGGTGGAAAATATGATTGCTACCGGCAATCTCAAATCCGATCAAACTGTCGGAGGTCAATTCGGTATGTTCCCCAACAGTGAGTCCGCCCGCACTGTTTTTCACCATTATGACGGCTTTATCGTTTGTTATTTCCATGCCTAGAAAGGATGCAAATTCGGCACAGATGGTATCGCGCCCATAGGTTTTTTTCAAAGCCATGTTGGCGAGGCGTTCACCAATGGGTTGTTTTCTTTTGGGATGCACTGTTTTGGATTCCTCCGGTCCGACAAGATCGTTGGTACTTACGATCCCTGAATTGGCAATGATTTCCGTGGCTTTGTATTGTGCCTCTCTCAGTTTAGCTGAATGAACGGGATCGTCAAATACACAGGGTGCAATCTCTACCTCGTAAAAAGGAAGGTCGCCGAGTCCCCATTCATAGCGCCACAGCGTGACCATGTCTTTCAGTTTGGAGGCATAGGTTTCGTAACGGTCAATATTGGATTCTCCCTGATACCAGATAAATCCCTTGATCACGTAATCGGTAAATGGCTTGAGCATACCGTTATACATGATGCAGGGTTTTCGCCAGTTCTCATTATCCGGGATTTCCTGTTTCAGATCAAGGTCCGTGTAATTGTCTACCAGATCACGATTCATCCAGCCTTCGACGCTTGATCCGCCCCAACTGGAGTTGATCAAGCCAATGGGTACATTGAGTTCTTTCCGCAGTTTCAGTCCGAAGAAGTAGGCCACGGCGCTAAAGTTGGGCACATTCTGCGGCGTGCTGTTCAGCCATTTTCCTTCTGCTGTTTTGGAAGGAGCTTCCTGTCCGATACGTTTTACACGCAACATTCTTACGCCACTGTTCGGATCTGCTTCTGCGATGACCTTTTCTGCATTTTCGATAGGCTGATTCGTGAATCCTTTGAAGGTCATTTCCATGTTCGACTGTCCGGAGCAAAACCATACTTCTCCAATCAACACGTGGCTTATTGTTGTGGATGTTTTACTTTCTGTAAAGGAAATCGTATGCTCGGTAAAGCTTCCTGCAGGCGTTTTCAATGAAACGATCCAGCTTCCGTCCTTTTTGGTGCAGTATTTATATTCTTTCTCGTTCCAGGAGGCTTTGATCCTGACGCATTTGTTTGGTTTGGCGATTCCCCAGATCTTGATGTAGCTGTTTTGTTGCATGACCATGTAATCGCTGAACATGTCCGGTAATACGACCTTCGCAGATGCTAATTGGCTCGCGAAAGCGAGAAGAATGATCCAGATGCATTTTATGAACTTCATCAACACGAACTTACGACAATTTCGTTTTCATGGGCTTAATTAGTTGGTGTTTCCATATCGAATATACTTAATTATCAGATTAACAGTGAAATAGAAAAATAATATCAATCGTTGTATTATTAATGTATGTATTGTTTTTCTGATGGATAAAACGCTGTATCAACCTTGTATGCCTACATAATATAGAATAGCCATTTGGTTTCTTGAAATTTGTATTCTAAATGCTAAAATCAAACCCATGAAGCGACTTACTACGCTCTTCAATCGCTTTTTTTTCGTAACATTTTTTATAGCACCCTATTCTTTTTGCCAGGAGTATATAAATTTCTATCCCTGGACAAATGGAGGGCTTTCCGCAACAGACTGGAGATCAGATCCAGATCCTCAACAAACAGGGGCAAAAACCGGTTGTATTTATTCTGACGTTTCTGTAGCACTTTCCGGAGGCGCATGGCAGACCTCAAATCCACAGTGGGCTT
>Ga0172372_10013571_pt1 | contig 10068 bp, 6 predicted proteins | sample LakKiv5m_2_FD_114544 | JGI IMG/M metagenome (GOLD analysis project Ga0172372, IMG submission 114544) | Freshwater microbial communities from Kabuno Bay, South-Kivu, Congo - kab_092012_9.5m | ecosystem: Environmental > Aquatic > Freshwater > Lake | place: Democratic Republic of the Congo... | reverse complement strand
TGAAGCGGCCTGCGCCGACGATCAGGTTGTCCCAGACCAACCCGAGCTGTGTGACCAGCAGCACCGCCGCGACCACAGCGCCGCGCTCGCGCCAGAGCCGCCACAGCCAGACGAAGAGCGCCATCTGCAGAGCGGCCTGGAACAGGAAGAGTGCCGAATACATGACCCCGCAAGCGTATCATTTCACTACGGGGATATAGCGGACGGAGAGAGCAGATGGCGGGACCGTTGCAGGGCGTGAAGGTCATCGAGATGACGAGCGTGGTGCTCGGCCCTTGGGCCTGCCAGATGCTCGCCGATATGGGCGCGGACGTCGTCAAGATCGAGCAGCCGCGCGGTGACAGCAACCGGGCGCTCGGGGCGTCCGAGAATCCGGGCATGGGCGCGCTCTACCTGACCTGCAACCGCAACAAGCGCAGCATCGTGCTCGACATGCGGGTGCCGGGTGCGCGCGACGCACTGCTCGCGATGGTCAAGGACGCCGATGTCTTCATCCACAACAACCGGCCGCAGGTGATGGTCAAGCTCGGGCTCGACTACGCCGACCTCAAGAAGGTCAACCCCCGGCTTATCTATTGCGGCGCCTATGGCTACTCGAAGAAAGGCCCGTACGGCGCGCTCGGCGCGCTCGACGACTCCATCCAAGCGGCGAGCGGCATCGCCATGCTCAATGAAATGGTGCTGGGCGAGCCGCGCTACCTGCCGACCATCGTCGCCGACAAGACCACCGCCATCACCGTGGTGTACGGCGTGCTGGCCGCGCTCTTCCACCGCGAGCGCACGGGCGAGGGGCAGGAGCTCGAGGTGCCGATGTTCGAGACCATGGTGAACTTCGTCATGGCCGAACACCTCTGGGGTATGGCCTTCGAGCCGCCGAAGGGCAAACCGGGTTATGTGCGTCTCATGAGCAAGCACCGCAAGCCCTACAAGACACTGGACGGTTACATCGCGGTGCTGCCGTACCTGGATGCGCATTGGGTCAAGTTCTGCACGGTCACCGCCCGCACCGAGCTCATCGACGACGCGCGCTTCCGCACGCTCGCCGACCGCGTGCGCAACATCGACGCGACCTCGCAGGTCACAGCGGAGATCATGGCGACCCGCCGCACCGCCGAATGGCTCGAGGTGCTCGGCCCCTCCGGCATCCCCCACATCGTGGTCAACACGCTGGAGGACCTCGCCACGGATCCGCATCTCGTCGAGACCGGCTTCTGGCAGTTCCAGGAACACCCGACCGAGGGCAGGCTGCGGCATCCGTCGTTCCCGGTGAACTTCGGCGCGACGCCCGCGGCGATCACGCGCCCTGCGCCGCGGCTCGGTGAGCACACGGACGAGGTGTTGCGCGCCGCCGGACTGGACGCCGCGACGATCGCCGCGCTCAAGGCCGCAGGCGCTGCGCTCGATGCCGAGCAGGCGGCCAAGACGGTGGGCAAGGGCGGCGACTGATCCTCAGCCGCTGCGGCCGTAGACGCGCAGCGCGTTGGCGCGAAGGAACTTCCGCAGCGGTTCCTCACGCAGGCCTAGCGCGAGCACCTCGTCCATCGTGCGTTTGAAGCCGAGCACCGGGAAATCGGTGCCGAACATCACTTTGTCCTGGCCGTACGAGTTGATGTACTTCACGAACGCCTCCGGCCAGTACTTCGGGCTGTGCGCGTCCGACCCGATGTAGACGTTCTCGTGCTTCCAGGCCATCGCGATCATCTCGTCGGTCCAAGGGATGCCGACATGGATGCCGATGAGCTTGAGCTCGGGGAAATCGCAGGCGATGCCATCGAGCAGGATGGGGCGGCCGACGCTGCGCATCGGGGCCTCCTTCGTGTAGACCATCGACTGCCCGACCTGCATCTGGATGGGGATGCCGAGCTCCACGCACTTGGCGTAGAACGGGTAGTACTTCGCGTGGTCGGGCGGCAGGTCGAACCAGTGCGGATACACATGCGCGCCGATGAAGCCCATGTTCTTGACCGCATCCTCGAGCGCGCGCACGCCGTTCATGCCCTCGTAGGGGTCGATGCCGGCGAGCCCGTAGAACTTGCCGGGGTGCTTCTCGCAGGCCCGCGCGACGATCTCGTAAGGCACATGGAACGAACCGGGCAGGCCCTTGCGGCCGACCTTGGGAGCGAACAGGAACGCCTTGTCGATACCGGCCTCGGCCATCTGGGCGAGTTGGTCCTCGAGGCTCACGCCTTTCATGTCGGTCTTCGACTTCATCTTCCCGGCGAAGAACTGGTCTTGCCAGCCGGGGCGGACCGATAGGGCTTCCTCGGTCCAGATGCCGCAGACGAGGTCGATGGCGGGGACGGGGGGCAGGGTGGGTGCGCTCACGGTCAACTCCGGATGGTCGTGCGACGATGATGCCCAAAGCCGCCCCGTCGCGCCCGTCGGCGCGTCGGGGTGGCCGAAAACGGTGTTGCGTGGAGACTACAAAGTACGTTGCAGGTGGGGTCGGCCGCCGTTGCCTCGCGGCCACCGCGTGCTATCCTCGCGCGGTAGAGCGAACGGCCAAGGTCGGCTGTCGCCTGTGCACAGCACCAATTCAGGGAGTCATCGATGCACACCAACACCCGCAAGTCGCATCTCATCGGTTTGACTGTCGCCGCGGCCGTCGCTGCTGCGCTGTCCGGCCATACCGCCTACGCCCAGCAGGCCAACGATCAGGTTCTCGAGGAAGTGGTCGTCACCACGGCCCGTCAGCGCGAGGAAGCGCTGCAGGATGTGCCGGCATCGATCACCGCCATCACCGCCGACACGCTCGAAGCCGCTGCGGTGCAGCGTGCGGGCGACTTCATCCGCCTCTCGCCGGGCGTGTCGCTCGTGCAGGCCGCCGAAGTGGCCGACGCGCAGGTCAACATCCGCGGCATCAACGGTGCCCGCGATGCCGAGAACAGCTTCGCGCTGATCATCGACGGCGTGCTGCAGACCAACCCCGCCGCCTTCAACCGCGAATACTCCGATCTCAAGCAGATCGAGGTCGTGAAGGGTCCGCAGGGCGCCATCTACGGCCGCAACGCGGCCGCGGGTGCCATCATCATCACCACCACCAAGCCGACCGATGTGTTCTCGGGCAGCGCCAAGCTCGGTCTCGGACAGGACAGCATGACGACCGGTTCGGTCGTGCTCTCGGGTCCGATCTCGGATACCGCTGGCTGGAAGATCGCTGCCGATTACCGCAAGACGGACGGGTTCTACAAGAACCGCTTCCTCGGCAGCAACTCGGTCGACGACTACGACGGCTTCAACATCAACGCCCGCCTCGTGTTCGAGCCGACCGACTCCGCGACGCTCGATGTCAAGGCCCGCTACGGCGAGGTCGAGGCGGCCTCCATCTCGTTCAACCCTGTGTTCCTCGTGCCGGGCTTCGTGGGTTCGGGTCTGCCGAACGCGCAGCTCTTCAACGAGGACGTGAACAAGCACAACTTCGAGTTCGTCAACAACATCGACCCCTTCAACAACCAGGAGTCGTTCGACATCTCGGCGAAGTGGGACCAGACCACCTCGTTCGGCAAGCTCACCGCCTGGGCCCTGTACAGCGATGTCCAGAACGACTTCGGCTCGGACGGTACCAGCGCCAGCTACGGCTTCTTCTGGAACGAGCCGAACTGTGTCGCCTCGTCGGCGCAGCTGTTCAACGCCGGCTTCAAGATGCCGGCGCCGCAGATCCAGTTCGCCGGCGCCCCTCAAGCCGCGATCTGGGGTCCGTACACCGCCTCGCGTTGCGACGGCACCCAGTACCAGGTGCGCAACCAGAAGGACTACAGCGTCGAGCTGCGTCTGCAGTCGGACGGTGACCAGCGCCTCCGCTGGTTGGCGGGCGTGTACGCCCTCAACATCGACCGTGAGGTCGGCGTGAACACCGGCATCGACAGCAATGTCGGCGTGGTGCGTTCGCTGTACGTGCCGCGCGGCCAGCCGAACGGCACCGAGCAGCTGGTGTGGGACAACTTCACGAGCGATGTGTACGCCGGGTTCGCGAACTTCTCCTACGACGTGACCGACAGCCTCGAGGCGTCGCTCGCCCTTCGCTACGACAACGAGAAGCGCAAGGTGAAGAACCTGGTGCCGGTGGCGGCCCGCACGGCGTACTTCGACTACAACCCGTTCGACGGGGCCTTCACGGGCAACTCGCCGCTCAACCCGGCGCTGGTCCCGGCCCTCAACCCGAACCTGCGTCCGGACGGCACCATCCCCGACCGTTCCGAGTCGTTCTCCGAGTTCCAGCCGAAGGTCTCGCTGACCTGGAAGGCCTCGGACAACCTGACCGCGTATGCGAACTGGGGCGTCGGCTTCAAGAGCGGTGGCTTCAACAACACCGGCTCGGCGACCACGGTCGACCTGTTCATCAACTGCTACACGGGCCGTGGCCTGACGAACGTCGCGGCCAACTGCCCGGGCAACCGTCCGGGCGCCGGCACGCTGCGCACCGTGATCGTCCGCGACAACTACGATAAGGAGACCTCGCAGGCCACCGAGCTCGGATTCAAGGGCAAGATGGCCGATGGCCGCCTGTCGTACGAGGCCGCGCTGTTCTCGACCAAGGTCGATGACATGCAGTTCTTCGAGTTCCTGGTGGGCGACTTCGGTCTGCTGCGCGTCGTGAACAACATCGACGAGGTGCAGATCCAGGGCGTCGAGCTCGGCATGGACTTCCGCGTCACCGACGAGTTCAAGTTCGTGGCCGGCTACAGCCGCGTCGCGAGCGAGATCAAGAAGAACACCTCGCGCCCGACCTCGGTCGGCAACGAGGCGCCGTACACCGCCGACTACACGGCGACCATCGGCGCCGAGTTCGATGTGCCGGTGGGCGACGCCTGGGGTCTGCAGGCCAGCGCTTACCTGAACATCGTCGGTCCGACCTGGTTCCATGTGATCCAGTCCCAGAACAACGAGACGGTGAAGTTCTTCACCGGCAACTTCACCAACTCCGAGCGTGACAAGTACCAGACCTTGGACGCGCGCCTCGCGTTCGTGTCGGACAGCTGGACCTTGGCGGTGGTGGGCAAGAACATCACCGACACCAAGTTCCTGCAGGAGGTCATCCCGGCCCCCGAGTTCGGCGGTGCCTTCGTGCACCCCGGTTCGGAGCGTCACCTGTCGGTCGAGCTCGGCTACAAGTTCTGACCGCCGCGCGGCGCATCCCGTCGCGTGAAAAGACGCCGGCCCCCACGGGCCGGCGTTTTTTTTCGTAAACTCGTCGCGTGGACCGTACCGAGATCGAGTTCCCCCCGCGCCATGCGGCGCTGCGCGACGACGTCCACATGCTGGGCGGTCTGGTCGGAGAGGTGTTGCGCGACCAGGGCGGCGAGCCGCTGCTGCAGCTCGTGGAGCGGGATCGGCAGCTCGCCATCGCGCGACGGCGCGGCGACGCGGCTGCAGGGCAGGAGCTCGAGTCCCGCATGCGCGACCGGCCGACGGCCGTGGCGCGCGATCTGGAGCGCGCCTTCACGGCCTGGTTCCAGGCGGTCAACCTCGCCGAGCAGCTGCACCGGGTGCGGCGGCGGCGCGCGTACTTCCTCGATGATGGCGGTAAACCTCAGCCGGGCGGCGTCGCCGATGCCATCGGGCGTCTGAAGGCGACCGGCATGGCGCTCCCCGAGGTGGTCGAACTCCTCGGGTCGCTGCATATCGAACCGGTGTTGATGGCCCATCCTGCCGACTCGCCGCGGCGCACGGTGCTCCGCAAGCAACTGCATCTCGCCGATCTGCTCTTCGACCGGCTCGACCCGACGCTGGCGCCGCATGAGCAGCGCGCGCTCGTCGGGCAGATCCGCACCGAGCTCACCACCGCTTGGCAGACCGAGGACCATCCGCGGCAGCGCTTGACCGTCGCCGATGAGCGCGAGCACGTGATCTTCTACCTCGTCGAGGTGCTCTATCAGGTCATCCCCGCGTTCCACGAGGAGATCGCGGAGGCCCTGACGATGCATTACGGCGAGGCCGCGGAGGGCATCGAGGTGCCGACCGTGATCCGTTTCGGATCCTGGGTCGGCGGCGACATGGACGGCAACCCGGATGTGCACGCCAAGTCCATCCGCGAGACCTTGGCGAGACAGCAGCAGGCCATCGTCAACGCCTACTTCGGCGAGGTGCAGCAGCTCGGGCAGCTGTTGTCGCAGAGCGCGAGCCGGGTGTCGGTCACCGCCGCGCTGCAGCAGCGCATCGAGGGCTACGCGACGCTGATGCCGGGTGCCCGCGCCGCCGCGCCATCCCGCCACGACCGCATGCCTTATCGGGTCTTCCTCGGTCAGGTCGCCGAGCGTCTGCGCGCGACCTACGACGGCCGTCCCACGGGCTATGAGAGCCCCGAGCAGTTCCGCCGCGACATCGACCTCGTCGCCGAGAGCCTCAAGTCCAACCGCGGGCAGCACGCGGGCCTGTTCTCCGTCAGACGCCTGCTGCGACGGATCGCGGTGTTCGGCTTCCACTTGGCCCGCCTCGATGTGCGGCAGCACGCGTCGCTCCTGCAGCGGGTCGTGGGTCGGGCGCTCGACCAACAGGGTTGGGCGGCGCTCGGCCCGGCGGAGCGGCAGCGGCGGCTGCGCGAGCGGCTTGAGGTCGACTCCGGACCGCAGGTCGAGCTCGACGCGCTCGGTAAGCGCACGCTCGCGGTCTTCGAGGCGATGGTGCAGTGCCGCCGCCGCTTCGGCCCGGAGTCGGTCGGCGCCTATGTCGTCAACGGCGTCGGCGGCGCGGACGATCTGCTCGCGGCCATGTTGCTTGCGCGTTGGGCCGAAGCCTACGACCGCGGGCGTGGCGCGCTCGCGCTCGACATCGCGCCGATGTTCGACACCATGGAGTCGCTCGCCCGCGCGGGCGATGTCATGCGCGATCTGCTCGCCGAACCGCTCTACCGCGCGCACCTCGACAGCCGCGGGCGGCGTCAGGCGGTGTTGGTGGGTTATTCCGAGAGCGGCAAGCAGGCGGGGCTCTGTGCTGCGCGCTTCGCGGCTTATCGCGCACAGGGCGCGCTCGCCGCCGCGCTCGCCGCCGCCGGTGAGGAACATGTCGTCTGTCATGTGCGCGGCGGCAGCATCGCACGCGGCGGCGGCCGCATCGACGGGATGGTCGCGGCGATGCCGCCGTCCACCATCAACGGCTGGCTGCGGCTGACCGAGCAGGGCGAGACGGTGAACCAGCACTATGGTCTGGGGCCGATCGCATTGCGCACCCTGGAGCGGGCGTTCGGCGCGTTGGCGCAGGCGACGGCCGCGGGGCGCAGCGGCAGGCCGCCCGAGCCTGACGCGAGGGCGCTCGAGGTCGCCTCGCATGTCGCAGAGGCGAGCGGTACGCGCTACCGGGCGTTGGTCTGGGGCGAGTCGGCGTTCCACGCCTGGTTCCGCGAGGTGACGCCCATCGATGTCATCGAGCGCATGCAGGTGGGCGGCAGGTCTGCGGTACGCCCCGGTTTCGACGGTCTGCAGGGCTTGCGTGCCTCACCGTGGGTGTTCGCCTGGACGCAGAACCGGATGATGCTGCCGGGATGGTTCGGTGCCGGCACGGGTCTGCGCGCCGCGATCGATGCCTGCGGTCTCGCAGAGGTACGCGCTACCGCCAAGGATTGGTCCTTCCTGCGCGACCTGCTCGATGCCATCGAGGTGATGCTGGCACGCAGCGACCTCGATATCGCAGCGCGGTACGAGGCCTTGGCGGCGAGCGATCATGGCTTCGGCGCACAGCTGCGGGCCGAGCATGCGCTGGCGGTGGCGACCTTGCTCGAGGTCAAGCAGCAGCAGGGTCTGCTCGACGGCGACCGCACCCAGCAGCGCGCGCTGCAGCTGCGCAACCCGTATGTCGACCCGATGAACCTGATGCAGGTCGATCTGCTGCGCCGGTGGCGTGCAGCCGGGCGCGAGGACCGGGATCTGTTCGATGCGCTGGTGGCGAGCGTCAGCGGCATCGCGCACGGGCTGCAGAGCAACGGATGAGACGGTCAGCCCCGCTCGTCACGGCTTGTTCGGCGCTGCTCGCGGCGATGCCGGCGGCACGGGCTGCCGACCCCACGATCGATGTCGAGGTCGTCGCGGCGTGGCGGGGCCGCAATGTGGTCCAGTCGCCCAACGACGCCACCGCCACGCGGTTTTCATTGAAGACGCTGACCGGCAGCGGCCCCGCGTGGACCGGCCGGCTGCAGGCATCGGGCCGCATCAAGGATCGCCATGAGTGGCGCGTGCTGGTCGCGCCGCTGTCGGTGTCGGGTACCGGCGCGAGCGCCGTGCCGATCCGCTTCGAAGGCGCCGTGTTCGCGCCGGGGCAGGTGAGCGCCGACTACCGCTTCGACTCCTGGCGTGCGACCTGGCGCTGGCGATGGATCGACCGCGAGGACCTCGTGGTCAAGGTCGGTGCGACGGCCAAGATCCGCGATGCCAGCATCCGTCTGCGGCAGGGCGCCGTCTCGGCGCGCAAGGCGGACACCGGGTTCGTGCCGTTGCTGCACGGCGCCTTCGAGCGCCGGATCGGCGACCGATGGGCGTTGGAGGGCGATATCGATGCGCTCGCCGGCGGTCCTGGCTACGCGGTGGACGCTGGGCTGCGCGTGTCGCGGGAACTGTCGCCCGGATGGCGGGTGACGGGCGGCGTGCGCTGGCTCGACGGTGGCGCCGACAACGACGAGGTCTATTCGTTCGCGACCTTCACCAGCCTCACTCTGGGGGTGGCTTGGCGTCCGCGTTGAGCGGATCCTCCTCGAGGGCGATCCGCGCGAGACGCTGCCGGCCGCGCTGCACGACGAGGATGTCGATCTGCCGATCATCGCCCAAGCATCGGGGACGACCCGCCATCCGCCCCGGATGCGCGACGAGAGATCGGTGACCGAGACCTTGCTCGGCATCGACGGCTGCGACGTGTTGATCGTGCCGAGGCAGCGGGGCGGTTCAGCCGCCTGGGTCGTCCGCGGCAGTGCGTCGCTCCGCGAGGATGCGTCTGACCGTCAAGCCTGAGAACGCACCCAGCACCGTCAACATGGCCACCATCAACGCGGCCAGCCACCAACCGACACGCCACGCCTCGTAGAGCCCCCATGCGACGCCGAGCGGCGTGCTGACGAGCAGGATGGGCTTCGCGATGCGCATGCTGCGCAGCATAGTGCGCTTGCGCATCTCGGGCGACCGCTAGCCGGCGAGGGAGCGACATCGGTACTTGACGATTTTGTGGTGTTATAGTCGAATACAACACCTATGCCGACGCTGATCTTTTCGAAAGTCCCCCGCATCATCCTCTGGACTCTGGGTGCCATCCTGTTGCTCGCGCTGATCGGGCTGCTCCGGTCCGTCTCGGCGCTCGCCCGGACGCTACGCCACCGCCGGTACCGTTGGTGCGCGTGGTGGAGATCCGTCCCAGCGATGTGCCGGAGGTGGTCAGCTTCAACGGCACCATCGCGGCCCGCGACGAGGCCGCCATCAGCGCCGAGGGCGAGGGTGGGCGCGTCGCTGCGCTCTTCGCGGAGGTCGGTGACCGGGTGCGGGCCGGCACGGTGCTCGCGAGGCTCGATACCTCGCTGATCGCGCCGCAGGTCGCGAGCCTCGAAGCCTCGCTCGAAGAATCCCGAGCCAATGCCGCGGTGGCCGAGGCCGATTTCCGCCGCGCCCAAGCCGTCGCGGCATCGGGAGCCTTGTCGGTGCAGGAGATCGAACGACGCGGCGCGGCGGCGACTGCAGCGGGTTCAAAAGTGAAGGTGGTGACGGCGCAGCTCACCGAAGCGCGCGCCCGCTTGCGCCGTACCGAGGTGCGGGCGCCCTTCGACGGCATCGTGCTGACGCGCAGCGCCGAGGTCGGCCAGCTCGCGGGGCCCGGCGGAGCGCCGCTGTTCCGGCTCGGTCGTGCAGGGGCTGTGGAGATGCGCGGCAACGTCGCCGAGCGCGATCTGCCCCGGCTGGCCGTCGGACGGTCCGCCCGCGTGCGCGTCACGGGTGTGGCCGATCCGTTCGTCGGCAAGGTGCGGCTGATCGGCGCCGTCATCGATCCGCAGACGCGGCTCGGCAGCGTCCGCATCGATCTCACGCCGCATCCCGATCTGCGTCCGGGTGCCTTCGCGCGCGGTGACGTGGACGCGGGTACTCAGCGGGCGCCGGTGCT
>Ga0172372_10013570_pt1 | contig 10069 bp, 9 predicted proteins | sample LakKiv5m_2_FD_114544 | JGI IMG/M metagenome (GOLD analysis project Ga0172372, IMG submission 114544) | Freshwater microbial communities from Kabuno Bay, South-Kivu, Congo - kab_092012_9.5m | ecosystem: Environmental > Aquatic > Freshwater > Lake | place: Democratic Republic of the Congo... | reverse complement strand
TCCTTATCAATGATGGCGGAGACGAGAGGATTTGAACCTCCGAAACCCTTTAGGGGTTAACCTCATTAGCAGTGAGGCGCACTAGACCGGGCTATGCGACGTCTCCAGGACAGCTTGCATGTTAACATAATAAAGTCAAAAATATATAAAAATTCCTGATTCTGTAAAACAAGGTGTAATCAACATACTTCAATAATGAGCAATTGCCTTGCTGAAATAAATTTCATAATTTTTGCCGGTACTAATTTCTCTATAAAAAGTATTAGAGCGATCATTCCTGCAGGTATGGGTAAAGGTTTAGATAATCCGCCGGTTGCAAAGAACGATACCGGACTTAAATATATTCGGCTTAACCGAAGTTCCTTATTGACGGGCTTTTTGATTAAATTTATAATTTCAGTTTGATCGAGGATAGCCTGCAGGGTAGCTTGCTCTCCTTCACTAGCAAGTGCTGAGATACCCGACCCGTTAGATGCAATCCTATAATTCCAAGTAGTTTGTTCGTTATGAAATAGCTTATAGATAAGAAAAGAAAAAAAACTTACATACGGCTCTATTATGACGACTCTACCGCCAGAACGTACTACTCTACATGCTTCCGAAATTGCTTTGACAGGAAATTCCATATGATGTATCGCATCTACAGAGAAAACTGAATCAAAGTGATTATCATTAAATGGTAGATCAGAAGCATTTACTAACCCTTGAACTTTTTCATTTTCCCATGCCAGAATATCAGTTAAAACTATATTTTTATCTTTTATAAAATTGGAGCTCAATCCTGCCCCTGCACCGATCTCCAAAATTTGCTTACCAACTAGTTCTTTCTCAATTAAAGAGTATAAATATTCAAGATAGCGCTTTATCCCTGGTTTTTGTGAATTAATGATTTGTTTTTTTAGCAATTCAATATAATCTTTATCATTCATTTTTTATTCGTCTCCACAAAAACCAACAGCTCACCAAAAATGTAGTTGTTAACAGTTGAACGCCGCCTGACCAACGTCGTATGTTTGTTTCGCCGTATTGACGCTTTTCATAATCAACTGGCACAAAGTCAATTTTAAAATCATTAGCTTTTAACGTTGCTAACAAAGTAAAATCTCCATATGGGTCGTATTTCTCAATAAAGTTTGGAAGTTGTAAAAAAATTCTAGTTGGAAGTACTTTGGTACCGCAAAGCAAATCTACAGGTCTATTTTTTAATATCGGAGACCATACAAGGGCAAAAAACCAGTTACCAATATAATTGAAAAACTGCATTGCTCCAGGCTCCATCTTACCTGCCAGCCTATTACCCACAGTCGCACGATTTGTTGCTATTGCGTGATTTAAAACCGCAATTGTAGAGTCTAATGGCACGGTGCCGTCAGCGTCCCAAATAACTAAGAAATCTTCATTCACGAATTTTGCCCCCCATTTGACTGCATCAAATTTACCTACTCCCGGTTGCTTTATCACTTGCACTTTTTCTGAATGAATACCTGCAATCTGCAGAGCCTCAAGATAGGTGTCATCGACTGAACCACCTTCAATAATTACTACCTCTGAAATGTCTTCAATTGAAACAATATCGCTAATCAATTTTGATAGACGGCCTTGCTCATTCCTAGCTGGTACGAGACAAGAAATTTTCATTTTATGGTTTTGACTCTATAGATCGAATCGTTTCCTCTAAAATTTTTGCGTAAAAAATCAAACTAGGTAAATATGTATATCTTCCGTTATCACTCACATAACCTAGAGTAGTCAAACCTATCCAGACCAAAAGAATCCAAACTAAGTTTGGAAAAAGTGGATTAAAAATCAAACTAAATCTGCGCGCATATAACACTCCAATAAAGGTAAAAGTAATAATAGGAGCTAAGAAATGAAGCTGTATGAAAATTTTCCATGGCGTATCATAAAGAGAATCTGCTAAGTCAAGGGCATAAGATGCCTTGGGAGTGCTTAAAAAATCAGATATACTGCTCTTGAGAGAAAATTGTGGACTCTCTCCGCCAATGAGCACTTGTGTTAAAAAATATAAATGGTTCTGAATATAGTTACTCGGGTCAGAAATTATCAACTCAATCCAACTTGACTTTAAAGCTTGGTAGTTAACTTCATCTCCTGGCGCAATAGTTTTTAGAGGTGGGACTGAACTGGGAAACAATGGATCTGAAAGACTTGGAGTTACTGACGACTGCCAAGTATTCGGTTTATAGTGAATACACAATCTTTTTAGTGATTCTTTATCGTAAACTATTTTAATCAAGCCATTATAGGCATTTTTACGGGTTTCTGGAATCGGAGACAAGCAAAAAGTTGAAGCTAAATCATGAATCATTACTGTCTGTTGTGGATATCCTGGTTTAATGGATGGATTCTTATTAGCTATTAACTCGACAATACTTGGCGCAGTGACCAACGCTATGCAACAAATAGTAGATACCAGTGGCTTAAGATGAGTCTTATGCCTTATGTAATAAAAAAGGAAAAATATAAAGGCAAAGGCCAACCATGGTCGAAAAGCAAATGCAAATACAAAAAACAATATTGTGCACACAACATAAGCTTTATTTTGTATGCGTTGACTAGCAATCCCTAATGCCGCGAAAGTTGAAGCAATCATCATACCGTCTCTGGTTGATGCAGCTGATAGATTTAAAACTAAATACGAAAACACAATAGTTGTTATGAAGTATTTTTTGCTGCAATCGATTATCAATTCCTTAAAAAACAAATAAGTTCCAAAACCAGCTAAACCCACTTGAATTATAATTAAATACTGCCACCAATCTAGGTAAAGGTTTGGTAACATTGCGTAAAATGTCGAGGCAAACCCGCCTAAAAAATTACTGCCTCTGCCTGCTTCATAATTTAATCTTGAATGAGCTACGTCCTCACCAGGACCGTCATCCAAATTCAACCCGCTAGTCAGTACTGTAAGTGCAACAATTACTATTTTGTAAAGTGTTGATTGTGCTAGTTTTATCGGCATTTTATCCAGAATTCACTGTTCATTTGAAGAGTATACATGGATACAAGTCTAATTTCGAGATCAAGCCTTTAGCCTTAGACTCACTTAATTAAAACAGATACAATTAAGTCATGATTAAACTTTAATTTTTACTCACTCATAAATGTAAATAAACTAACTTTGAATATTCACTTATAGTGGTCTGCTTTTTTTCATGCTATGTTTTACCAATGACAAACACCAATTTTTCAAACATAGGAGTTTCAGTATTCATCCGGGGCTACAATAATCCGGACTATACAAAAAGAACTTTACAATCAATTCTGATGCAAACTTATCGACCTATTGAAATAATCTTAATAGATGACGCTTCTCCAACTAGTCTAAAACCTTTGTTTGATAGCTTCTTTACAAATAAGAGCTCATCAGTTGACGCAAAATATTTTAGAAATGCAAAAAACTTGAACCCCTTTTTTAGTTTGAAATACCACTTAGACAAAATATCTAGAAAATATTTGGTTATAATGGACCATGATGACTGGTTTATTGAAAATTCATTTCTTGAGCAATCTGTTGCTTATATGGAAAAAAAGCCGAATTGTTTTTTGGTTGTTGGAAATTCATCAATAGAAAATAGTAGTCCAAAAATGTTTAGGCACTATTTTAAATCAGACCCAATCGAATTGAAAGGTAAAACCTATCTAGATAAATATCTTTTTAAGACTCTTTCCCCTGCGTATAGTGGGGTTGTTATGAATTTTTATCAATTATCAAAACTAAATTACGCTGGTGTGCTTTTGTCTGAAATTGAAACTAATGCACACAACGTAATACCTGATGAGGCTATGGTGAGTCTCGCCTTATTATCCGACAGCGGGACAGTTCTAATTTCTAATCAGATTGTATCTATGCGCGGAAATCCCAAAAATTCTTACAGTAAAAGTGAAGAGTGGAGCGTAGCCTGGTCTTTAGGTGTATTTTTCCCACATTATAAACTTTTTCATCACTTCTTAAAAAAACGCTCCTTCAAAAGCGCACTAAGTATGCTCAAAACCCTTATCCGCGGCAGGCCTCAAACTTTTTTGCAAATACTTAATTTATTCAAGAAGCATGGATTCCATTTTTATTTAATGTTGTTAATTTGCAATACTTTTTACAGATCCATTTATAGTTTTCTGGTGAAATCCCGATATAAGTTGAGTGCGGTGACCCCAAAGAAAATTAGAAAAATTATTCCGAAAAAAATAAAAGATATGTTGTGGAAACAATTGTGATTGCCAACACATTTGTTTAAGATTTCGAAAATACGCTAGTTGCCTTTAAGTGCAAACATCTACTCGGGGTCAAAATCTCATCTTTCAAAGAATTCAATTCCTACATCCAAAAATTGTGTTTTGAAGTAATTAATTTGGTACTCAATTGTTTTACTCAGAGGGATATTAGGCCTCGAAACATGCAAGTTTTTTAAGATCTTGCTCTATCACCGAGTGGTTATTACATTTTTGGTTTAAATCAAACTTCTGCCATTAAACTTAAGTTGGATATGAAACACTTCCGATTGAAATATTTAAGTATTTATGAGAGTGGATATGAACTTTTACATTTACGCCCGTGCACTCAATTTTTACGCCAAATCAAAAGAGCGCCACCGCAATTCTAAGGTAGACTTTTCCAGTGATACTCCAAATGCATCTCCTTTAAGCGAGTGTAATAATTTATTATATCGTCATTCAAATCAGAACTAAGAATTCTAGTAGCATTAATAATTTGATTTAAGTGGCTTATACTACTTACTCCAAAAATGTAATTAGCGTTTGGAGAAAATAAAGTAGTGAACTTTAAATAAAATATTAGATTTTTATAGAAAGTTTTTTGCGGTTTTTTCATCTTCTCAAATCTAAATTGATAGCTTTGCAAATCAATTGGCGTATGTATATTAAACGCTTTCTTCACATTAGCCTTAAATTCTTTGATTAAATTGGGTTTAAAAACAAAATTAGCCATAGGCCTTTTTATATGAATAGTATATTTTGAAAATTGTAACAAATGTTCATCACTTATATCTAGAGCGTTAAATGTAATCATGATACTATCTATATTAGATTTCTTTTCCAGATCACTTATTTTAAAATTATGTCCAGAATATCCAATTTTTGAAACTTGTCCACTCTCTTTTAAGTAACTAATTTCTTCCACGTCTTTCTTGGATATCATATTAATTGGCGTATTATGAAAAAAAAGACAATCAATTCTATGACTTTTTAGATTTTCTTGGCTGATTCTGAAGGTGTCTTTTACATGTAATGGTTTGCCTGCTGTAGTTACAAATTTAGTTTTGGTTTGAATCAGAAAATTTGGATTTGATTGTAAATATGTTCCAATCATTTTTTCAGATTGGTACATTGGGGCAGTATCTATCTTGTTGATTCCTAAACTATATGCATGATCTAAAAATTTGCTTAGCTGATTTTGATTTAAATGTTTAAATCTATCTGACCCAATTATTATATTTGACAAATTTAACACATGGTAAATATATCATATTTTTATTGAAAGAGTAGTAGATTGATTCATATTTTAAATTTATTAATTGAATTATTACAAGTCGTAATTTATCGCAAAGATTGGATCTATAATGCTACTATTATTAATCCTATAGCGTATTGAAATTTACCAACTTAATCTATTCAAAACTTGGAACGTCTTAATCTTTTTCGAGATGCTTCTACGCTTTAAAATACTGTAAGTTCCACGCTGACAATGAGAGGTTTTAGATTTTTACTTACATAGAATTTCAACTAAACCCAACATCTTTGAGGCAAGTTTATCTTGAGATAAATCTAACTTATATCTAGACTCCATTTTATTTCCAAGTTTTTCAAACTTGCTTTTTTCTGCAAAAAATAATCTGATTTTGTGTGCTAGGTCAATTGCATCGCCTGGTTCAAAACAAATAATCTCCTCGTTCTCAGAAAATATCTCAAGAATTCCTTTAGTTCTCGAGGATAAGTATGGTTTTGCATGGAATGCTGACTCGAAGGCCTTATGAGGAATTGTCCTGTGTAATCTTGGGTGTTTAGATAACTGTCCTAAAGTTAAAGAACTTTTTGAGTATATTTTTGCCAAACCTTGTTTTGAGTCCACAAATCCATCGTTTATATATGTACTTTTGCTGAAGGCAAGGGATTTCGGAATACCGGGAGAAAAAATCCAAATAGTTATTCGATCTTGACTTAAAATCATGGAGGCGTCAGCCAGAACTTCAAGTCCGGCCTCTACTGTGTACTTGCCACGAAATAAAACTATGGCTCCATTACTGTATAAGTCTGGAGGAGTTTGAAAATTGTGATCAATTATGAATTGATTTTCATCTACTCCAGTATAAATAACAAAACATTTACTTTTTTTAAGTAGAAATAATTTGCAAAGAAATATTTTTTGGGATTCACTCTCCAAAAAAATTTTTTTAGCTGATTTGAACGCAATTAGATCAATAAAAAATGTTTTTACGACATTAATTCCCATAAAACCTACTTCCATTCGTGTAAGAACAGAACCTTCAAATAAAGACCAGCCAGCATCAAGAAAAGTGTTCCTGCCCAAGAATAACCTAGTGAAAGGCGTCAAATAGTGACTAGGGGACATCACTATAAAAACGTCAGTTCTGCTGGATTTATTTCTTAGTGCAATGAAGGTTCTAAATAATTTTTTATTGTCAAATTTTATAAACTCCGTTTTCACTCCTATTTTTTTTAAGCCTGTATAGTAAGTCCAGCTTCTTGAATAACCCTTGTCCCCAATGGTCAGAAAATATATAACTTTTTCCATCAAATTGCCCTCCCACAATTAAGTTTGCCATAAGAAATCGAAAATTTTTGAGCCGAGAAGAGAGGATTTAAACCTCCAAAATCTTTTAGGCGTCAACCTCATTAGCAGTGAGGCGCACTAGACTGGGCTATGCGACGTCTCCAACACATATAGATTACCGCTATTTACTCATCTATGGCCATTTCAGCCTCTTAGGTAGGCTTATCAAATGAATTCAGGTAGAAACAACAATAATGAAAAGGGTATTGAAGTGAGAACCCATGACATTCCAGTAGCTGATGCAATGAGTGAGTTTATGAAGCAAGGTTGGGCAGAATCTCCACTAACTGGCATCACACCACACCAATCAATTCCATACATAAAAGTTCGCAGAGACAAGTTGTCAAAACAATATGTGGGTAAGAGATTAATTTTTCCTTCAGGATCATTAAAGGTAAGAAGTAATGATTCTGATTACCAATTTAGAGCTCACTCAGCCTTTAGTTGGTTTACTGGAATTGTTGCATCAGATTGTGTTCCAGACTCCTTATTTATAATGGAACCAAATACTTCAGGTCATGAAGCGTTGTTATTTATTCACCCAAGGTCGCCTAGAAATGACAGTGAGTTTTATAAGGACACAAGATTTGGTGAGTTTTGGGTTGGCAGAAGAATGACACTAGAAGAGACCGAAACAAAGTATGGAATTAAGGTTAGACAAATTGAATCAATTGAAGAGTTCTTAAAGTATAAAAAAGAAACATTGCTTGTCCGTGGTGAGGACTCTGCAATTGATAAGTTGGTCGAAGAAAATACGGAAGATGAAAAAGAGTTCTTAAATTACATCTCAGTGATGAGAGCGGTTAAAGATAAGTATGAGATTGATGAGATGCAGAAGGCAATTGACGCTTCCGTTCGTGGTTTTGCCGATATGGTCCGTGTTTTTCCAGCAGCAACTGCTGTGCCAAGAGGTGAGAGGGTTATTGAGGCTGCCTTTTATGGCAGAGCAAGATTAGAAGGAAATGACAATGGGTACCCAAGCATTGTTGCATCTGGTGCTCATGCTTGTGTTTTGCATTGGATTAAAAATGATGGTGATGTATTACCAGGAGATTTAATTTTAATCGATGCTGGTATTGAGGTTGAATCCCACTATACCGCAGATATTACTAGAACTTTCCCAGTAAATGGTAAATTTACGAAAGCACAACGCAAGATTTATATGATTGTTTATAAAGCCCAGCAAGCAGGAATTGCTGCAGTTAAACCTGGGGTAAAATTTAAAGATTTTCACGCTGCCTGCATGGTTGAGATTGCAAAGGGGGCAGAGGAGCTTGGTGTGCTGCCAATAAGTGCTGAGGAATCTTTACGGGAAGAAAATGGCTTGCATAGAAGATGGCAGTTTCATGGCTCAGGACATCACTTAGGTATTGATGTGCATGATTGCGCACACGCTAGAAAAGAGCAGTACGCCGAAGCGGTATTAGAGGCTGGCATGATTTTAACTGTTGAGCCTGGTTTTTATATTCAACCTGATGACACATTGTTCCCTGAGGAGTACCGCGGAATTGGTGTTCGCATTGAGGATGATATTTTAGTAACAGAATCAGGGGCAAAGATATTAAGTAACGCCTTGCCTCGCCACCCAGATGAGGTTGAGGCTTACATGGCAAAACTACTTAAGTAAATAACTAATTACTTGTTGTAGTTTTAGCCTTCACAATCTCGCAAGGTGCGCCATCACAACAATTAGTCTTCATATGGCAATTTGGGCATAACCACCTGGTTGCGACTGGATCATAAGGAAGAGTACAAAAATCACAGGCCATCTGATTATTAGCACCCATTGCAAATTACATATTCTTGCTCTTAAAAGCCTGATTTATAATTGTGGTAACAATTGAGATTATCAAAGATGCAGCCAGTGCTGATTTGAAACCCACAACATCTAATCGATCACTCCACCTAGCAGTTAACATTAACATCGCAGCATTTACTACAAAGGCAAATAGACCTAAAGATAACAAAATAGCGGGCAGTGTTAATAACTTAACTAATGAGCCAATAACCCCATTTGTTAGGCCAAATAAGAGAGCAACCCATAGATAGCTCCAAGCACCACCATTAACAGTTATGCCATCAAGGAGTGAGGTTGCTGCCCAAAAGCCAAGTGCGCCGGATATTAGACGCATGATTATGAACATGAACTAATACTAATTCAAAAACTTAGAATTTCCTTCTAGGTGATTATTTAAACGCAATTCCGATAAATTTACGTGAATCAAAAATGATATATGACTTACGAAACACAGATCTTGCCAACTCTGCCCGTGCTGGTGAAGCATCGATATCATCGCTGATCAGAATTCCACCTTTTTTTAAAGATTTCATCGCTAATAAGTACTCAAATTTCTGCCACCTGTAGCCATGATTTGAATCATGTAACCAGACGGTGGGTTTGGGTAAACCTTGGATTTCATTCTCTAACTGGCTGTGCGCTTTAGCTGTATTTAACAAATGAAATTGCCAATTCCCATTACCTTTGTAAGCTTTACTGGTTTTAGGGAGCACATCAAACGAGTGTAAGGTTCCGGAATTTTCAGAATTCTCGAGCGCATTCATGATTGCATTTGTTGAAATTCCGTTTGCAACACCAGTTTCAACAACCAAATTAGGACTCTTAGCACAAATTAACGAATATAACAATGAGAATAAATTTTGCTCAGCATTCCACCTGGCATTTGTGATCTGTTTTTGATTAGCGATAGTTTTTTTGAATAAAGTTTTAGATGCAGGTAAATAACTCAACATCGTTTTTGGTAACTCTTTATCAGTTGCAATTAGAGCTTCAATATTAAAAAAAATTCCGTTTGTAGTTTTTTCTAAATAATTTAAACTAACACCATTTTTGTCTCCGTATAGAAACAAACTAGATCTTATTTTTAGTATCTCTAATAAAGTAGGGCGCACATTGGAACTATACTAAGATTTTTAAACAATACCCTCACGTTTACGAATTTTAGATCCAAGCCATCTAACTGGGTCATACTTAACATCAACTACCCGCTCCTTCATTGGGATAATTGCATTATCAGTAATCTTTATATGCTCTGGGCACACCTCTGTGCAACATTTAGTGATATTACACATCCCAAGGCCGTGCTCTGCCTGCGCCTTTTGTTTACGGTTTTTTAAGATATCAAGTGGGTGCATATCAAGCTCAGCTAGCCTGATGAAAAATCTAGGACCAGCAAATGATTTCTTATTCTCTTCGTGGTCTCGAATAACATGGCAGGTGTC
>Ga0172372_10013569_pt1 | contig 10069 bp, 6 predicted proteins | sample LakKiv5m_2_FD_114544 | JGI IMG/M metagenome (GOLD analysis project Ga0172372, IMG submission 114544) | Freshwater microbial communities from Kabuno Bay, South-Kivu, Congo - kab_092012_9.5m | ecosystem: Environmental > Aquatic > Freshwater > Lake | place: Democratic Republic of the Congo... | reverse complement strand
CGCGTGGCTTGGTTATACTTTTCGAATCCATTGCGGGCATCCTGTTGCTCCTCCCCTCCCCCATTTCCTACCTCGATCCCCTCGATGAGCGCGGAACATGAAACGATTGATCCAACGAGCTGAATGCGTACTTGCACGAGTAGTACTGGCTCTTAGTGCACTGGCACTTTGCTATTCCCCAGCGATTGCACAAACCCCCATCAGCTTCAACCGTGACATTCGGCCCATCCTTGCCGACAAATGCTTTGCATGCCACGGCTTCGACGAAAAGAAACGGGAAGCAGGTCTGAGACTCGATACCTTCGAAGGAGCAAGCTTCGAACACGACGGCAAACGCGCAATCGTGCCGGGTGATCCCAACGCCAGCCTTCTTTGGGAAAGAGTCCACGCGACCGATCCAGACATCAAAATGCCCCCCCCAGATAGCCACAAAGAGCTAACTGCTGCCGAGATCGAGATCCTCGGGCGATGGATCAAAGAAGGTGCCCAGTACCAAAAGCACTGGGCCTTTGAACCCCTGGCCGATCCGTCCATTCCACCACAAGTCGCCGAAGGAAAAAACACCATCGATGCGTTCATCGCCAAGCGACTTGAAACCCAAGGTTGGAAACTCTCCGAGACGGCGTCCAAGTCCACGCTGATTCGACGCGTTGCATTCACCCTGACCGGTTTGCCCCCGACGATCGAAGACGTCGACGCGTATCTTTCGGATGACTCGGCCGACGCCTACGAAAAGATGGTCGATCGCTACTTGCAATCCAACCTCTACGGCGAAGAAATGGCTCGTCACTGGCTCGACATCGCCAGATACGCCGATACCCACGGCTTGCATCTGGACAACGAACGCCAAATGTGGGCCTACCGAGATTGGGTCGTCAAAAGCTTCAATCGAAATCTGCCCTTCGATCAGTTTACGATCGAGCAACTGGCCGGAGACCTCCTGGAAAACCCGACGATCGATCAATTGGTCGCCACCGGTTTCAATCGATGCAACGTCACGACCAGCGAAGGTGGCTCGATCGACTCGGAATTCTACTATCGCTATGCCGTGGATCGAACCAGCACGATGGCCTCTACATGGCTTGCCCTAACCGCAGGATGCGCCGTTTGCCACGACCATAAATTCGATCCGATCCCGACCAAAGAATTCTACTCGATGTATGCGTTCTTCAACGCGTCGGCCGATCCTGCCATGGATGGAAACGCACTGCTGACCAACCCCGTTCTAAAACTCGAAACCGACGACGAAAAAGCCAAACTAGCTCAGCTCGATCAGCAAATCGCCGCAGCCCAAGGGAGACTCAACGAAGCCGTCGCGAAACTGGTCTACAACGACCCCGCATTGGCCGACCCCAAACCCCAAGCCGTCTCGAACGAAGTGGTCTGGATGGAAGACGATTATCCACCCGGTGGAAATGTAGCCGGATCGCCCGGCCACCCGACCCAGTTTGTCACGGCCGAAAAGGACGATAAAGTCCTCAGTGGCAAACGAGCTCTGAAACGCTCCGATGCAGGACTCTCGCAAGACGTTTGGGATCAATCCAAAATTCCACTCAGCGTACCGGTACAAGCGACCCTCTTTGCACACGTCTATATCGATCCTGCGAACCCTCCGAAATCGGTGATGCTCCAATACCACCGAAACGGTTGGCAACATCGCGCCGTTTGGGGCGATTACGATGTGATCCCATGGGGAAATCCAAACACACCCGAACGCGTCCACATGGGACCTTTGCCCAAAACCGGTGAATGGGTCAAACTCGAAGTCGCCGCAGATAAAGTTGGCCTCAATGCAGGGGATAACCTCACCGGATTTGCAACGACCCAATTCGGAGGAACGGTCTATTGGGACAAAATCGGGATCGTAGGTGTCAGCGATCCGGCAAACGATCCACAACGGTCCTTGCTGGCTTGGTGGAAAAACGCCAAAGGTAAAGATACTCCCGGACTGCCAGGCGATCTTAACGCAATCGCTAAAGCCGGTCCGGATCCAGCACCCGATGCCGCTTCGGTCACCCGACTCAAGGAGTACTATCTTGCGAGAATTTGCACAGACACGAAACCCAACGTCGCAGAGCTAACGGCTCAGATCGATAAAGCACGCGCCGACCGCGATGGCTTCTACAACGCCATCCCAAGCACCTTTATCTATAAAGACAACCCGACTCCCCGCGAAAGCTTTGTCATGCTCCGCGGTCAGTACAACCAACCCGGCGAAAAGGTTCAGCCCGATGTCCTCTCGGTTCTACCTCCAATCCAAAAACCCGCCTCCGGCCAACTCAATCGATTGGATCTGGCCAAGTGGCTTGTTGCACCACGGCATCCTCTGACCTCCCGAGTTGCCGTCAACCGCTATTGGCAACAAGTCTTCGGTGTCGGACTGGTCAAAAGCAGCGGCGATTTTGGAACCCAAGGCGAGACGCCATCCCATCCAGAACTGCTCGATTGGCTCGCGATCCATTTCGAAGACTCCGGTTGGGATGTCAAAGGACTCATGCGTTTGATGCTGACCTCGGCAGCCTTCAAACAAAGCTCTCGAATCCAGCCAGACGTGCCCGAAAAAGACCCCGAAAACAGACTCCTGGCCCACGCACCGCGTCTTCGACTCGATGCCGAACAAATCCGCGACAATGCTCTGTACGTCGGCGGCCTGATCGATCTAACCCAAGGTGGAAAAGGCGTGAAACCTTATCAACCCCCCAACATCTGGGAGCCGGTTGGATTCGTTGGCTCAAACACCCGAGCCTACCAACAAGACCGGGGTTCGGCCCTGTACCGACGCAGCTTGTACACGTTCTACAAGCGGACTGCCCCACCACCCTTTATGGTCAATTTCGATGCCCCCAACCGCGAACAGTCCTGCACGCGTCGCGAACGCAGCAACACACCTTTGCAAGCCCTGCAACTGCTCAACGATGTTCAGCACGTCGAAGCGGCTCGAGGTCTGGGACAACGGACCCTATCGAGTGGCTTGGATACCCCCCAAGCCCGTATCGAATTCATGTTCAAAACCGTCCTGTCCCGCAAACCCAATGAACGCGAACGAGATATCCTGGACAAGCAAATTCGCGTTCACATCGAGCGCTACAAAGCAAACCCCGCCGATGCTCAGCAACTGATCCAAATCGGCGAATCAAAACCCGCTTCGAACTTTGATCCCGCGGAACTTGCCGCCTACACGCTCCTGGCAAGCACTATCCTCAATATGGACGAAACCCTAACCCGAAACTGATCCCATGAAAGACATCATCGATCTACAAATGCGAGTCAATCGCAGAAACTTTTTCGGTTCCTCGGGTCTTCGTTTCGGAGGACTCGCAGCCGGTCTACTAGCCAGCCAATCCCAACTGCCAAAACTTTTGGCAACGCCAACTGCAGCCCAAGAAAAAGTTCATCCGGCCCTGCCCGGTCTGCCCCACTTTGCTCCAAAAGCCAAGTCGGTGATCTACCTGCACATGAACGGTGCCCCCTCCCAGATCGATACCTGGGATTACAAGCCGGGGCTCCAAGAGTACTACGACAAAGACCTACCTCCAAGCGTCCAAGGTGGTCAGCGACTCTCGACCATGACCAGCGGCCAATCCCGATTTCCCGTCGCACCCTCGAAGTTCAAGTACGAACAAAAGGGACAGTGCGGAATGTGGACCAACGTCGATCTTTTCCCCTTCACCAGCGAAGTTGTCGACGAGATCGCTCTGGTCAAATCCGTGTTTACCAACGCCATCAACCACGACCCAGCCTGCACGTTCGTCATGACCGGCTCGGAAGTCCCCGGCAAAGCAAGCATCGGATCATGGCTCGCCTACGGACTGGGTAGCGAAAGCAACGATCTGCCCGCCTTCGTTGTGTTTACTCCCAAGTTCCCAGAAGACAGCAACGGCCAAGCTCTCTTTAGTCGGATGTGGGCAAGCGGATTCTTGCCGACCCGCTTCAATGGCGTAGCGATGCGTGGAAGCGGTGACCCCGTCTTGTATTTGCCGAACCCGACTGGCGTCACCCGCGAGGATCGTCGACTGATGCTCGATTCGCTTCAGGCTCTCAACCAAGGATCCCAAAGTGAATTCGGCGATCCAGAGACCGCAACCCGAATCTCGCAGTACGAAATGGCCTTCAGGATGCAAGCCAGCGTTCCAGACTTGACCAACATCGAAACCGAAACCGCTGAGACACTCGATATGTACGGCCCAGCCGTCCGCGATCCAGGCTCCTTCGCCCACAGCGCACTGCTTGCACGACGCTTGGTCCAACGAGGCGTTCGAGTTGTGCAATTGCTGCATCGGGGTTGGGATCAACACGGCGATCTACCTCGGCAAATCGGCAATCAGTGCAAACAAGTCGATCAGCCGATCGCTGCCTTAATCAAAGACCTGAAACGACTCGGAATGCTCAAGGATACGCTGGTCGTCTGGGGCGGTGAGTTCGGACGCACCGTCTACAGCCAAGGTGGACTCTCGCGAGACAACTACGGTCGCGACCATCATCCACGAAACTTCTGCATGTGGATGGCAGGTGGCGGCATCAAAGGCGGGATCACTTACGGCCAAACCGACGACTTCAGCTACAACATCACCGAAAACCCGGTCAACATCAACGATCTCAACGCGACGATCTTGCATTGCATGGGAATCGATCACGAACGATTCACGTATAAATTCCAAGGACTCGATCAACGATTAACTGGCGTTGAAAAACAGAGAGTCGTCACCGAACTTCTCGCCTAGCGAACCGCAATCCCAGAAACGCAACATAATGCCAACTAGCCGATTTGATTTCCGTAAGTACGTCAGCGAACTACGGAACACCAAATCGGATCGCAAACAAGAGTACGATTCGTTTCACTCGACCATGTCGGGTGCGGAAAAGGACAAACTCGTCACGCGGTCCCATCGCTCCTTCTGGACCCTGTTTCGGGAGTTCTGGAAGTTGCTCTCGGGTCACCATCGCCATATCGCCTTGGGTTTGATCACTCTGACGGTTTCGACCCTACTGAGTTTGCTGCCTCCATTGGGTACCAAATTCGCGATCGATTTTGCACTGACCGATCCCCCCAAACCACCGCCTGAGTGGGCTCCGGTGTGGATCCGGGAAAATTCCGGGATGCGATTGCTCATCGGGATCGCCGTCGCCGTGACACTGGTAACACTGGTGCGAACCGCCATCCATCTTTGGGGTCGATGGCAATGCACCAAAGCGGTCAATCAAGTCCAAACATCCATCCGTAAAAAAGTCTTCGAGCACATGCTCGAAATGCCCCTGAATCGAGTGCAACTGCTCAAGAGCGGTGGCTCTGCAAGCCTACTTCGTGAAGACGCTGGTGGAATCGCCGATTTGATTTTCAGCATGCTCTACAACCCCTGGCAAGCCATCGTGCAACTGATCGGTAGTCTGATCGTGCTTGTGCTGGTCGATTGGCGACTGCTCGCAGCAGGACTGTTGCTCTTGCCGGTTGTCTATTTCACACACCGAACCTGGATCTACCAGATCCGTCCGCTGTACCGAGACCTCAAAGCCACCCGTCAGAAAATCGATTCAAGTGCAACCGAGACATTCTCTGGCATTCGCGTTGTGCGAACCTTCGGCAGAAGACGCAACGAGTCTCAGCGTTACGTGCGAGGCAATCATTATGCGGTTCGCCAAGTCCTCTTGGTCTGGTGGCGCACCAGACTGATCGAAGTCATCTGGGAAGTCTTGATTCCGTTGGCTTCGACATTGCTTTTGGTATACGGGGGCTGGCAGATCTTACAGTCTCAATTGACTCTCGGGGACCTGATGATGTTCCTCGTCTATCTTGCGATGTTGCTGGGACCTATCGCAACCCTCACCGGCAGCGCCGTGCAGTTTCAAAACAACCTTGCAGGATTGGATCGTATTCTCGATCTGCTCGCAACAGAGACAGAATCCCAAGAAATCCTAAGGAGATCGGGCCACAGGAGTGAGAATCTGTTGAAGCTATCGCGGGATCAAGTCCTTGGCCGTATCGAATTTCAAGACGTGCATTTCCAGTATCCGGAGACCGACCAAGAAGTCCTTTCTGGGATTCGTTTCGTCGCCGAGCCGGGCCAGACCGTCGCGATTGTCGGACGAAGCGGGGCGGGCAAGTCGACCTTGTGCAATTTGATCGCACGATTCTTCTTACCGACTGCCGGATCGATTTGCATCGACCAAGTTGCTCTCGAAAAAATCGATTTAGATAGCTACCGCCAACTCCTTGGGATCGTCGAACAAGACGTGTTTCTCTTCGATGGAACGATTGCGGAAAATATTGCTTACGGGAATCGCCAAGCGACCCAAGCGCAAATCGAATCGGCAGCCCAAGCGGCTGCGGCCCACGAGTTTATTTTAAAATCACCCAGCGGATATCAAACCCGTATCGGCGAGAGGGGCTTTAAGCTCAGTGGGGGACAAAGGCAGAGGATCGCCATCGCAAGAGCTATCCTGGCCGACCCAAAGATCTTGATCCTCGACGAAGCGACCAGCAACCTCGATAGCGAAAGCGAGCAAGCGATCCAGCAGAGCTTAAAACTCTTGCTCCGACATCGCACCTCGTTCGTCATCGCCCATCGGCTTAGCACCATCCAGAACGCCGACAAAATTCTTGTTCTGGATCAAGGTCGGATCGTGCAACAAGGAACCCATCAAGAACTCGTCGAATCGCCAGGAATCTACCAACAAATGGTTCGACTGCAAACCAACAATCCAATCCGCCTATCGTCAGACGATTGAGAAAGGCTTAAGGCTTAAGGCTTAAGGCTTAAGGCTTAAGGCTTAAGGTGTAAGGCTTAAGGCTTAAGGTGTAAGGTGTAAGGTGTAAGGTGTAAGGTGTAAGGTGTAAGGTGTAAGGAAAACAACTATGCGACCCTCAACAGCCCGCATTGATTTCGGAGAAATCAGCGACTATCAACAGCCCGCGATGATTTCGGAGAAATCAGCGACGATCACGCTTCCCTCAGCGTCCATGAGCGAACATGAGCGGTCCGAGTTCTCACCGCTATTAGGCCTTAGGCATTTGGCCTTAGCAAAACAACCAAGCGACCCCAAACAGCCCGCGTTGATTTCGGAGAAATCAGCGACGATCGCGCTCCCATCAGCGTCCATGAGCGAACATTAGCGGTCCGAGTTCTAACCGCTATTAGGCCTTAGGCATTTGGCCTTAGCAAAACAACCAAGCGACCCTCAACAGCACGCATTGATTTCGGAGAAATCAGCGACTATCAACAGCCCGCGATGATTTCGGAGAAATCAGCGACTATCAACAGCCCGCATTGATTTCGGAGAAATCAGCGACTATCAGCAGCCCGCATTGATTTCGGAGAAATCAGCGACGATCAGCGGTCCCATCAGCGTCCATGAGCGAACATTAGCGGTCCGAGTTATAACCGCCATTACTCGTGCCGCAGTGCCTCAATCGGATTCATCTTCGCTGCGCGCGTCGCAGGATAGATTCCAAAGATCAATCCCACCGCCAACGAAATGAAGAATGCACCAGGAATGCTCTCCGGGACAATCGAAGGCTTAACGACCCGAACCACCTCAGGCAAATCCGCCATCTGCTTCGGGAACCAAGCTGTCGCTAGCTCGCGCGCCATATCCACCGCCGGACTGCAAAACAGTCCAAACAGAATACCTAGAATCCCTCCAGTCAGACTCAGCACACTGGTCTCGACCAAGAACTGTCTGATGATATCCCGACGCTTCGCACCAAGTGCCCGGCGGATGCCGATCTCTCGGGTTCGTTCCGTCACCGTCGCAAGCATGATATTCATGATCCCAATACCACCGACCAGCAACGATATCGCGGCGATCATCCCCATAAACAGCATGAACATCGCTCGAGTCGTTCGAGCTTGCTCGAGCAACTCCAAAGGCACAACCACCGCGATGTCTTCCATCTTGTCGTGGGTGGACAATGCAGCCTGAACCAATTCAGCCGTCTTCTTGACCTCCGATACGTTGCTGCAACGAAGCGTGATTTGATTGAGTTCGATAATCTCTCCTTCACGCGATCCGGATCGCATCGTCATGACCGTGTCACCGATCCGCTGCTGCAAAGTCCGGATCGGGATATACACATCGTTCGAGAAATCCTGAGCTGCCATCGAACCACCGATCGCTGCCGTAGCTCCTTTGGGCTTAAGCACCCCGACGACAAGATAGAAATCCTGATTCTCAGGCATATAAATTCGCTGACCTACGGGATCTTCGTAAGGGAACAATCGCTCGGCGACTTTGGCTGACAACACGCAGTGGCAATCCCTCGAGAAGTTCTCTGCATCGGTGAGGAAATGTCCTGCGGCTAGCTCAAGTTTTGTAACATCAGCGTACTCGGGCGTGCACCCGACCAGACGACCATCGAGTTTGCGGTTCTTGAACTGAAACTGCCGCCGCATCTCGCGGATGGGAATCGCACTTTTGACCGTAGGAACCGTCGCGACAAGCATGTCGTATTCTTCACGCGTCAGCCCGTAAGGCGTCAGGCCTTGGCTGGACATCTTCTCGCTGGGCGGCTTGACGGTACGAATCATGATCGTATCGGCGCCTAAGCTTTCGATCTGGCGTTGGGCTTCGTCGCCGATCCCTTTGGAAATCGCCAGCAACCAAATCACGCTCGCCACGCCGATAAAAATACCTAAAACGGTTAGTATCGAACGCATCGGGTGAAGCCACAGGCTCTTGATCCCGAGTTGGATGGTTCCTAGCAAGATACCCATAACAAGTGCTTCTCCACCCAGAGCGTGCGTGTTTAGACTTCCACCGGCATGTTTTCGATCGCATAGCGGGCCGCTTCGTCGCGAACCTCCTGCGTGTTGATTTTATCCCATTGCAAGCGACCGTCTTTGAGTCGGACAACCCGTTTGGCTCGCTTGGACACTTCGTCCTCGTGAGTCACCAAGATGATCGTTCGGCCTTCGTTGTTCAGTCGCTCGAAGGTCTGCAAAATCTCCTCTGTGGTACGTGAGTCGAGGTTTCCGGTCGGCTCATCAGCGAGGATAAAATAAGGGTCATTGACCAGCGAGCGAGCGATCGCAACGCGTTGTTGCTGCCCACCCGAGAGCTGCGATGGACGGTGATCAAGTCGCTCGCCGAGTCCTACCATTTTGGCAAGCTCGATGCTGCGCGACTTCTGAGTCGCCGTCAGAGGCTTTCCTTGGTAGAACAAAGGAACTTGGATGTTCTCAACCACTGTCAATTGTTGGATGAGATTGTACGATTGAAAAACAAATCCGATTCGCTGGGAGCGAACATCCGCAAGCTGATCGTCAGACATCTTTGCGACGTCATCATTGCCCAGCCACAAGCTCCCTGAGGTGGGTTTATCCAGGCAACCAAGCAAGTTCAGCAAGGTGGATTTGCCCGATCCCGAAGGACCCATGATCGCGACGTAGTCTCCGATCGGGACATCGAAAGTCACGCCGCGAAGAGCCCTGACCGTCTCGCTCTTTAGGACGTACTCTTTCTTCAGGTCCACGACCCGGCAGGCGTATCCATCGGTGTTAAAGGCTTCTGCCATATCTCTTGCTATTCCCAACTAGTTAAGCTTCGTGCGCTCTGACTTTTCGGGTGCTCGTGCTCGTGCTCGAATCACCCAAACCGAACTCCCGCATGGACCCCTGAAGCAGCATCAATAGTACCTGCCTTGATTCCCTTCAAACGTCACCCTTCAAACTTCAATTCGGTGCCCCTGGTCCTCGTCCGGCCCCTCCTCCTCCGGGCCCCCCTGCTCCACCACCCATGGCCGCCATGCGTTTCTTGAATCCAGCGGCCAATTCCGCGCGATCGACTTTGCCATCTTTGTTCGCGTCGTAATCGGAGAACGAAGACTTCATTCGTTCATCGGCCGCGACTTCTTCTTGCGAGAGGCTTCCGTCGGTGTTGGTGTCCATGCGTTGCATGATCATTCCGACGATCGCGTCAGGGTTCATACCACCGGCACCGCCAGCACCACCTCGTGCACCTGCACCGGGACCGCCTGCCGAAGCAGCCGACTTGGGCATCGGTTCGTTGGACATTGCGACGAGTTTCGAGCGATCGTCTTCTTCTTGAATCTCCGGGATGTCCATCTTATCGAGGT
>Ga0172372_10013568_pt1 | contig 10071 bp, 9 predicted proteins | sample LakKiv5m_2_FD_114544 | JGI IMG/M metagenome (GOLD analysis project Ga0172372, IMG submission 114544) | Freshwater microbial communities from Kabuno Bay, South-Kivu, Congo - kab_092012_9.5m | ecosystem: Environmental > Aquatic > Freshwater > Lake | place: Democratic Republic of the Congo... | reverse complement strand
TAATCGGCATGACTAAACTCACATTCTTTTGATGTTTGAAGTTTAGTTTGAAGAAAGATATTAATAAAATAATAAGAATTATATGAAATATAAAAAAAATTATACCTATAATCGATCACCTCCAAATAAGTATGGATATACATAGTTACCTGAAGGTGGAAGAATATTCTCTAAAAAGAATCAATAAATGGAATTAAAAAATTGTATTAAATTTAATACCTGCAACCCAAGTACTATTTCCATTGGATACAGCTCCTACATTTTTTATGTATTGCACATTAGGACGAAGAGTGAACCAATCTGTGAGATGAATTCCATAATATAACTCTGAATTGTATTCATTGCTAAAACCTTATAAATACTGGATTAATGGAACTCATTTCTGCATAAACTGGAATCGGTTCAAGACGCTTGTTTGCAATATCCATTAAGGCTAAGCCACCATTACATGAACCTGTAAAACCTACCGCTTTAATCAGTGGATGTTTGACTAGTTCAACGCCTACATTCGCCCCTGAGCCAAAAATTAATGAAAATACACCTTCGGGTAAATTAAATTTTTTGACAGCATTTTGTATTGCTTGACCCACTAACTCAGAAGTACCTAAATGTGCTGAATGTGCTTTAATAATCACTGGACGCTCTGCAGCCAAAGCCGATGCAGTATCCCCACCCGCTACTGAAAATACGAGAGGAAAATTACTTGCACCAAAAACAGCAACTGGTTCCAACGCGATCAATTGAAAGCGCAAGTCGCTACGCGGCATAGGTGTTCTATTGGGTAAAGCGGGATCAATACGCAAATCCAGGTAATTTCCTGCCCGCAATACTGATGCAAAAAGTTTTAAATGATTGACCGTACGCCAACGTTCACCAGTTAAGCGGCCGCCACCATGAACAAGATGAAGAGAAAAGCAGCAACATAGCTTTTAGAGCTTAAAGTTGTCTTTACCTGTGACATAGGATTCATTTGCGATTCCTTATTTTGATTTAAAACGATATAGCGCCAAGGATGTATTTCGTCAGTGCAATCACTGTGGGAGCAAATAGCACCATGATGATTCCTGAAATAATCATAGAAAGGCTGGCGATCACCCCTTCGAACTCATGTCGTTGTATTGCACGGGCAATCCCCATGGCATGTGCGGCATTGCCCAATGCTGCCCCCGAAGCAATCCTATTCTTGAACCGCATCCATAACAGCAGAACATCTCCCAACAACATGCCAACCAAACCAGTAATCACGGTAAAGAGTGGAATCAGGCTGATGGATCCACCCACTTTTTCGGTCAGCACCAAAGCAAAGGGGATCGAAATGGAACGTGCCAACAGGCTATTTTTAACGATGTCATCAAAATCCAATAGGCTCGCCAAAAACCAACTGCTGAAAATACCCACCAGCATGGCGAGGCTAGAACTGAGTAGTAAGACTTTAAAATGTTGCTGAATCATGCTGCGATAGCGAAATACAGGAATAGCAAAAGCCACGGTGATGGGGCCAAGCATCGCCACCAAATACTGGGTGTAGTGGTAATAGTCTTGAAACTGATGCTGTAACATAAAAATCAGCACGATACTCAAAACAGGAACAACAATAATTGGCGATAAATAGATTTTTTGTGTTCGAACAAAAAGCCGCTTTGCCATGAAATAACACAGCACCGTCCACACTAAGTAAAAAAGTCCCCAGAACTCAGTCATGTTGATTTTCCTGTGCCGATTGTTCTGGTTTTAAACCTTCCTGCTTTAAGCACATACGCACTGTAAACACTGAAACCATCATCACCAAAGCCGTACTGATCAAAATTACCAGCAAGATTTTCCAACCACTGGCAAACAATAAGTCTTGATACTGAATCACACCGACCACAGGTGGAATAAAAAATAGCAACAGTTCGCCCAATAAAAGGTTCGCACCATGTTCTACATGGGCTAATTTCAACCATTTCATTTCAAGTAAAAATAACAGCAGAAAGAAGCCCAGCACACCCGATGCCACAGGCAAGTTCAACAGCTTTTGCAAGGCATCAGCACAGCTCCAAACGGCCAAAATAATGATGATTTGGCAGCTCGCTGTTTTTAGCTTCTTCAGCCGAGTTCGGTCATGCAACATCTCAATTTATGTCCGCATATGCCCGCTCTTTAAACGGCTGGATTGAGACACGTTTGTAGGTTTCTAAAAAAGATTCATGCGCTAAACGCAGATCCAAATAAGTATTTAGAATTTCTTCGAGCACATTAGGAATATCTTCCGCTGGAAATGACGGCCCTAAAATATCGCCAAGAGCTGCATCATGGTCGGAGTTGCCCCCTAAAGTAATTTGATAATATTCTGCGCCTTTTTTATCGACCCCTAAAATACCAATATTACCGACATGATGATGCCCACACGCATTCATACAGCCTGAAATGTTCAGATCAACTTTACCTAAATTATATATCGTGTCTAGATCATCGAAACGGCGGGCAATCGCTTCATACACTGGAATGGATTTGGCATTGGCCAGCGAGCAAAAATCACCGCCAGGGCAGCAAATCATGTCGGTCAGGAACCCAATATGTGCACGGGCTAGGTTTGCCTGATCCAGTACCTTCCACAGTTCAAATAAATCCTTTTGCCGTACATCGGTTAACGCTATATTTTGCTCATGCGTCGTACGGAGTTCACCAAAAGTATATTGATCGGCTAGATCCGCAATTAAACGCATTTCATCAGAAGTCATATCGCCCGGCGCCACACCGGCCCGCTTCAGGCTGATCGTGACGATGCGGTAGCCCGCGACTTTATGAGGATGGGTATTGATATTGAACCAGTGTTTAAACTTCGGATACTGCTGGAATAAAGCCTCAAAATCTTGCTGTTCTAAGCGTTCATAGGCAAACGGCTGAAACACCGCATCCATTTGCGCTAAAACACTGGGCTGAACTTTTAGCTGATTCTGAGTATGGGCAAACTCAGCTTCAACTTTTTCCGCAAAGCCGGCTGGAGTGAGGGCTTTCACTAAAATTTTAATGCGCGCTTTGTATTTATTATCGCGGCGGCCATGCAGGTTATAGACACGCATGATGGCATCTAAATAGGCAATTAAATCTTCACGGGCTAAAAATGGCTTAATGACATGTCCCGCTAAAGGGGTTCGTCCAAGCCCGCCGCCGACTTTAATTTGATAGCCCAACACCCCCGCTTCATTTTTGACTACATAAACCCCAACATCATGGAAAGTTGTGGCAGCGCGGTCTTGTTCAGGGTGTGCACAAACCGCTATTTTAAATTTACGCGGCAGGAAAGAAAATTCAGGATGGAAGGTACTCCACTGGCGGATCAGTTCACAGGTCGGACGCGGATCAGTTAATTCTCCTTCAACCACGCCAGCATACTGGTCTGTGGTGGTATTGCGAATACAGTTACCGCTGGTCTGAATGGAATGCATTTGTACCGCAGCGAGTTCCTGCAAAATATCAGGTACATCTTCAAGTTTTGGCCAATTGAGCTGAATGTTTTGCCGGGTTGAAATGTGTGCATAGCCTCGGTCATATTTCTGCGCAACCTCAGCCACCTTCCGCAGTTGCGCTGAGTTCATTAAGCCATAAGGCACCGCCAAACGCAGCATGGGCGCATAGCGCTGAATGTACAAACCATTTTGCAATCGCAATGGACGGTATTCATCTTCTGTCAATTTACCGTCTAAATAACGCTGGGTTTGATCGCGGAATTGTGCGACACGTTCATTCAATAAATTTTGATCAAAGTCTGTATATAAAAACATTTGAGCGACCTATGTATATGCTTAAATATGAAAAGGGCTATTTTTAATAGCGCATCAAAAATGTAAATTAGGCTAAAAAAGTCGCCTGATTTCGGGACCCGCCATGTTGTAAACGGGTCTGCATATACTCGGCATAAACCGATAATTTTTCATAAATATGCTCTGCATAAAACATATCTTCCACCAGTTGCTTGGCTTGAGTCTGACTATAACGACCACTCACAGATAGCAACTTCGCATTGAGTTTGGATAATTTTTCACACAATTCGATATAGCTTTGATCTTTGTTTTTAAAGAGCAATTTCCGCATATTGAGTTCAGTACTGTCCATAATTTTGTCTAACGGATCAGTATGAATATAATGAATCTTAATTTTAAAAAACTGTTCAATTTCAGCAATCTTTTGAGTATCAAGCTTTAAGTGAGTAATTAAAAAAATCTGGGAAATATCTGCTCTGCATAAGGCATGCAACAATGCATAATAAAAGAAATCAACATCATCCAAGTCGGTATCATGCAGGTCTAAATAAATATTTAAGGCTTCTAGCACATCATCAATTTTTAAGTGCTGCTTTTTCTCAGCCTGATAGTATCGGCTTAATAGATTCAGTACAGGAGCTGTTGCCTGGCTATGATAGATGGTCGTTTGATTTAAATTTCCCAGAATAAAAGGCGCAAACAAGTAAGCCAAACTTGATTGCTCATTCTGAATCGCAGACTGCACAATATAATTAACTTTCGCCTTGGAGAGTTCGCGCAACACTTTTGCACGCAGTAGGGTTGCTTCTAAATTGACGAATTTCTGTGTCAGTTTCTTTTTCAACTTCGCTGAAAAAGCTTCCTGTTCAACAATCTCAGGAATTTTATTCAGGCTCTTTGTGACAAACATTTCAGCACCATCTAGATTCATTTATATTTGTCATTTTTGATTCTTTTTTAAATCAGCAGTAGCTACAGAATTGTGCTGTATGAATATAACAGAGTATTTTTATCTACTTTCTCTGTTATATTTTATATAACCTGTTCTTGTACCTACATCTTGAATTCTTTGTCCTGCAAAATCTTGATAATTATTCAAAGTAGGTAGTTTTGATGAAACGATCTATAATTTTTTATAACACTAAAATAAATAGTGTTGGTTTAAAAAATCTCAGAAACCCATGTCTAAAATGGGAGGTCCTATGAGCCTCGGTTTAACCGCACTTGAACTCGCACGAATTCAATTTGCCTTTACAGTTTCTTTTCACATCATTTTTCCTGCTACGTCAATTGGCTTGGCCTGCTTTCTGGCACTGCTAGAATGGAAATGGTTGCGCACCCAAAACCCGATTTATAAAGATCTGTTCAAATATTGGATTAAGATTTTTGCCGTCGCCTTTGCCATGGGTGTGGTATCGGGCATTGTCATGGCATATCAATTCGGTACCAACTGGAGTGAATTTTCTCGTATTGCCGGTTCGGTCACTGGTCCATTACTGACTTATGAAGTACTCAGCGCCTTTTTCCTTGAAGCTGGCTTTCTCGGCATCATGCTGTTCGGTTGGGGACGTGTCGGTCCTAAGGCACACTTTTTTGCGACTTTGATGGTCGCCATTGGGACTTGTATTTCCATGTTCTGGATTTTATCGTCCAACAGCTGGATGCAGACCCCGCAAGGCTTTGCCATCGAAAATGGCATTATTGTCCCTTCTGACTGGTGGGCCATTGTGTTTAACCCATCTTTCCCCTATCGCTTTGCGCATATGGCAACCGCGGCTTTCCTTGTATCTTCTTTATTGGTGGTCGGAACAGCAGCATGGCATTTATTCAAAGGTCGTCGCGATGCCTTAGTCAAAAAATCTTTCTCCATGGGACTTTGGATGGTGCTCGTCACTTCCTGCCTGCAAGTGGTGATTGGGGATCAACACGGTCTGAATACCCTTGAACATCAACCGACTAAATTGGCAGCCATTGAAGGTCACTGGGACACCAATCATGATCATGGTATGCCTTTACTGTTATTCGCTTTACCTGATATGGAGAATGAACGTAATACCTTTGAGCTAGGCATCCCGAATTTAGGTAGCTTAATTTTAACCCATTCTATGGAGGGTAAAGTCACAGGCTTAAAAGACTTCGCCCCTGAAGATCGTCCACCTGTTCCCATCGTGTTCTGGAGTTTTCGTGTGATGATGGGACTCGGCATGCTGATGGTATTGATGTCACTGACTGCTTTATGGCTACGTAAACAAGACCGATTATATGAAAGCCGCTGGTTTCATAAGTTTGCCACCGTTATGGGACCTACAGGTTATATCGCTTTACTCGCAGGCTGGGTCACAACGGAAGTCGGCAGACAGCCTTGGGTGGTGTATGGCGTGATTCGTACCCAAGATGGTTTGTCGCATACCGTCACCGCAGATCAAGTGGGTTTGAGTCTGATCATTTTTGTACTGGTCTATACCGTGGTTTTCGGTACTGGCATCTACTACATGTTGAAACTCATCAAATCTGGTCCCGTGCATATCGATAGTGTCGATTCACAGCTTGCAGGTCCAGGACATTTTAAAACCCCAATGCGTCCCTTAAGTGCTGTCGATGAAGCAATTGATGGTTCAACAAGCCAAACCCCTGCAAATAAGGAGAAACATCATGATTGATCTTGCATTAATCTGGGTCGGTATTATTGGCTTGGGCGTATTGATTTACGTGGTGATGGATGGCTTTGATCTCGGGATTGGCATACTGTTCCCGTTTATTCAAGGGCAGCAAGAACGTGACGTGATGATGAATACCGTTGCCCCAGTCTGGGATGGCAATGAAACGTGGATGGTCTTGGGTGGCGCGGGTCTATTTGCTGCCTTTCCACTGGTCTATTCCACCGTGTTATCTGCCTTATATTTACCTATCATTTTTATGGTAGTGGCTTTGATTTTCCGAGGCGTGGCTTTTGAATTCCGCTTTAAAGCCCATCGTAGCAAGCCGCTATGGGATCAGGCCTTTATTTGGGGTTCATTCTTTTCCAGCTTCTTCCAAGGCGTGATTCTCGGCGCGTACATTCAAGGAATTGAAACACAAAATGGCATTTATAGTGGTGGTGTACTCGACTGGCTGACTCCATTCTCTTTGTTTGTGGGCTTAGGGGTGGTTATCATGTATAGCGCATTAGGCTGTGCATGGCTCATCATGAAAACCGAGGCAGATTTACAAGCGAAAATGTATGCACTAATGCCTAAGCTCATTATTACCTTATTGATTGTCTTTGGCGCAGTCAGTATCTACACACCCATCAGCCATCCTGAAATTGCACAGCGTTGGTTTAGCTTACCGAATTTGTTCTATTTCAGTCCTGTGCCTGTTTTGGTGCTGATCTTTTCTGGGCTTATTTTAAAAGCATGTGCACAGCGAAAAGATGCCCAACCCTTTGTTTTAACGCTGGGTCTGGTATTTCTGGCCTTTACGGGTTTTGTGATTAGTTTATGGCCCAACATCATCCCGCCAACTGTTTCTATCTGGCAAGCGGCGGCACCTGAATCAAGTATGAAATTTGCACTGGTCGGTGCTGTCATTCTGATTCCGATTATTCTGGTTTATACCTTTTTGTCCTACTGGGTGTTCCGTGACAAAGTGCGTATTGGTGATGAAGGCTATCATTAAGCAAGGTGACCCTGATGAAAAAAATGCAAAATCGTTTGAATCCTACAGTCTGGTTCATATTATTATGGTGTTTTGGTTTCCTGTCCCTAGGCTTAATTGCAGGAATTTTTAGACTGCTACTCAGCTTGGCCTATTAAAAGCATATTTGATATAACCTCGGATAGCCATGTCATCACGGCTATCCCTTTCTCATATGAGCATGACACTTTATGTATAAATCAGAACAACTCGCTTTAAGCCTCAAACATCTGATTGAAACAGGGACTTGGAAAGCAGATGAGAAACTCCCTTCTTTAAGACAACAAGTCGAAACTTCTGGATTTAGCTTAATTACAGTCATGAATGCCTATCAGGAACTGGAAGCACAAGGGTTGATCTATTCCAAAGAAAAATTAGGATACTTTGTTGCAGAGAATCCCTTACAAGCTGCGCTCGCAAAAAAAGTCATTGTGAATGAAAAAATTGAGATTAACTCACTGGTATTCCGTTATTTAAAATCCATTCAATCTGAAAAAATTATTCCCTTGGGAAGCGCTTTTCCCGATAGCCAACTGCTTTATTCTCCGAAGCTGATGCAAACCTTGGCGCAACAGGCAAAATTCCGAGTCGGCTATGAGCAAATGCCGAGCTTACCGCCGGGAAACTACGAGCTCAGAAAACTGATCGCTCAACGCTATTGCATGCAAGGCATTCCCACCGATCCCTCTGACATCGTGATTACCTCTGGTGGACTGGATGCTTTAAATCTGTCTTTAAGAGCCATGACTCAAGCAGGTGATTATATTCTGCTGCAAGAAACAATTTTCTATGGAGCTTGGCAACTTGCTGAGAATCTGGGCTTAAAGGTCATTACAATTCCAGAACATCCTAAAGATGGATTAGATCTAGAAGCTTTTAAAAAGGCGATTACGAGTTATCCAATTAAAGTCTGCTTGCTCATGCTGAATAGCCATAATCCGATTGGATTTACAGTCAGTGATGAGATTAAATTTGAACTGACCAAACTGTTGCATCAACATGAAATTTATTTGATTGAAGATGATGTTTATGAAGAGCTTTATTATGATCAGAAAAAACCGCTTTCCATGAAATATTATGACCAGCATAATCAGGTTCTGCATTGCTCTTCGTTTTCCAAAACATTGGGGGCAGGTTTTCGTGTGGGTTGGGTCTATGCAGGGAGGTTTTCAGAACATATTCAACATTTGCAATTGATGAGCACTATCTCTGTTAACTCATTTATTCAAAATGCGCTGGTAGACTATCTTTCACATCGTCATTATGAAAAACATTTAAAAGGTCTTCGTACAACCTTAAAACGGCTTAAAAATCAATATTATCAATATCTCAGCAAGAACCTACCCGAAAATTGCACCGTGCATTATTATCCATCAGGCTATTTTCTGTGGGTGACACTCCCTAAAGATGTGAAGAGCAGCCGCATTTATGAAAAAATGATCCAGAATGAGATTGGAATTGCGCCAAGCATTCTTTTTTATAGAAAAAATAAACACCAAAACCACATTCGTATTAACTGTTCGTTTGAAATGAATGAAGCCATCATCCAAGCACTTGATCTCTTAATTGAACAAATTTCCGAGATGCAGTCATGAGCTGCAGAAATAGGAACAAATAAGAGAATTTGAAATTTTTAAATATAGCCAGAAAGCCAGCATGAATGCAGGCCTTGTTTAAGATTAGAAACTATAACTAACTCCAAACTTTGCAGTACGAGGTTGGAGGAATTACCCTACTACCCTCATCTCTAAGCTAAAAAAATTTGAAATTAAATACGAGGTTAGACGCTAGGTTTTTATCACATGACTCTTATCAAGTCCCTTAGGCACTAATCTTCTCTTCTAGACAAATATCGATATACAGCCTGCCGGCTGATACCAAATGCTTTTGCTAGATCAACTTTGGATGAATACTTCTTTTCATCCCAAGCTTGTCGCAGGGCTTGAGCTTGATCAGGATTTAATTTATGGATACGACCTTTATATTTTCCCTGAGCAGCTGCGATCTTAATCCCTTCTTTCTGACGTTCTAAAATAATTTCCCTCTCAAATTGGGCAAAAGCTCCCATGAGCTGCAACATCAGGTTATCCATCGGAGTAGCCTGGGCAGTGAAGGTAATATTTTCTTTGACAAACTGGATGGCAACCCCCCTCTTGGCGAGCTGATCAACTTCAGTAACTAAATCTTTTAGACTACGAGCGAAACGATCCATAGAATGAACAACAATCATGTCCCCTTCACGTACATAGCTGAGCATTTCCTGAAATTTCGGTCGGGCAGTGTTTTTTCCAGAAGCCTTATCAACAAAAATCCGGTCGACTTCAATTCCCTCAAGTTGACGTCCAGTATTTTGCTCGGCTGAACTGACTCGGACATAGCCTAATTTTTGACCTTTCACGCTTTCACACCCCAATTGGATAAAAATGAACAATTTCGTAAATTATAAATTCTAAATATCAAAGTTACATGTTATATATGATTAAAAATCATTTAAATGGTACATAGTTTTATGAACTTTTAAATTGTTACTTTAGGGTATACTTTAAAGTTACACAAAACATCTATATGAAGACTAAAGTCCAAATTAGTGTTTATGTTGGTTCAATGTATTACATTTCGTATTTTCTATTTGTAACGTAATTTCAGTAAT
>Ga0172372_10013567_pt1 | contig 10071 bp, 9 predicted proteins | sample LakKiv5m_2_FD_114544 | JGI IMG/M metagenome (GOLD analysis project Ga0172372, IMG submission 114544) | Freshwater microbial communities from Kabuno Bay, South-Kivu, Congo - kab_092012_9.5m | ecosystem: Environmental > Aquatic > Freshwater > Lake | place: Democratic Republic of the Congo... | reverse complement strand
TGCCGCAGGATGCAGCGGCCCCTTCGCGATCAGCGCGATCTCGGCCTGCAGACGATCGGCTGCGTTCTCCAGTTGCTGCACGAGGCGCCGCGCCTCGACACTCGTGCCGAGCGGGTGACGCGCGATCGTATCCGTGCGGCGTTCGAGCGCCGCCTCGATCTGACCACTCTTGAGGTCGCCCGCGGGAAGATCGAGCAACGCCCGATCGTCGGGGCTTCCATCGATACCGAGGAATCGCTTCACCGACGACATGTCGCGCGGCGCACTCATCGCGTGCCTCCTTCGGAGGACCGGGACGAGGATCCCGACGAACGATCGCCCGGCGCGGCCTCCTCCACGGAACCCCCGGATCCACCGCGCGCGCCGGCGGCCGACTTCGGCACCTGTGCGTCGAGTTCGGCGATGCGCGTCCTCCACGGCTCGGGCCCGAGGTCGGGATACAGCGTTCGGTACTGATCGATCACCGTGCGGGCACGTTGCGGATCGAGTTTCGCAAGAACTCGCATCTGATCGACCTTCGCCTCAAACCACGGATTGGTACGCGCGGGAAGTCCGCCCACGAGCGCGCGAAGATGATTCGCCGCGGTCTCGTACTCGCCCGCGGCCTCGGCGAGGTTCGCGGCCGCGCGCAGGAGCGTCGCGTCGCGCGGAGCCTTTGCAAGCAGCGCCTCGGCAAGCGGCATGCCGGCCTTGGCGCTGTCGGCGTCGGCGGAACTGCGCACGAGTTCGACGCGCGCGTCAAGCGCGACGCGCGCGAGTTGCGCAAACGCCTGCGCGTCCTTCGCTCCATCGGCGAGCGCCACCGCCGGGCCGCCAGCGCGCTCGAAGATCGTGTCGCCCGCGCGCACGATCGTCGCCACGTAGCCTGCGCGTGCGGGCGAGTCGGACGGCGTGCTGCGGCGCTTCGACTCGGCACCTCGGATCGCGAGGCGCAGCGCGGCATCCGCCCACAGTTCGGTCGCCTCCGGCTTTTCGAACGGCGCGAGCGCCGCCTCGACGTCGGCCCAACGCTCGCTCAGGATCGCGAGTTGGAGCTTCCGGTAAGAGATCTCCTCGTCGGCCTCTCGGATGTCGAACTCGCCCGCGGCACCCGCGATCTCGAGCGCGGCGATCAGCGAGACCGCGGTCTTCAGGTCGCGCACCTCGTTCGCGAGTACGACCTCGAGCGCCTGCCGCGCGATTGCGGGGCTTGATGCGGGCAACTGCGTTTTGGGATCGACCGGAAGTTCGCCGAGGATTTCAACGTAGCGGCGACCCACGTCGGCACGCGGCTCCTTGCCACCGCGGAACGTGCGGTAGAGGGCTGACAGCGCCTGACGACGCGCGGGCAGCCACTCCTTCGTGTCGGGCTTCACCTGCAGCAGCCGGTCAACATCGGTCGACGTCGGATCGGCGACCACCGCAATCTTGCGCACGAGGAGCGCGGGCACATGGTCGCTTGCGGGGAAGCGCGAGAGGAACGCATCGATCCGTGCGACGAGGTCCTTCTCCGCAGCGTCGCGGACCGCCGCATCGGTCGTCTCACCACGAAGATCATCAACACAGGCAATCGCGGCGCGTGCGGCGTCCTCCGCGCGGGCGCCGACGCTCGCCTCGACGACCGCATCGAACGACTTCGCGGCATCATCGAAGCGGCCTGCACCTCGCAGGCTCCACGCCCGCATCAGCCGGCAGCTTTGCGCGGCCTCTTCGTACTGGGCGATGTCCTTCGCCTCGAGCGCCGCGCCGAGCGCGTCGGCCGCCGACTGCGAAGGACCACGCACCTCAGCAGACTCCAGCACATCCTCGTCGCCCTCGGCCTTCAGGATGGCGTTCTGCGACTCGTCGTAGAGGCGTACCGCGCGCACGTAGCGCGGGATGAACCCTTGGTCATCGCTGCCGAGGATGCCGTCGCCGTAGCGGCCGGTGAGGTCGCGGATCGCGGCAAGATCACGCCGCGCGGCGAGCGTGGCGATCGCCTCGCGAAGCAGGATTCCCGCGTCCTTCGTGCCCTCGCTTGAGCTGGCGGCATCGCCATCCTCGACCGAGCGGGACACCGCGACGCGTGCCCAGTTCGCGGCGTCGTCGCGTGGCGCGACGCGCCCGAAGTGCCCGCGCGCGGTACCGAACGCACGCGCCTCGAGCGCCGCGACGAGCTTCCATCCGTCGAGCGCGTCGCGTACGGAGGGATGCGTCTCGTCGGCCTCGAGGAGTTTCAAGAAGGTGGACGACTCGGGGTAGCCCTCGATGCGCGCCTTCGCGAGCGCCATACCGAGGATCGCGCTCGCGAACGCCTCGTCGGAGCGGAGATCCTCGCTGATGTCGGCTGGATCGAGCTTGCCGTCGCGTGCACCTAAGAGGTCGGCGAAAATCGCACGCGCCTTTTCGGTGTCCTCGCGGCTCTTCGCGAGGAACCCGCGGTAGAGAAGGCTCCACGCCGCGAGGTAGCGGGCCTGCCCCGCCATCGAGCGCTCCTCCTGCATCGCCTCGACGGCAAGATCGCGTGCGAGCCCGTTTGCGCGCTCGGCGCGTTTGTCGATCTCGTCGGCGCGCTTCTCCGCGCGCTTCGCCACGTCGAGCAGCGAGGTCGCCTGCGCAGAGAGCGTCGAGCTCGCCTTGGTGGCATCGCCCGGGATTCCCGCGCGGATTCCTTCGGCAAGCCGTGCCGCGTCGCGGTAGCGCGTGCGCGCGGCCGACACGCGCAGCGCATCGCCCTTCGCAGTCGAGAGCTCCTCGACAAGCACGTCCGCGCGCTCGAGGAGGCGCTCCTGCGTGGCCCGGTCGTCGGTGGTGTCGAGCACGCGGGCGAAGATCTCGGCCAGTCGGTCGAGGAGCTGCGCGCGATCCTCGGCGCTCGCATCGGCGGCGAGTTGCTCGACGCGCAGCGCCGCGAGCGAGTCGAGCCCGCGCGCCTCGAGGAAATCAAGCACGTCGTCGGCATGCGCTGGCGCGGAGGTCGCGCCCGCGCCGCAGAGGGCGACGGCGAGCGCGAGCCCACCGAGCGCGCGGCGCATGCGTCGGAGACCGCGCCGGGGATCCGGTCGTGGATCATGCCGGGGATCATGCCGGGGATCCGGTCGTGGATCATGCCGGGGATCATGCCGGGAGATGTGTGGCTCACTTCGCAGGCACATAGGTCACCGCCTCGAATCCCGTATCCCGTGCCACCTGGATCGCGGCCGCAGCCGCACCGACGTCGACGCCCGCGTACACGCGCACGAAGAGGCCGCGGTCGAGCGGAAGCTCCTTCAGCGCGGCCGCGAGCGCCTCGCGCGTCGGATGATCGGCCGAACCGAGCCGATACACCGTCTGCCCATCGACCTTCAACACCTCGACCACCTGCGGCTCGAGGTCGTCCTTCGCGTCGGTGCCCTGCTGCACGCGCAGGTTGGGCGACAGCTTCGACTCGTTCGAACCCGCGCCCGACGTGAAGATGAAGAAGGCAAGCAGGAGGAACGTGGCGTCGATCATCGACGCGAGGTTGAGCTCGGGCTTCCGGTCGCCGCGGTGACGCTTGAATCGCATGTCAGCGGCTCCTTTCGGTCGCGAGTCGGATCGCGGAGAGCCCGCGGCCGCTGAGACGATTGAAGACGGCGTTGAGCTGCGCCGCGTCGGCAGCGCGGTCGGCGCGGATGAGCGGCTTCAGGCGATCGACGCCACCGGCGCGCGCGACGGCTTCGTCGACCAGTCCGTCGAGCGCCTCGAACGAGACCACCGAGCCGTTCACCTCGATGCTTCCATCAGAGAGCACGTTGATGGTGAGGCCCGCCTGCTCGACCTCCTTCTCCTCCTCGCCCTTCTCCTTGGGAAGGTCGAGTTGGGAACGTGTGACCTGCGCCATCTGCGCAGTCACCAGGAAGAAGATGAGCAGCTGAAACACGATGTCGATCATCGGCGTCATGTCGATGGCGACGGCTCGGTTGCTGGACTTGTTCTTCTGGAACTGCACGGCTTGGGCCTGGTGGTACGGCGCGGACGATGGATGCGCGCCGGACGGCGCGGAGCGGACTGACGGATGCGACCGTTACTTGCCGCCCTTGCGGGCGCCCTTCTCGACGAGCGTCACGATCTCATCCGCGTTGGAGGCGCACTCGCCCGCGAGCGCGTCGACGCGGTTGCGGAGGTATCCGTAGATCGACACGCACGGGATCGCGACGACAAGGCCCTGGAAGGTGGTGATGAGCGCGATCGCGATGTTCGAGGCCAGTTCCTCGTAGTAGCTCGCGTTGTTCGCGGCGCCGGTCGCGACGGTATCGAATGCGCCGATCATGCCCTGCACCGTGCCGAGGAGGCCGAGGAGCGGCGCGACCGATCCGATCGTCGCGATCACATCCATTGTCCGGTACAGCTTGGCGGTCTCCTCCGCGCCCGCCTCCTCCATCGCGGCCTTGATCTCAAACGCGCCGAAGGGCGAGCGAAGGAATCGCTTGAGCCCCGCGCCGATCACGCGCAGGTAGTAGCAGTCGTTTGCGGGAAGCGTCGAGTATTCGAGCGCTCCCTCGAGGTCGCCGCGCTCGACCATCTCGCGCACGGCCTGGACCTTCTCGACCGGAATCAGCGCGGTGCGCCGGATCTGGGCGAAGTGGATGACGACGAACGCCACCGCGACGACCGAGAGCAGCACGATGATGTAGCCGATGATGCCGCCGCCGGTGATGAACTTGAGCAGCGAACCGCCGCCCTTTGATTCGGACTCGGCGGCCTGCATGAGGATGGTGGGGATGATCGTCTGCATGTCGTGACTCGCTTCCCGCGTGTTCTGCGCTCGACGAAGCGTGCTGTCGTCGTCGGAGTTCGCCTAGGCCACGCGTGGCCCGTTGTGACCGGGCCCATCTGCATCGGCCCGTCGAGATCGTGTTGCCTTGACTCGCTTGCTCTCTCGTTCCTGTTTCCGGCGACTGCGCCGCGCCGCGGCTCGCCTTCACCAGCAGCACCCGCTGCTAGCGCCTGCCTCCCGCTGCGTCGCGCAGCCGCTCGTCGAGGATCGCCTCCACCTGCGTCGAGGAGACCTTGTCACCCGCGTCCTTCAGAAGCGCGACGGCCTCCTCGAGTGCATACGCATCCACGAGTCCAGTCTTGTCCAGTCCCGACGCGGGAACCGCAAGAAGTGCAAGCGCGGCCTCCTCGAGCGCGCGTCCGCGTGCATCGCCCTGCGCGGTGCGCGCAAGGCGAGCGGCTTGGGCGCCCGCGGCGGCGAGCTTCCACGCGCCGAGATAGCCCGGCGGATCGGGCAGTACGCGCTCGAACTCGGCGACCGCGCGGTCTGCACTCCGACGGTCAGGCGCCGTGAGGATTGTCTCGATGAGCCCGAGCGCGCGCACCGAAGGCGCGGCGTCACGGCCGGGATCGGTCGCGGCGGCGATCACCGTTCCCGGTTCGGTGGCCGACAGCATGCGCGCAAGCCGCGCGGTGCATTCGGCCGCGATGCCGGCGGTCGCGGCGTCGCCCGTGCTTGCCTTCGCGACGGAGGCGAGTGCCTCCGCCAGTTCCGCGCGACGCGATTCGGGCAGGAAAGGCGAGAGTTCGGGAAGGAGACCGGTGGTGTCGTCGAGCACCCCGGGCATGTCGGGGAAACGCGACGGCTCGCCGTTCGAACCGATGCGGAGGCAGACGAACCACGGCTCGACCGCGGCGCGGAGATCCTGCCGCGCCAGCGCGCAGCGAAGGAGTCCCTCGGCCACCACGGCGCTCGTGGGGCCGTCCTGGAGGCGGTAGCGCTCCCAGTGCTTCGCGAGCAGCGGCTCTGCGAGCGCCTCGTCGCCGCGCTCGACGCGGATGCGTCCGCGCCAGAGGTCTTGACCGACCGTAAGTTCATTCTCAAGACCAACGATCGTCGCGCCCTCGACCGAGCGCACGAGATCCCACGGAATGATCACGGAGCCTTTCGTTCCCGGCTGCTGCACCTCGAGTCCGCGCAGTGCGGCCACAGCGCCGATGCCGGTGACAGGCTCGGCGTTGCCGCGCAGCGCGACGGTGACGTCGGCGAGCGCGAGCGGCGCGAACGCGAGCGGAAGTATCAGCGCCGCGATGACCCGGGAAACCGCGCGGCTTCCAGCAACGATCGAAGCGCTGGACGTTCTTCGCGATGCGTTCATGGCCGGGTTCCCCCGCCGCCCGTCGGCACGAAGCGGAAGACACCGCGGTTTTCCTTCGCGATCTGCATCAGCGGATCCTTCCCCGCCTCGCTCGAGAAGCCGATGGTGTTGACGATCACGTCGCGCTTCAGCTTGTCGGTGAAGTCCTTCACGTGGTACGGCGTGTCGGCCGGGATCTCGCCGTCGGTCAGGAAGAAGACGACGTCGGGCGGCTCGGGAAGGCTGAACACGCGCTCGAAGGCCTGCAGCGGATAGGTGCCTCCCTGCGAGACCTGCTCCTGCAGCCACTGGCGCGTGCGCGCCATGTTGGCGCGCGTCGATCGCAGCCAGTTGCCGGTGTCCCACGGCGGAAGGATCGCGCCGTTTGAGTAGAGGACCACGTAGTACTGCGTCGAATCGGGCAGCGCCGAAATCGAGCGCGCGAGTTCGGAGAGCGCGGTCTGGATGCGGTTGTCCTGCTCCATCGACCCCGAGACGTCGACGATGTACGCGAAGCGCGAGCCGCGACCACCGACGCCGAAGAAACTCGTGCCGCCGCCGCCCTTTCCGCTGCCGATCCCGATGCCGCTACCCGCGCCACCCGGCCCCACGATGGCTCCGACGCCCGGAGCCTCGATCGCGCCGAAGCTGTTCTCGCTCGGGTTGTCGCTCGCGAGGTCGTTCGAGAGATTCGGCAGCGGATCGATTTCGGTGGTGACCGGTCCCATCACGAGCGGCGACGGGTCGGGCAACTCGACGTCCTCGGTTGCGACCTCGACGGCCGGGGGGAGTTCCTGCAGCTTGAGCTCAACCGACGGCGGATCGGGGTCGACGCGCTCTGGCAGCTTGATCCACCACAACCGCAGCAGGATGAGAACGTGCACCACGATCGACAGCGCGAAGCCGAGGAGGAGGAGGTGCATCCATCGCTCCCGCACCATGCGCCGGCGCTCGATGCGAACAATTTCCTCATCGCTAAGGAGCGGGATACCCGCTCCCGGCTGCGATGCAGCCGCACCACCCTGCGGGGGCGATGGCGGAGAGTTCGGGTTGGGAGGAGTGATGGCCACGAGTCCAAATACGCGAAAGACGAAACCCGATTCTAGGAAATCCAGGCGTCCGCTGCCTTGTGCCGGGCCGAGTCCGGGCCGCTCAGTTCGTCACGAGGGTGCCGATCCGCTCGCCTGCGACCACGCGCCGGATGTTTCCGGCGGTCTTGTAGTCGAACACGCATACCGGAAGCTGGTGCTGCATGCACATGGTCAGCGCGGTGAGATCCATCACGCCGAGCTGCTTGTCGATCGCCTCGGCGAACGTGAGGTGGTTGTAGCGCGTGGCCGTCGGATCCTTGGCCGGGTCGGCGGTGTAGATCCCGTCGACCTTGGTGGCCTTGAGGAGCACGCTCGCGTTGAGTTCGATCGCGCGCAGGCTGGCGCAGGTATCGGTCGTGAAGAACGGGTTGCCGGTTCCGGCCACGAGGATGATGACCCGTCCCTTCTCGAGGTGGCGCACTGCGCGCCCGCGGATGAAGGGCTCGGCGACCGCAGGCACGTTGATCGCGCTCATGACCCGCGCGGGACGGCCTATTCCCTCGAGAGCCTCCTTCAGCGCAAGACCGTTGATGACCGTGCCGAGCATGCCCATGTAGTCGGCGGTCGACTGGTGCACCACGCCGTCCTTCGCCATGCGCGCGCCGCGGATGATGTTTCCGCCGCCGACGACGACGGCGATCTGGCCGCCGAGTTCGCACGCTGCGGAGATTTCCCCGGCGATGACGCGGAGTTCGGCGGTGTCGATCCCGAGTTGACCGACGGGCGCGAGGCTTTCGCCGCTGATCTTGAGTACGAGCCGCTGGGGAACCTTGGTCGAGGGCATCCGTGCATTCCATCCGCTCCGGCTCGCGCGGTCAAGGCGCGCTCGCGTGCGGAACCGAACGCGACGCGCCGACGAGCGCCGGACGGGGTCGCGCGCCTCCCCTGCTACACTCGCCGCCCCATGGACCTCGACACCATCCTTCTCGAGACCGAAGAGCGCATGCAGCGCTCCACCGACTACCTCGCGCGCGAGTTGCGCGGCATCCGCACGGGCCGCGCCAACACGGCCCTTCTCGAGTACATCAAGGTCGACTACTACGGCTCGCACACCGATCTGCGCGAGCTGGCCGCGATCTCGGTGTCGGAGGCGACGCAGTTGGTCGTGAAACCCTTCGATCCCGGCGCGAAGCACGACATCATCCGCGCGATCGAGACGTCCGGACTCGGCCTCAACCCGATGTCCGAGGGCAACATGATCCGCATCAACGTGCCCGCCCCCTCGGCCGATCGGCGCAAGCAGCTGATGTCGCAGGTGAAGAAACTTGCCGAGGACTCGAAGGTCGCCGTGCGCAACGAGCGCCGCGACGGAAACAAGGGGATCGACGCGCTCGCGGCGGACAAGAAGAGCCCGATTCCCGAGGACTCAGCCAAGAGCGCGAAGGAAGACATCGACGAGATGACGAAGAAGTACTGCGATCAGCTCGATGCGCTTGCCACGAAGAAATGCGCCGAGATCGAGGAGATCTGAGCAAACGGGCCGAGGAGCGCCGGACTCCGCGAAGCTCGCTTTCGCGCTCGTTCCTGCGGCTGCAAGCGCTCGCGATGGCCGGGACCATCCGACCACTGTTGATCGGGTGCCCCGGGATGAAATCCTGGGAACACAGGACGCCGGAGTAGATCCGCTGACGCCGAGCGCTCACGTCACTCTCCGGCTCAACGTCGACGAGTCGACACGGACGACTCAACACTGACCACTCGACACCGACCACTCACGCCTCGTCGAACAGGCGCGTCTGATCGGGCAGGTCCTTCGGACTCTCCTGCAAATCCTTCACTTCGGCGGCAAGATCGTCGATCGTGCGGAAGTCCTCGTGCTCGCTCGCGAATCGGATGTACGCGATGTCGTCGATCGCGCGGAGCTTCGCCGCCACGCGCCGCCCAATCTCGACACTCGGCACTTCGCGCTCATACTCGCGGTTCAGGCTGTCCTCGATCTCACGGACGATCTGCGCCTTCCGCTCGGCCGAGATCGGCCGCTTGCCACACGCCGCCAGGATGCCGCGCATGACGTTGTCCGGGTTGAACGGCACGCGCGTTCCATCGCGCTTCACCACCGTCAGTTTGTCCGCGCGCTCGAAGCGCTCGTAGGTCGTGAAGCGCCGCTTGCACAGGTTGCATTCGCGGCGCCGACGCACCGCGGTGCCGCCATCGGCCTCGCGCGAGTCGATCACGCTGTCGTCGTCGGCCTTGCAGAACGGGCAGATCATGAAATCTCATCCTCCGCGAACGGCAGAACCGCTGCCGCGCACACGACCGGCCGCTCCCGACGCGCGCGAAGATCGGGAAGAATGCGCGCGCCACGGCCTGACCCACATCCACACAGAGTACCGCCCCCGCGCAGGGCGTACCGCCCACCCCCGCCGCGGGTTACACTCGCCGCCCCTATGGTCCGGATCACCCTTCCCGACGGTTCTGTCAAGGAGTTCGCCAACGCCCCCACCGTGGGCGAGGTCGCCGCCTCGATCGGCGCGGGGCTTGCAAAGAGTGCCCTGGGAGGTCGCGTCGGCACGACGGGTGCGAACCTCGCGAAGGACGGCGAACTGGTCGACCTTGCGCACCGGATCGAAGGCGACTCGTCGCTCGCGATCGTGACCGCGAAAAACCGCGACGGCACGGTGAGCCCCGACGCGCTCTACCTGTTGCGCCACTCGTGTGCGCACATCATGGCCGAGGCGATCCAGCGGCTCTATCCGGGCGTGCAGCTCGTGTACGGCCCGCCGCTCGAGACGAACTTCTACTACGACATGCTGTTCCCCGACGGGAAGGTGATGTCGGCCGATGACTTTGAGAAGGTCGAGGCAGAGATGGCGAAGATCGTCGCCGAGAATCGGCCGTTCACGCGCTACGAACTGCCGATCGCTGACGGCATTGCGAAGTTGGAGAAGGAAGGCTCGAAGTTCAAACTCGACAACGCGCAGCGCGCG
>Ga0172372_10013566_pt1 | contig 10072 bp, 10 predicted proteins | sample LakKiv5m_2_FD_114544 | JGI IMG/M metagenome (GOLD analysis project Ga0172372, IMG submission 114544) | Freshwater microbial communities from Kabuno Bay, South-Kivu, Congo - kab_092012_9.5m | ecosystem: Environmental > Aquatic > Freshwater > Lake | place: Democratic Republic of the Congo... | reverse complement strand
GCTTAAATCCGAATCGTTCCACTACTTTTTCTTCATCATAAAGAATCGTGTCGTTTAATCCCTTCTTGAGGGTGTAAACCCGGACCCTTTTGTCATCAATAAGCTGCATGGTGTCCATGTCTCCCGAGGCGATGATGACTTCAAGCTCTTTTTCTTTTCGGGTGAGATAAACGATGGTACCGATTATGTCATCGGCTTCAAAACCTTTGTAAGAATAGACCGGGATATTGAAAGCTTTGAAAATATCTTTGGCTCGTTCAAGCTGAAGATTGAGATTCTCGTCGTTCTCCTTGCGCCCGGCCTTGTAACTCTCCGCGGCCTCATGACGAAAAGTCGGACCGGAAAGATCAAAGGCAGCAACAAGGTAGTCTGGCTTCAGCTCCTGAATGATGCTAAGAAGCATGCCCACCAAGCCATAGAGCGCCCCGGTCGGCTCGCCGGTTTTTGCAGAAGAGAAATCCGGCAGCGCGTGATACGCGCGATGAATGATGGCGTGAGAATCAAGAAGAATGAGGCGTTTTTTATTGGTCTTCATAAGAAATTTCTCTTGCGTTTTCAGCGACAAAAGTAAAAACAATTCTCTTGGCTCTCTCCGGAATGATGCCCGGAACTCTCTCCGGCCACTCAATAAATATTAGATTCTCTGGCTCTCTAAGCATTTCTTCCCAGCCCAGATGAAGAAGCTCCTCTTCCCTCTCAAGTCGATAAGCGTCGATGTGAACTAGTTTTTTAAAGCCTTTGAAATCGATTCCATAAATCTTCATGATGACAAAGGTCGGGCTATGCATATTCTCCAGAACGCCCAGGATCTTCCCCGCCTCTTGAGTAAAAGCGGTTTTGCCCGCCCCCAAGTCCCCTTGCAGGGCCACAACTGTGGCGGGGTCACCGGGAGTAAGATTAGAGAGAAATTCCCGGGCAAATTCCTTGGTTTGCTCTAGACTCTGCAAGATCTTTTTCATATGGGCATTCTAGCATTTTAAAAGGAAATGGGCGGCGTCTCGCAAATGCGAGACGCCGCCCGTATTCATCTCGGAAGACAGCCGGGCCCACCGAGCAAAAATCGCACCTGCCAAACCTCCTGGCGGGACAGATTGCCCACCCAAAAGTGGCGTGTCTCCGACCCAAGGTATTCCCCGCGCTGGCCAAAGCCCCGGGCACTTATTACAAGCTGGCCGTCTCCCTGAAAAAAGGGCCGGGGCAGAATCACCAGCGCCCGGCCTCCGTAAGGGAGTCGGGCTTCCTCGCCCTCTATGGAGTCCACCAAGAGCGAGGAACCGGGGCAGTCGTTTATCACCACCACCTCGATTACCGGGGCAGCGTAGAACCGCCTGCCCGCGCAGCCGCTTGCGAGCAAAACTGTAAGCAGCAATATGAGCTTATTCATTCTACCTCCTTTTATAATTATAACACAATCATTAATTAAAATCAAGGAAGAATTCGGGTCTTCTTTTTAGGCATTTGAGGTTACAATGGATGAATAGTTAAGGATTATTTCAGGGCCACACCCGGGTCGCCCACCCTGAAATAAAGTCTGGGCTCGGAAAAAATAAATTAATAGCCAGTTTTAGCGGGGCCGGTCGCTCCTTCACCCAAAAATGGTCCAGTTTGATGAAAGCAAAAGAGAAGAAAAGCTAAAAACCCTGCGCTTGCGCGAGGAGGAGGAGCTCGCCGCCACTCTGGCCGCGCACCACGGCGTGCCCTATCTTGACCTGACCACCCAGCCAATCAACATTGACGCTCTGCGTCTTATTAAAGAAGCCGAAGCGCGCGATTCGGAAGTGGCGATTTTCAACAACATCAATAAAAAAGTGGATGTTGCAGTGCTCTCCCCCCGAAGTGAAAAAGCCCAATCGGTGATTGAAAGGCTACGTGAGCAGGGGTACCTTCCCACCATCTACATGGTCTCCCACCAGAGCCTGGAAAAGGTTTGGAATCGTTATAAGGATCTCTCTTACTCCTTTGAAACCAAGTCCGGAGCTCTCGATATTTCAAACGACGAGATTATCGAGATGGTTAGATCCGTCAAATCTCTTCCGGACATCAAGAGAATGATTGAGGAGGTCCTTTCGCTCAAAAAAACTTACCGCATTTCGCGTATTTTAGAAATTATCCTGGCGGGTTCGATTGCCCTCAACGCCTCAGACGTGCACATTGAGCCGGAAGATGAAAAAATCCGCCTGCGTTACAGGCTCGACGGCGTTCTCACCGATGTTCTTTTCTTTGACAAAGAAACTTTTGCCCTTTTAGTCTCAAGAATCAAGCTCGTGAGCGAACTAAAAATTAATGTGACCACCGTAGCGCAAGACGGCCGCTTTTCCATCAAACTTGACGGCCAAGAAATTGAAGTGAGAACCTCGATGCTCCCGGGCCCAAACGGCGAATCGGTTGTGTTGCGCGTGCTCAACCCTGATGCCATTGGAGTGGAAATTGAAAAACTCGGTATCCACCCGAACCTGCTCGAGATTCTCAACAAAGAAATCCGGAAACCGAACGGAATGATTCTCACCACCGGTCCGACCGGTTCGGGCAAAACCACCACTCTCTACGCCTTCCTCAAAAAAATTTATACCCCGGAAATCAAGGTTATCACCATCGAAAACCCGATTGAGTATCATCTCGAGGGCATCGTTCAGACCCAGACCGAGCCGGATAAAAGCTACACTTTTGCCGAGGGCCTGAGATCCGCCTTGAGGCAGGACCCCGATGTCATCATGGTGGGAGAGATTCGCGATACCGAGACCGCAACCACGGCGATCAACGCCGCCCTCACCGGGCACCTGGTGCTCTCCACCCTTCATACCAACAATGCCGCCGGCTCCTTCCCTCGCCTTCTGGACCTTGGCGTTAATTACAAGGTTATTGCTTCGGCTCTCAATATTTCCATCGCTCAGAGACTGGTCAGAACCCTCTGCTCGTATTGTAAAAAAGAGGTGCTGCTTGAAGGCCGGGAAAAGGAAACAGTTGAAAGGGTGCTGGCGGGTGTTGGTGACTCAAACTACTTGGAGGGCTTGCAGAGGGAAAAAATCTGGCACGCTGTCGGCTGCGATAAATGCAACGGCTTGGGCTACAAGGGACGGATTGGTGTTTATGAGGCTATTGTTATGGACACGCAAATCGAGAAAGCCGTGCTCGAAAACCCCTCCGAGAGAGATATTCGCGAGGCTGCAAAAGGGCAGAAGCTCTTAAACCTCTCTCAAGATGGAGTCATTAAAGTCCTTCAGGGCAAAACAACGATTGAGGAGCTTGAAAGAGTGATTGACTTGTCCCAGTAAAGGTTGCGCCGGGCGTTTGAAGTATTAAAATTAAACAAGAACTCGGAATCGGAAATATCCGGGCGCGACTCTTTGCAGGAAAAGTGTTTTAAAATCACTCATCGGGCAAAGTCAATATTGCTTAGCTACGAGCGAGATGAATAATGGAGGGTGTGCTCGCCCAAACCAAATCCGGGCGAGTCCAGCGCATAAATCTCTAAGCAACACTTTAGGAATGAACCAAAAGCTAAACGATTCTCCCGAGGATAGCCTCAGTCGCCACAAAGGCGCCAAGAGCGTCCTTAGAGAAAAGCCCAAATGCCCCGAGGGGCACGTTGCTTAGGGATTTATGGTCTGGACACGGGTACTTTTGGTCGGAAATAAATTTAGCACATATTACTTTTAATGTCAAGTAAATTAAAGGATGAAAAAAAAGAAGGCTCTGCGGAGAAAGTGGTTCAAAGCCACCTCGACCACGAGCTACGGCCTTCAACCTGGGGTGAATATATAGGCCAAAAGCACATTAAGGATAACTTAAACATCCTTCTTAAGGCCGCCGCCGAACGCGGCGCACCCCCGGAGCATGTGCTTTTCTACGGACCTCCCGGACTCGGTAAGACCACCCTCGCCCACCTCATAGCCAAAGAGACCGGAAGAAATCTAAAAATTACTTCTGGCCCCGCCATCGAGCGTGTTGGCGACCTCGCTTCCATTCTGACAAACTTGGCTCACGGGGACATTCTTTTTATCGACGAGATTCACAGGTTAAATAAAACCATTGAAGAAGTGCTCTATCCCGCAATGGAGTCGGGAGTGCTCGATATCATCATCGGTAAAGGCCCTTCCGCACGCACCATTCAGCTTGAGCTTCCTCCCTTCACCCTGCTTGCGGCTACAACCCGGGTAGCGATGATCTCCTCACCTCTCCGCTCCCGCTTTTCGGGCGGAGTTTTTCGCCTGGAATTTTACAGTGACGAGGAAATGAGCGAGATCATCAGGCGCTCTTCCGGCATTTTAGGTGTTGAATTGCGTGGCGGCGCCGAGGAGGAAATTGCCAAGAGAAGCCGTTTTACGCCAAGAACGGCCAATTATTTTTTAAAACGTGCCAGGGATTTTGCTCAGGTTGAAGGCAGGGCCCTAGACAGAGAGGTGGTGGTCTCTGCTTTGAAGCTATTGGGCATTGATGAAAAAGGGCTCACGCCCTCCGACAGAAAGCTTCTGGAAATCGTGGCGGATAAATTTGGCGGAGGGCCGGTGGGTCTTGGAACACTTGCGGCCGCGCTCTCCGAGGAGGAAGCGACCATAGAGGAGTTTAATGAACCCTACCTCCTTCAGCTTGGCCTCATAGAGCGCACCCCGCGCGGCCGCGTCCTTACCGCCAGAGGCTATGAACACCTCGGCTTAAAAATCTCGGCCAATCTTCAAAAAAAATTGCTTTAAAAGCCGCTTTGTAAACTGTAAACTACTTACCATGGCAGGACACAATAAGTGGTCAAAGATTAAAAGACAGAAAGCTGGCACAGATGCAGCCAAGTCAAAGATATTTTCAAAATTTGCTAAAGCAATATCCACCGCCTCCAAAGAAGCCAAGGGTGATGTTACCTCCCCTGTTCTCCGCGCTGCCATAGACAAGGCCCGCGAATTCAACATGCCAAACGACAACATTGAGCGCGCAGTTAAAAAAGGCATTGGCGCAGAAGCAGAAGCAATGGAAGCCATCACTTACGAAGCTTACGGCCCGGGTGGCTGCGCCCTCATCATTGAGGCCCTGACCACAAACAGAAACAAGGCAGCTCAGGAAGTTAAATTCATCCTCTCGAAAAACGGCTTTGCCCTTGCAGCTCCAGGCTCGGCTTCTTGGGCTTTTGGAAAGGAGAATGACGAATGGATACCAAACCAAACAATACCTCTCTCAGAGGAAGATGGCACCATTTTAGAAAAACTCATCGATGAGCTCGAAGACAACGACGAAGTCCTGGATGTCTACACCAATGCCGAGTAGGTTAAGAGAGTAAGCGGTTCACAATCTTGTATGTACCGCCCCGCCTTAAAATCCCCGGGTAGGAAGCCTTTGTTGTCCGAGTCGGTTTCTCAGATAAATTTTCAACTTCTCCCTCTTGGTAGCCATTCTTAGAACTCTACATTGTTCATATAGACGTTTACCAAAAGCTCGGAAGTGAAATTGCCGAGAGGAATACTTCTGTCAAAGGTGCCCTTTGACATGACAGACTAGGTAAAATGCCTGGTGAATGTTTATTGGAAATCTCAAATCCAACATAATAAAAGACCCTTGGATCCAGTGATAAAAGCTCAAAAGACACCCGATAAAGCTTTATGTCAATGGCTTTTTATTTTGGGGCTTAACTTATAGACTTTGAGTATGAATAATCTAGTTTTGGGCATTGACCCCGGGTTTGACCGCCTGGGTTTGGCGGTTCTCTCCGGCACAAACACCAAGCAGGAGCTTCTTTACTCCGAATGTGTTGAGACGAATCGCAGGGACGAGCACGCAAAACGTCTGATGGATATTGGACTTAAGGTAAGAAGAGTCATTGGCGAATGGCAACCGCAAGCGCTCGCGGTTGAAAAGCTTTTCTTCAACCAAAATGCCACCAACGCGCTTAAGGTTTCGGAAGCGCGCGGGGTGGTTTTATACGAAGCGAAACTTGCGGGGCTAACGGTTTTTGAATACAGCCCGCAGGAAGTGAAGATTGCGGTGGCGGGCTACGGTAAGGCAGACAAAAGAGCGGTTGAGACAATGGTCAGACGCATGGTCTCACTTTCTCCGGATAAAAAAATGCTCGATGACGAACTTGACGCCATCGCTGCGGGAATATGCCATCTGGCAAGTTTTAGGAAATCAGTGGGATAATTTTATTTTTCTGTTCTTATTAAATTCTTCTAAAGAAAAGCATTTGCCCCGGGCGGCTCGTGACAAGTGAACCAAGTGGGGATTACACATCTTGCAAGCGGTCGACGCTTCTGATAAAAATAAGTGCATTCAAAAAAATGTCTGAAAAAGTTCAGCGTTTTTTGATTAGAAATAATCAATTTTAAAATGGATCCAGATGAATTTCGAGATGATGAGGAGCCTAAGGAGCCTAATCCGGATGAGATCAAGGATTATCCGGAAGATGATCCTGATGTAGACAGCTTGGACGCCCTGGTCGACAAAGAGGAGGACGAGGGGGGAGAAAACGCAAGCTTCGAAGACGAAGAGGAAGAAGATGGCTTTGGAGACGAGGAAGAAGAAGCATACTAAAAGCCGTTCTATCTAAACAAAAAGCCGGGCCAGCCCGGCTTTTTGTTCAAATGCGGTCAGAGACTCTCGATTTTAATGAAGCGGTGCTTACCTACCCGGTAAACCCCTCCTGGCAATTCTTTTATGGCACCGTCACTATTAAGTCTGTTAAATTCGGTTTTCGATGAAAGCAGCCCGTTCTCAATAAGAATCTCCGAAAGCGGTTTATCTACAGGAGCCTTTACGGTCAGAATATCTTCAGGCACACCCCTTTTGGAAAAGGCGGTTTCAAAATTATCTTTTGCCTTTTGAGCCGCATCTTCGCCGTGGTAGATTTTCACAACCTCAAGAGCAAGCCTCATCTTGGCTTCCTTAGGATGACCCTTCATCGCTTCTTCAATCTCACCCGGTTCAACCCTGGTGCAAATTTCAAAATAATTCCTGACCTCCGAATCAACCATGCTCATAATCTTGCCGAACATATCATCGGGAGAATCGGTGAAGTTTATGGTGTTGCCCCAGCTGGAGCTCATTTTCCTGCCATCAAGACCCATGACCGGGAATGTGGTCATGAGAATTGCCTGCGGCTCCTGTCCGAAGTGTTCCTGAAGCGTTCTGCCGGCAAGAAGATTGAAGCGCTGGTCCACGCCACCAATTTCAACATCCGCCCTTACAGCGACGCTGTCATAGCCCTGCATCAAAGGGTAGAGAATTTCTCGCAAGGAAACTCTTTTCCCCTCTTCAAGCCTTTTTTTAATATTGTCTCTCGATATAAAATCAGAAACCGAGAACTGGTCGGCATGTTCGCCAATCTCACGGTATGTAAGAGGCTCCAACCATTCAGAGTTGTTGCGCAGCTCTGCCTTCTTGAGATCGATTATTTTCCCAACCTGCTCAAAATAACTTTTCTTGTTCTCCTCAATCACTTCGCGAGAAAGCATCGGCCTCTCGCTCTCCTTGTCTGAAGTGTCGCCAATCACTCCGGTAAAATCGCCCACAATAAGCACTGCCTGGTGGCCAGCATCCTGAAAATCCCTCATTTTAAATAAGGGCACTGAGCGCCCGAGATGAAGGTTGGGGCTCGTTGGATCTATGCCGAGCTTCACTCTCAGCTTTTCTCCTCTTTCAATTTTCTCGCGGATCTCCTTTACGCCGATGATTTCAGAGACCCCTCTGGAAAGCAGCCCTTCTGTATCGTTTTTATTCATCCTGTTAGAGATAGAATGCACTGAGGCAACCGTTATTTATTATCATTCCCGTTATGGTAGCACGCGGGATTCATGCAACCAATCTATCACGTTAAAAGCTTTATTTGAAATATGTTAAAATAATGTTTTCCATGAAAAAATCCCAGGGGAAACGCCTCCATCCCGACCATTTTCTGGCCATCGGCGCCCTCTCCCTTTTTGTGGCGGGGCTTTTTATCTTGTGGATGGCTTCCCTGCGCATCCCCGCCCTTGAAAGTATCTCCGAAAGAAAGGTTGACCAATCTACCAAAATATACGACCGCACCGGCGAAATTTTGCTCTATGATTTCTCCCAGGACGTGAAAAGAAAGGTTGTTTTGCTTGAAGGTATTTCCCGCTACGCCCAGGAAGCAACCATAGCCATTGAAGATAAAAATTTTTATTCCCACAACGGCTTTGTTCTTTCCTCATTTCTGCGTGCTCTGTGGGCCAACCTGCGCTCGGCCTCCTTCAGACAGGGGGGCTCGACCATCACCCAGCAGGTGGTCAAAAACTCCATTCTCACCCAGGACAAAACCCCCACCAGGAAGTTGAAAGAAATAATCCTGGCTATAAAGCTTGAGAAGTCTCTAAGTAAGGAAGATATTCTCTCTCTTTACCTGAATGAGATTCCTTACGGCGGCACAATCTATGGCATTGAGGAAGCCTCCCAACGTTTCTTTGGTAAAAGCGCTCTGGATGTCACCTTGTCCGAAGCCGCTTATCTGGCCGCCATTCCCCAAGCGCCGACCTATTATTCTCCTTATGGCTCACATATAAGCGAACTTGAATCCAGAAAAAACCTGGTTTTAAAAGAAATGCTTGAAAGTGGATTTATTAATGCGGAGGAATATGATGCGGCACTCGCAGCTAAAGTAACATTCAAACCCAGGGAGAACGCCGGATCCATAAAGGCACCTCATTTTGTGTTTTTTGTGATTGAGGAGCTTGCAAAAAGATACGGGGAGGAGGTTCTGACAGGCGGTGGTTACAAAATCATCACCTCTCTTGACTATTCCATCCAGGAAAAAGCCGAGCTTTTGGCTAAGAAGTACGGTGAAATCAACCAGAAGAGTTTCAACGCCAACAACAATGCCATTGTGGTTATTGATCCTAAGAGTGGGGAGATTCTCGCTATGGTTGGTTCACGCAATTACTTCGATCAGGACATCGGCGGAAATTTTAACGCCTCTTTGGGCAAGCGGCAGCCAGGATCAACATTTAAGCCTTTTGTTTACGCCGAGCTGTTCAACAAAGGCTACACCGACAGCACTATTCTCTACGACGTACCCGTCCAATTTACACCAAGTTGCCCGGCGGACTATTTTGAGACGGATGACCGCTGTTATGCGCCTGGTAACTATGACGACCGCTTCCGCGGGCCGATGACCATCCGAAACGCCCTGGCCCAATCTATCAACGTTCCGGCGGTTCAAGCTCTCTACCTGGCCGGAGTTCGCGACAGTATTGATCTTGCCCAAAAAATGGGAATTAACACCCTTACAGATTTTGACCAGTACGGACTTTCTCTGGTCTTGGGAGGTGGAGCTGTTTCCCTGCTTGATCTGACCTCGGCCTATGCGGTTTTCGCCAATGACGGTGTTAAAAACAGCTACGCAGCTATTCTCACAGTTGAGGATTCCACCGGCCAAATAATTGACCGCTATCTTCCTTTTTCGGAGAGAATCCTGCCGGAGGAAACCTCTCGCATGATTTCAAGCATCCTCTCCGATAATGCAGCCAGAACGCCCGGCTATGGCCCCAATTCCCCGCTCTTTGTTCCCTACCGCGACGTGGCGGTCAAAACAGGCACCTCAAACGACTACCATGACGCCTGGATTGTGGGTTACGCACCGAACCTGGTTATTGGCGCCTGGGTCGGAAATAACGACAATTCTCCGATGGAAAAAAAGGTGGCCGGGCTGATCGTCTCTCCTTTGTGGCGGGATCTTTTGGATGAGGTTCTGCCAAACCTGCCCGAGGAAAGTTTTCCCGAGATGCCGAATATCGATTATTCCAGGCTGAAACCGGTCTTAAGAGGTGAGGTAAGCACCGAGCCTCATTCCATCCTTTTCTCGGTGGATAAAAACGATCCGCGAGGCCCGGCCCCGGTCAATCCAGCAAAAGATCCGCAATTTTCCAACTGGGAATACGCGGTTAGAAGCTGGGTCTTTGCCCAGAGAAATTTTTCCGTACAATTTACTAACCAAGGAGAATCGGTTATTTCTCCCTCACCGGGATTTATCCCACTACCTCAAAACATCCGCTGAATTAGTTGAAGAGTATTTTACTCACCGGCAGTTGATGTAAATTTCTTAGCTCTTTTAATATTTCTTCCTCATTAAGCCTTATTT
>Ga0172372_10013565_pt1 | contig 10072 bp, 8 predicted proteins | sample LakKiv5m_2_FD_114544 | JGI IMG/M metagenome (GOLD analysis project Ga0172372, IMG submission 114544) | Freshwater microbial communities from Kabuno Bay, South-Kivu, Congo - kab_092012_9.5m | ecosystem: Environmental > Aquatic > Freshwater > Lake | place: Democratic Republic of the Congo... | reverse complement strand
CAGTTGAATGATAAAGAAATTGTAACAAAAGATGGCAAAAAGTATTTCACATATACTGTAAATAAAGGCGTTACATTATTTTCTCTTTGTAAGGAATTAGGTGTTGCTATTGACGAGGTAGCGTTATTGAATCCTGAAACTGCAAAGGGAGTTCGAGAAGGTCAAAAATTACTTGTACCAATTACAGCAAAAAAGCCAAAGGAATCCACTGAAAAATCTTTCAATTACACTATACGAGAGGGAGAAACTTTTTACAGTGTACTAAAGAAATTTTCAATTAGTGAACAACAATTAATTTCTTTAAATCCTGGACTTACAAAAGACTTAATTGCTGGACAATCCTTGGCTATCCCTGGAAATAAACCAAATGATTTACCTGAAAACGTTAAACCAACAAAAAAACCAGACACAATCATTGTACATAAAGTACTCGATCATGAGACTTTGTATAATATATCGAAACGTTTCATGGTTACGGTAGAAGAACTTTCACGTTTGAACAACAATATTTCTTCCAATCAATTAAAACCTGGAATGTCCTTGCGTGTACCAATTTACCCTAAAAAAATTGAAGATGTAGAAATTCGTCAAATAGCGTCTTTAACTCCAACAGTTTCTAAAAATTCCACTCCACGAGATTCATCCTTAAGAGCGCGCACTAACGGGTTAACATATTTACTTCCTTTTAATACAGAAAAACAAAACGATCCAACTTCAGCGATTGCCACCGAATTTTATATGGGAGCTCAAATTGCAATCGACTCCTTAGTCTCTCTAGGATATCAAGGGAAAGTGGTTGTTTTAGATGCAGGGAGTGATTCTACTACACTTACTCCGCTACTTAAGCAAACGGATGTCTCCATTTCTGATCTAATTATTGGTCCTTTTAATGGAGAAAATTTAGAGATAACCTCCAAATATTGTAAAGAAAATCATATTCCATTAGTTAGCCCGATTGTAGCTACTACTACTATATTAAAAGAAAATCCATTTGTTTATAATGCTGTTGCATCAGAGATTACCTTAGTAAAAAACATGGCAAAATTTATTCAGCGAAACTATATTTCGGAGCAAATTTACCTGGTAAAAGTTGGATCAAAAGATGACGATTTGTACCAAGCATTCAGAAATAGTTATTTGGCTTTAGGTTCTAAAAAATTAATTGAAATCCAACAAAAAGATATTGCTACGCATCTTAAAAAAGGAAAGAACGCAGTATTTGTTGTTCCTTCTAGGGATCGAGCCTTAGCAACTAGTATAACGGATCAATTATCTGCATGGAGTACGAAACCAAAATCGGCTATGCTTACATTAATTGGCACTAAAGATTGGGTAAATTTTGAAGATATTTCTGCAGAAGCAAAAAATCGTTTAAATTTTCACTATGCATCCTCCGTTGATTTTGATATTACAAGTTTGGAAACTGGTCAATTAAAAAAATTATATCGTAAAAAATACAACACTTCATTAACCAAATATGCAGTACAAGGATTTGATGTAACGATGTATTTTGCAAAAAAAATCCTTTTAGAACAAAAACCAGGGGATGGTGTAATGAACATTATTAATCCTCTTCCACTCAAAGAAGGAAACGGTTTTGAAAACAAAGCTTCGTATATCTTAAAACAAGACGATTATAAAATCGTAAAAGTTGGAGAAATCAATGACTGAAGAATCTATCGCATCTGCCTTTAAAGCATTACAAGCATCCATCTGTTCTGATTTAGAAAAATTGGATGGAAAATCTCTATTTTCTTTTGATCATTGGGAAAGAGCCGAAGGTGGTGGTGGATTAACACGCGTAATTAAAGATGGGAATCTGTTAGAAAAAGGTGGGGTTGCATTTTCAGCTGTACATGGTGAAGTATCACCAACCATGAAATCGCAACTACATTTAGAGGGTGAATCTTTTTTCGCTACAGGTATTTCGATTGTTTTACATCCACATAGTCCGCATGTACCTATAATACATATGAATGTGCGTTATTTTGAATTAGATAATGGAACTTATTGGTTTGGTGGAGGGATTGACTTAACCCCGCATTATGTAATTCCTGAGCAAGCACAATTATTTCATCAACGTTTAAAAACTATCTGTGACAAGCATGATGAAAGTTTTTACGGGAAACATAAACCATGGGCAGACACTTATTTTCACATCCCACATCGTAATGAGTCGCGAGGTATTGGAGGTATTTTCTTTGATCATTTATCTGAAAAAAATTCGACATTAACCAAAGAAGGTTTATTTGCATATTGTTCAGAATTAGCAAGTTCCTTTGTTTCAATATATTCAGAGCAAGCTATTTTAGGCAGAGATAAAACGATTGAACCGCAACACATTGCTTGGCGTAATTTACGACGAGGAAGGTATGTGGAGTTTAATTTAGTACACGATCGTGGCACAAAATTTGGGTTATTTTCGGGTGGAAGAACAGAATCTATTTTGATGTCCTTACCACCAATTGCTAATTGGGAATATCAATATGAAGCAGAAATTGGTAGTAATGAAGCCGAAACACAAGAGTTTCTTAAAAAAGTAATTAATTATTTTTAAATCATTAAATTTATACAAATCCATCAACTATTATGAAAAATATACTACTTGTACTGTTTACATTATTGAGTATTTCAATCCATGCTCAATTTTCCAATATGATTGTGTTCATTGGTCCAAAATTTAACTTCAATATTTCAAAAGGTGAAAATCGTTTTAGTGGAGCAATTGAGGCATCAGCATGGACATTTAATAGCAATGCAGACATTCCAATTGGAGCTGATTTTGGTGTTGAATTTGAAAAAGACAGGTGTCGTATTTATGGTGAATTTCAAGCTGGGGCATTATTGGGCTTATCTCTTGGTCCTGTTGTAGAATTAACTAAAGAAAATCAAGTGTTTGGTTTTCAAAGTTCCGTCTGGGCAGCTGTTTTTCTGGGTACTGATTTTCGTTATAGACGTATTAATTCCTCTAACTATTTTGCTCCTGGATTCTTTTTTAAAGTACCTATTTTAAAACAAGGAAGCAACGGGCTTTTCTAATTTTTCTATATAAACGTAAAATCCACCCTTCGATTTCGTTGTTTACCGTTATCGGTTTTGTTATTATCTACTGGTTCTTCTTCCCCTTTGAAGTCTGTAACTACTTTATGAGGAGGCAAGCCGCATTTCATGAAAAAATCTTGAATAGATTTCGCCCTACGTTCAGAAAGATCCTTGTTATATGCATTTGAACCATCTGCATCCGTATGACCAGTAATTTTGATTCTAAGATCGGTATGGTCTAATACTACCCGTACCATTTCTTTGAGATAGGCATTGTATTCTACCTTTAGACTGTCTTTATCGTAGTCGAAATAGATCGGTTCAAACACAAAGTTTTTACGTTCCCATTCACGAATTGCAGGAGCTTTTCTTTTTTGATTTAAATCTTGAATAAAAACATCTCTCCAGCTTTGATGAAGCATGATCATTTCGGTGTTTGAAAATTCTGCAGTAGAACGGTACATTGTAATTTTCCCAGTGGTTTTTCTACCTGCTAATTGCGAATATACTCCGGACAAGTATCCAGTTGTTGTATCGAATGAAAGTTTAGCTTCAAATGGGATCCACGTTATTTTTGGAGTAGTTTTTTTAGTCTCGGTGATGTATTGTTTGAATTTAATTGAAACACTATCTATGATTGTACCTTTAATTTTTTGAATCATGAAACAATCTGATTTAGTTACTTCTTCTCTTGTTCGTCCGGTTAAATTTTTATCTGAGGTAACTATTTCGAGAAACAATACGGATGCCTCCGAGAGTTTGACGCCATCACGAACCATAATTCCTTGCCAAACACCGTCCATTTTCACTTGAGCATTTGACTTAAATGTACATAAAATAAGCAAAAAAACTAGTTGCAATTTCATACTTAACCTTAACGATACTTTTATAAAATTGTTACAATTTAAAGGTTATATTTGCTTGTATTATTAAACAGAATAAAATGAAAAAACTGGCTTTACTTATAGTGATTATCTTTCATATTAGTCTATATGCTCAAACTATTTATGACTTTAAAGTAACTGACATTGAAGGAAAAACATTTGATTTATCTTCCTTAAAAGGGAAAAAAGTGATGATAGTCAATACAGCATCTAAATGTGGGTTAACCCCTCAATTTGAGCAATTACAACAATTACACCTACAATTTAAAGACCATAACTTTACAATTATTGGTTTTCCAACGAATGATTTTTACCAACAGGATCCTGGTACAAATGCTGAGATACAAACTTTTTGTACTAAAAATTATGGTGTTACCTTTCCCATGATGGCAAAAATCAAGGTGAAAGGCGACACCATAGAACCTCTCTATCAATTTTTAACAACTAAGTCTAAAAATGGACTAGAAGACAATGAGGTGAAATGGAATTTTCAGAAATACCTTATCAACGAAAAAGGGCAATTGGTCCGCGTTGTTGGTCCAAGAGTTAAACCAATGGACGATAGCATCCTAGAATGGATTAAAGGAAACTAATTTTTCAACAAACCCCTTGCTTTTTTGTTGATAAATACCCGTTTATCTTCCCTACTATCTACCTCCTATTTCTTCCCTTTTTCCTATATTTGTTTCCTATCATAAACGAAATATTTCCAAAGGAAACACTATGAGTGAAGAATTAAAAGTAAATGAATATTCAGCGGATAATATCCAGGTATTAGAAGGGTTAGAAGCGGTTAGAAAACGACCTGCGATGTACATCGGAGATGTTGGCATCAAAGGTTTACACCACTTAGTATATGAGGTAGTTGACAACTCCATCGATGAGGCGTTAGCTGGTCATTGTGATACGATCAACGTTTTTATCAATGAAGACAATTCTGTTACTGTAAAAGATAACGGTCGCGGTATTCCAACAGCAATGCACTCTAAGGAGAAAAAATCTGCTTTAGAAATAGTAATGACTGTATTACATGCTGGAGGTAAATTTGACAAAGACACGTACAAAGTATCTGGAGGTTTACATGGTGTTGGTGTATCGTGTGTGAATGCCTTATCGATTCACATGCGCACTGAGGTTCATCGTGAGGGTAAAATCTTTGAGCAAGAGTATTCTATTGGAAAACCACTGTATGATGTGCGAGAAATTGGTACTTCTACAGACACTGGAACTATCCAAACGTTTAAGCCAGATAATTCCATTTTTGAATTTACGGTATACAATTACGATACGATTGCTGCTCGTTTGCGTGAATTAGCATTCTTAAATAAAGGGATTACGATTCATTTGACAGACTTACGTAATTTTGATGAGAAAGGTTTACCAATCACAAACACTTTCTATTCGGAGGGAGGATTGAAAGAATTTGCGCAATATTTAGATCGAAATAGAGAAGCGTTGATTCCGGACACAATATATTTTGAGGGAGAACGAGATGGGATTCCGGTGGAGGTTGCTTTGACTTACAATACTTCCTACACGGAGAATATTCAAGCCTATGTAAACAACATTAATACGCATGAAGGAGGAACACACCTTTCTGGTTTTCGTCGTGGTTTAACAAATACGTTGAAAAAGTATGCGACGGATTCAGGGATTTTAGCGAAAGAAAAAATTGAGATTGACGGGGATGATTTCCGTGAGGGATTAACTGCTGTAGTTTCTGTAAAAGTACAAGAGCCACAATTTGAGGGTCAAACCAAAACAAAATTAGGTAACCGTGAAGTTACGGCACCTGTATCTCAAGGAGTTTCTGAAATGCTTTCCATCTATTTAGAAGAGCATCCAGCGGAGGCTAAATTAATTGTTGAGAAAGTTTTACTGGCTGCTAGAGCGCGTCATGCAGCTCGTAAGGCTCGTGAGATGGTACAACGTAAAAATGTACTTTCAGGTTCTGGTTTACCAGGTAAGTTAGCAGATTGTTCAGAGAAAGATCCTGAAATGTGTGAGATTTACTTTGTCGAGGGAGACTCGGCGGGTGGAACTGCAAAACAAGGTCGCGACAGACACTTTCAAGCGATTATGCCTTTACGCGGTAAAATTTTGAATGTTGAAAAAGCGATGCAGCATAAGATTTTCGAAAACGAAGAAATCAAAAACATTTATACTGCACTTGGGGTACGAATTGGTACAGAAGATGACACTAAAGCATTGAATTTAGAGAAATTAAGATACCACAAGATCATCATCATGTGTGATGCCGACGTGGACGGTTCCCATATCGAAACATTGATTTTAACATTCTTGTTCCGTTACATGAAAGAATTGATTGAAAACGGATACATTTATATTGCTACTCCTCCATTATATCAAGTGAAGAAAGGACAACGTTCTGAATATGCTTGGACAGAAGACCAACGCGACTTATTGATTCAACAATTAAAGGGGGGTGGTACTGAGTCATCTGTAAATGTGCAACGTTACAAAGGTCTTGGAGAGATGAATGCGGAACAACTATGGGAAACGACTATGAATCCTGAGAAACGTACGCTTCGTCAAGTTACCATCGAGAATGCTGCAGAATGTGATCAAATTTTCTCAATGTTAATGGGTGATGAAGTTCCACCAAGACGAGAGTTTATTGAGAAAAATGCAAAATACGCTAAGATTGATGCGTAAGAGAGGTTAGACTTTTAGACATTAGACAAAAGACGTTAGACCAAAGACATCAGACAAAAGATAAAAGACGTTCTTGATTTAGTTCAAGGACGTTTTTTTATTTCTTTTGACTTCCTCCCTTTCTACTTCAAACTTTCTACATTTACCTTATGAACGAACTACATCCACATCAAAACCATTTACTTTCCTTGATTTCTTTGGAAATGAAAGAGCAGGAAAAACGATATACACTTGATCCACAAGCAGGCTTAAAACAATTAAAAGCAGATGGACTTGCACTTCATCCAATTTCAGTGACTCGCAAAAGTTTTGGTTATGCAGATTATCCTGAAATTTCCTTTAAACTTCCTTTTACAACAGACACTTTAAACTTTAGGGATAATAGTGCTATTGAGTGTTTTATTGAAGGAGAAGAACCAATCAAAGGGGTGTTACTTGGAATGGATGGTCAGAAAGGAGAATTTCGATTGTTTGCTTCAGATTTTCCAGATTGGATAGAAGAAAAAGGTGTTGGTATTAAGCTTGCTCCGGATCATCGTACAAGCGAAATCATGTTGGAAGGGGTTAAACAACTTCAACTAAACAAGGAAATTGAGACTATTTTTAATAAGATTCATGGGAATGAAGAATTTGGTCAAAATTTACAAGCACATATATCACTCAATTTTCAAAACCAATATTTAAATACGAGTCAGCAACAAGCTGTTCAGGCTATACTAGACAATGAATCCTTGATTATTCTTCATGGTCCTCCGGGAACAGGAAAGACTACTACATTGATTGAAGGTATCGTTCAACTGATTCAACAAGGAAAACGTATTCTGATAACTGCGCCAAGTAATACAGCAGTAGATAATATCGCCAAAGGACTTGTAAAACAAGGAGTAAAAATTCTACGTGTTGGAAATTCATTAAAAGTCGATGATGTCATTTTTCCTTACACACCCGAAGGAAGAATGCAAGAAGCGAAAGAACACAAAGAAATCAAAAAACTAAAAATTCGTGCAGAAGAACTGCGTCGCATGTCCTATCAATACAAACGTAATTTTGGAAGAGAAGAACGAGAGCAAAGAAGTCTGCTACTAAAGGAAGTTAAAAGCATACGCAAAGAAATTCGAGACATACGGAATTATTTTGATGAAAAACTGTTTGAAGGAGCAGAAGTTATTTTAGGTACACCTATTGGGTTGGCTGATTTCTTGCCTAAAAACGCTCTATTCGACACCTTAGTTATGGACGAAGCTGGTCAAGCGATAGAAGCATTGGCTTGGGTAATTTTTCCGTTTGCAAAAACATGGGTATTGGCTGGTGATCCATATCAGCTCCCTCCTACTGTACTTTCTCAAGAAGCCGAAAAACAAGGATTAGCTATTTCAATTTTAGAACATTGTTTCAAACACTGTCGCGATGTATATTTCTTGGATACACAATACCGCATGCGTAAGTCGATCGCTGAGTTTTCAAGCAAATCATTTTATGCATCGGCTTTAAAAACACCTGAAGCGCAACAAGACATTCAAGAACATATCACCTACTATGACACTGCAGGTACAGGTTTCGATGAACAAACAGGTAATGAAGGTACAAGCTTGATGAACGAAGGAGAATTAGAAATTGTTCAAAAAATCATTGAACTTGAAAACTTAAATTTATCTTCCATAGCTTTCATTTCTCCGTACGCAGGTCAGGTACAATTAGCAAAAGAAATATTGCCTCACGAAATCTTGGTTAGTACTATTGATAGTTTTCAGGGACAAGAAAAGGATACAATAATTATTTCACTTGTCCGCTCCAATTCAGATGCAATTATTGGTTTCTTAAAGGATTATCGAAGAATGAATGTCGCTCTAACCCGTGCAAAAGAACGCTTATTTGTCATTGGAGATAGTAGCACCATTGGTCAGGATACTTTTTACGAAAAGTTTTTGGCGTATATGGAAGAAGTTGGAGGGTATAAAAGTGCGTGGGAGTTGATGTGACGGTCCTTCGAGAGCCTCAGGATCCGACGGGAGACGAGGGACGGTCCTTCGAGAGCCTCAGGAACCGTCGAGAGCCTCAGGAACCGATGGGAGCCTCAGGAACCGACGAGGGAGGGAATTATGAAAGCATTCGTTTTTTGAGTTCTTCGGTTGGGATGAGACAGGAAGTTTGATTTTTGAAAAAGTGTTTTCTGTTTTTAGCAATTAAGTTGTAGACGAAATCTCGGATTGGGTAAGGAAATAGAAGAAGAATTAGTAAGGGTTTTGAAAATAGATTCAAGGCTGAAAATGCTCGAATTGCTGCTGAGGATTTAGTGTAAATTTTATCGTTTTTAAGATAAATTACTGTTGAATAGATTTTTGAAGGAAACTGATTTTTAGTTAGAAATTCTTGCCCAAATTCGGATTGTAAAGATGCGAAGTAGAAGATTTTGTGTTTGTCATGTTTTAGAATGAAGCGTACTGATTTATTACAGAGGATGCAGTCTGAATCGAAAAGTAGGATATGTGAAGGGGACATTGGGATTATTTTATTTTATAAAATATGGATGTTGCATTGCAACATCCTTACATAATAACAATGCAACATCCTTACGTTATATTTTTGAGTTACCATTTTTTTGACCACGCGTTTTGCGTTTTTTATATTTATCCTTCATTTTGCGTTTGTATGATCCACCTAGATTGACCTTTTTGTTTTTATCTATTTTTTCATGGAAGGCACCTTGAGAATGTTTAATGGTTGCTTGTGGCATATAATTTACGCCTGGAACCACTGGTTTTTCAGATTCAAGAAGTATCTCAGATTCTTCGTAGGACTCTGGAAGTTGATTGATGACAATAGACAATTTCATTAAATCTTCAATCGCATTTTTATGTTCTTCATCAAACGGAGTAACAAATGAAATTGCGATACCCTCTTTATCTGCTCGACCTGTTCTACCGATTCTATGTATATAATTAGTAGGTTCTTCTGGCATATCGAAATTGATCACATGTGTCACATCGGAAATATCTAAACCACGAGAAACTAGATCGGTAGCAATTAAGCCGCGATGGGATTCATTTTGAAAGTTTCGCAAAGCACTGAAGCGATAATTTTGTGATTTATTGGAATGAATAATTCCAAATTTCTCTGGAAAGTTTGCATCAATAATTTCGAAAAGCATGTCTGCCACCTTTCTACTTTTGGTAAAAATTAACACTTTACTGATTTCTATATGATTTTCAAGTAGGTTAATTAACAGATTTACTTTCGAATAAAAATTTGGAACTTGGTACATCGACTGTTTAATTTTTTCAATCGGTGTACCATGAGCAGCGGCTTCAATTTTCTCAGGGTTATTGAAATATTCGTTGATCAAAAACTCCACATCTTCGTGCATTGTTGCAGAGAATAAAAGTGTTTGACGTTTTTCGGGCAATAATTCTAAAATGTTTTTCAATTGTGTACGAAACCCAAGGTTTAGCATTTCATCCATTTCATCGATT
>Ga0172372_10013564_pt1 | contig 10072 bp, 8 predicted proteins | sample LakKiv5m_2_FD_114544 | JGI IMG/M metagenome (GOLD analysis project Ga0172372, IMG submission 114544) | Freshwater microbial communities from Kabuno Bay, South-Kivu, Congo - kab_092012_9.5m | ecosystem: Environmental > Aquatic > Freshwater > Lake | place: Democratic Republic of the Congo... | reverse complement strand
CTGAATTTCTCTGAAACTCCCAGATTACTTCACCATTTAAGGTTACAACACCATCTTCTACTTTGATTTTAATTTTTTCCTCGTTTAAAGCACTGTGCCATTTTAAACTGCTTACAATGTTTTCAGCAATTTCAGCATCAGTTTTTATTAAACTTCCCGGATACCTTACAGTAATATCTTCAGCAACAGCTTAAACGCCAAAAACACGTTTTGCTGCTTTTTCAGCACCTGTTTTTTAATGTATGAATCTACCGAACCTGAAAGAGTTACAATACCATTTTTAAAGGTAACACCAATTTCTGAAGCACTTAAAAATGGTTCCCATTTTAATTCGTCCAATACATCTTTTTGAATTTCTAAATCTGTTTTCATTGAATTTTGTTTTTATTATTTAATTAATGTGATTTGAATTCAAAAGTATAATCTGATTAAAACGATTAAAATGAGTTTTTCAATTTTTAAACATGATCTTTTCCAATGTTAATTTTATGCACATTAAATGCTTAAAAAAAAACAGGAATAACAATTATCATTTTTTTAATTTACTTAATTTCAGCAAATAATAATTGTAATGCCCATGCCGCAAAAACAAGTGCCCTACATCAACCGCGAAATTGCCTGGTTATCTTTTAACGAAAGGGTTTTACAGGAAGCCAATGATAAAACTACACCGCTCATCGAGCGCATAAAGTTTCTCGCTATTTATTCTAATAATCGTGATGAGTTTTATCGTGTGCGTGTTGCAACTGTAAAAAGAATGTTGAAATTAGGCAAAAGAGCAATTCCTCTCATTGGTGTGGAACCGGGAAATTTGCTGGATAACATTCTTAAAAAAGTAATTGAACAACAAAACAAATTTGAAGTCATCTATCAACAAATTCTTAAAGAACTTCAAAAAAATAATATCAATATTATAAACGAAAAGCAACTTAATAAAAATCAAAAGGTTTTTGTAAAGGAATATTTTCAATCTGTTGTTGTTTCCAATCTATTTCCAATTCTCATTGATCAGCAATCACCTTTTCCTTATTTGAAAGATAAATCGAGTTATTTGTATGTGAAACTAGTTCCAAGTAATTCAAACACACTAAAAAATAAATTTGCAGTTATTGAAGTTCCAACTAAAAATTTATCTCGCTTTGTTGTTCTTCCAAAGGAAAAAAATAAAGATTATATTATTTTATTGGACGATGTTATTCGTTTTTGCCTCGATGAAATTTTTGAAGTTTTTGGCTACCGTGCTGTTGAAGCTTACAACATTAAATTAACGCGTGATGCTGAATTGGAATTGGATAATGATTTATCACAAAGTTTATTAGAAAAAGTTAGTGAAGGATTGAAGCATCGTAAAAAAGGAAATCCTGTTCGTTTGGTATATGATCGTGAGTTGGCAAAAGACATGCTTCAATTCATGATGCGTAAATTAAATTTTTCTAAAAAAGATGCGCCAATTCCTGGTGGCAGGTACCATAATTTTAAGGACTTCATTAAGTTTCCTACACTTGGCAAAAAGAATTTAATCTATAATCATAACAGACCTTTAAATCATAAATTTCTATACAATCCTAAAATAAGTATACTAAATACAGTTTTGGAAAAGGATATTCTATTGCATTATCCTTACCATTCATTCGATAAAATAATTGCCTTATTACGCGAAGCTGCACTTGAACCAAGTGTTGAGTCAATTAAGATTACTTTATATCGAGTTGCTGATTCATCCAAAATTGCAAATGCTTTAATTAATGCAATTAAAAACGGTAAACAAGTTACAGTTGTAGTTGAATTACAAGCACGTTTTGACGAGGAGAATAATATTTACTGGGCAAACAAATTAACCGAAGAAGGTGCACGTGTAATTTATGGCGTACCTCGATTAAAAGTGCACAGTAAATTATTTTTAATTACCATGCGCAAAAAAGGGAAAGAAGTAAAACTTGCACATATAGGAACAGGAAATTTTAACGAGAGTTCCGCAAAAATTTATACTGATTTTTCTTTATTAACTGCCGATAAACGTATTACCGATGAAGTTGAGCAAGTGTTTACTTTCTTTAATGATAATTTTAGAATTGGAACTTTCAAATACTTAATGGTTTCGCCGTTTAACATGCGCAAATCAATTGTTGGTTTAATCAATCGCGAAATTTCCAATGCCAATGAAGGCAAACCTGCAAGCATAATCATTAAAGTAAATAACCTTGTCGATTTTGATATTGTGAAAAAATTATATGAAGCATCTGAGGCAGGTGTAAAAATTAATTTAATTGTAAGAGGTTCTTGCTCATTAGCGTGTGGAGTTCCGGGATTCAGTGAAAATATTAAAGGAATTAGTATTGTAGATAAATACCTTGAGCATGCCCGTGTTTTTGTGTTTCACAACAATGGCAACGAACGTTATTTTATATCATCGGCAGATTGGATGACACGTAACCTCGATCAGCGTTGCGAAGTAGCAGTTCCAATATTTGATAAGGAAATTCAAAAACAACTGAAAGATATTTTGAATATACAATTGAACAGTAATGTTAAGACACGTATTTTAGATAAAACTTTATCCAATCAATATGTGCAATCGCCATTACGAGCAAAAAAAATCCGAGCACAGGAAGAAGTTTACAATTATGTGTTTGAAGACAAACAAACTTATTTAAAACAAAATAAATTAATATGATTTTTGCAGCAATAGATATAGGTTCCAATGCTGTTCGCCTTTTATTTAGCCATGTGCACGAACAAAAAGGGAAAGTTATTTTTAAAAAAGGAGAACTGATTCGTTTACCGATTCGTTTGGGTGATGATGCTTTTGTTCGCGAAGAAATTTCTAAAGAAAAAGTAGACAAACTTGTTACTGCGATGAAAGGTTTTTCCGAAATCATTAAAGTTTTTGATGTAAAAGGGTTTAAAGCATGTGCTACATCTGCTATGCGAGATGCCAAAAACGGTAAAGAAATTATTCAGCGTATTAAATCAGAATCCGGCATTGAAGTAGAAATTATAGATGGAAAAACAGAAGCTGCAACTATTTTTTCCAACCACGTTGAAGAAATGCTTGATCCTAAACAAGCTTATTTATATATTGATGTTGGAGGTGGTAGCACTGAACTTACTTTGATTTCTTCTGGCAAACCTTTGGCTTCGAAATCATTTAATATAGGAACTATTCGTTTGTTATGTGACAAGGTTGAAAAAGAAGAATGGGAAACATTTAAAAGTTGGGTAAAAAAAAACACGCTGGGCATAAAACCATTAACAGCAATTGGTTCTGGAGGTAACATCAATAAGTTGTTTAAAATGAGTGGCAAAAAAGAAAACAAACATTTGAGTTACGTAAAAATTAAAGACATGAGTGATATGCTTAACGCATTTACTTACGAAGAACGTGTAACTGTTCTTGGTTTAAATCCTGATCGTGCAGATGTAATTATTCCGGCAACTAAGATTTTTTTAAGCGCTATGAAACATGCAGAGATTGAAAAAATCATTGTCCCACAAATTGGATTATCAGATGGTATTATCCATTTGTTGTATGAAGAATACAAGTCAAAACAACTTAAAAAATAAATTGAATTTTATCATCAAATGAATTTCATTAAAACTACCGAAAGCGATTCGCATTACAACGACTTGGAAAAAATGAGCGTTATAGAATTGCTTCATAATATGAACAAGGAAGACAAATCTGTTCCACTTGCCATTGAAAAAGCAATTCCGCAAATCAATGCGTTAGTAGAAGCAATTGTGCCAAAACTTAAAAATGGAGGAAGGTTATTTTATATGGGTGCTGGCACAAGCGGTCGCTTAGGAATTGTTGATGCTTCTGAATGTCCGCCAACATATGGTATTGAACATGGAATTGTAATAGGCCTGATTGCAGGTGGTGATGATGCCATCAGAAAAGCAGTTGAATTTGCAGAAGATGATTTGAAACAAGGATGGGAAGATTTAGTTCAACATCAAATAAATGAAAACGATGTGGTAATTGGCATTGCCGCATCAGGAACAACACCTTATGTGTTAGGTGCATTAAATCAATGTAACGAAAAAAATATTATCACCGGTTGTATTACCTGTAATGCCGGAAGTCCAATTGCACTTGCTGCAAAATTTCCGGTTGAAGTTGTTGTTGGTCCTGAATTTGTAACGGGTTCAACACGAATGAAAGCCGGCACAGCTCAAAAGTTGAGTTTAAATATGATTTCCACTTCGGTAATGATAAAGCTTGGAAAAGTAAAAGGTAATAAAATGGTGGATATGCAACTTAGCAATAAAAAGCTAATTGAACGTGGTGCGGGCATCATTGCTAAAAATCTTTCAATCGATATCAACGAAGCACGTGAATTACTTTTAAAATATGGCTCTGTTAGAAAAGCGATGGAGAATTATAAGTGAATCCCAGCACTTTTAATATCCCAATATCTTCAACATGTTTTTATAACTCTGTTCTTTTGCAAAAAGTTTTGTTGAAATTTCATCTGTATCCTCATCTCTATCAATTAAAACATGCTTTGGTGCCGGAATCAAACAATGTTGTGTGCCGCCATAACCACTAAGCGCTTCCTGATATGCACCAGTATGGAAGAAACCGATATATAAAGGTTCCTTTTCTTTAGCATCCAATTTGGGTAAAAAAACCTGATTGGTATGTGCCTCCGAAGCATAATAATCCATACTATCACATGTTAAACCACCCAAATTAACTGGCTGATAAGGTTTATCCCAATGATTGATCGCCAACAAAATAAATCGTTGATTTATTCCCCAGGTATCAGGTAAGGTTGTAATAAATGAACTATCAATCATGTACCAATTTTCCCTGTCATTTTGTTGTTTACTATCAATTACAGAATACAATGCTGCACCGCTCTCACCAACAGTAAATGATCCAAATTCGGTAAAAATATTTGGTTCGGTAATATCTCGTTCCTCGCAAAAACTTTTTATTTGTTCAACAATTTCTTCAATGATATATTCATAATCAAACTCAAAATGCAGAGAGGTACGAATTGGCATCCCGCCTCCGATATTTAAAGAATCAAGTGTTGGACAAATTTTTTTGAGTTCGTAATAAATATTCATACACTTGATGAGCTCATTCCAGTAATAAATAGTGTCTTTTATTCCGGTATTGATAAAAAAGTGAAGTAACTTTAACTCAAATTTTGGATTGTTTTGAATTTTCTCTTTGTAATACTCAACAATTTCATTTCCTCTGATTCCCAATCTTGAACTGTAAAAAGCAAAACTAGGTTCTTCTTCTGTTGAAATTCTGATACCTAATTTAGTAGGTTGTTTAACATTTTTAACATAATAATCTATCTCATCTTTGTGATCGAGTACAGGAATTACATTAAACCCATCATTAATTAATTCAGTAATGTATTGTTTGTAAATATTCTTTTTATAACCATTACAAAGGATGTAAGTATCTTTAGTTAATTTCTTTTTTTTGTATTGTTCCTTGATAATTTGAATATCAAAAGCAGAAGAAGTTTCAATATGTACCTCATTATCTAATACTTCATCTATCACAAATGAAAAGTGTGATGATTTTGTACAGTAGCAATAAAAGTACTTAGATTTATAATCTACCTTTGCCATAGCTACATTAAAAATTCGTTTTGCTTTCTGTATTTGTGAACTAATTTTAGGCAAGTAAGATATTTTAGTTGGAGTTTTATATTGTTTTATCACATCCATTAATCTTATTCCATTGAAATACAACTCATTATCTTTTACCTCAAAAGGTTCTTGAGGAAAATTAAATGTTTGTTCAATTAAATTTTGATACGAATTTTCTTTTATCATGACCAATCTAAATAAGTTACTTTAATAATTTTATCCAAATGTAAGTAATTTAAATCAAGAGGTAAGTTAATTTTTAATTAATGTATTGTAATGAAATTTTAAAAATAACTTGAATTACAATAAGTAAAATTTAGAAAAAACCTTAAAGATTTTAAATTTATAATCAAAAAAAACAATGAATCTTTTCTAAAACACCTATATTCTACTATTTTGATACACTATTTTTGATTCTTAATTAATTGAATTTAAATACAGCTCATTTTATAAAATAAAATTATCTTAGCGACAAAAATCAGAATATGTCTAGACCTCCCGTAAATTATAGTGAATATCTGCAATTAGATAAAATTTTAGAAGCACAATTACCCGAAAGTGATAAAGAAAAAGTTGAAGCGCATGATGAAATGCTTTTTATAATTATTCATCAAGCATACGAGGTTTGGTTTAAACAAATTATTTACGAAATTGATAGCTGTTCAAAATTACTTTCAGGAGATACTATTAGAGATAATTCGCCTGATTTACAGACTATTGTTCATAGAACAAACCGAATTACAACTATTTTAAAAGTTTTGGTTCATCAAATAGATATAATGGAAACTATGACTCCAATGGACTTTTTAGATTTTAGAGATTTATTGAGACCAGCATCTGGTTTTCAAAGTTGGCAATTTAAAACCATTGAGGCCAAATTAGGATTAAAATTTGAACATCGTCATGGACAAAATTATTATACCTCTCAATTAAAACCCCAACAAGTAGCAATGATTAAAGAAGTTGAATCAAAACCTTCTGTAATTCAGTTACTTAATAAATGGCTTGAACGTATGCCTTTTTTCGAAAATAATGAGTTATGGAAAAATTATCAAGCAAATTACTCAAATACTTCTTCAAAACATCAATTTTGGAATGATTACATTACTATTTATGCTGAAGGATTGGGTGAAGGTGAAAAACAAAACTTAGCGGCTTTTGAGGATTACTTTTTCAACGAGGATAATAATCCAGAAAGGCAATTAAGTACAAAAGCAGCGCGTTCGGCATTATTTATAATGCTTTACAGAGGCTATCCATTGCTTCAGTATCCTTATCAATTACTAAATAATCTATTAGAAATTGATGAACAAATGGCAATTTGGAGATTCCGACATATTAATATGGTAGGAAGAATAATTGGAATGAGAACAGGAACCGGTGGAAGTACAGGAAAAGAATACTTAATGGGAGCATTAAGCAAACATTATATTTTTAAAGAAATATCTTCCATGACTAGTTTTTTAATTGAAAGTAGAAGAAGACCTAAACTAAGTAAAGAATTAGAAGCAAAATTGGGTTTTATTTAATCTAAGTTTAATTATGATTTTTACAAAATTTGAATAAATTTGCGCTGCAAAAAGTTAAAACTCAATGTTAAACTTAATTTTAAACATCACTTTACTGTTATTTTCATTTTCGGAAATAAACTCAAAACCTAATCCCTACAAATTAAATAAGGCTAAAAAACATATTCGTAGAAGTGATTATGTTGAAGCAGCTAAAATTTATGATACATATTTAATTAATAAACCAGATGATCAGTATGCTCAAGCAGAGTATGCTTCCATTCTTTATTTTGACTTAAAAGATTACGAAAAAGCTAATCCATATATTAAAAAAGCGCTCACTAATAGCACAGACACATTAAGTTTTGGTTTAGCACTTTTAAAAACTGAAATCTACTTAGGTCATAATGAAATCGCTACCGATTTAATTTCTAAACTTGAAAAATTCAGTGAAAAACATCCTAAATATACTGAATTCAAAAACGAACTAAAGTATGATGTTAAAATTTTAGATTATCAAAAAAATCATCCAAGTTTATTAAAACCAAACATTTTTTTTGTAGTTAATGCCGGGAAAGAAGTTAATTCTGTTTATGCTGATTATGTGTCAATGACTGATTTAAATGAACAGTTTATTTTGTTAACCTCTAGGAGAAAAACAAAACAAAAAGAAAAAACAGTTGATTTAGAAAATGCATATAAAGAAAAAATGTTTTCATCAAACAGAAAACTGAACAGGTTTGATACTGCTTATAATGTTCATTATGAATTTAATGGCATAAAATCGAAAAAAGCATTTACAAATGAATCATTTGTTTCCTTGTCACCTGATGGAAATTCACTTTATTTATTTAAAGAAGGAACAATATGGAAAACACAACAACAAAATCAAAAATGGCAAAAACCTGAAAAATTTGAAAAAGAAATTTTAGATGCAGATTACACTAATCACGGATCAATTACTGCGGATGGTAAACATTTTTATTTTTCCTCTGAAAAAGAAGGCGGAAAAGGTGGTTTAGATATTTATCACATTACAAAAAACGAAGATGGTACCTGGTCTTCGATTGAACCTTTAAACTCTTTAAACACTTCTGGTAATGAGCAAGGCCCTTACATTAGTAAAGATGGTAACACACTTTATTTTTCTTCCGATTCATTAGATGGATTTGGTGGTTATGACATTTTTAAGTCAGAATTTGATGGTAAAAATTGGTCTAAACCTGTAAATTTAGGTATGCCTTATAATTCTGTAGCTGATGATATTTTCTTTATTCCCAAAGAAAAAGATGAAGTTGGATATTTGTCTTCGAACAGAAGAGGTACAAATGGAAATTATGACGTTTATCGATTTTATTCTTTTACCAATTCAGATTTTAACTCAAAAAATTTACTCACTATTACAAATGAAAAAGACACAACATTTAATGTTAATGTTAATTCTTTAAATCAATTTATTAGTAAACAAGTAGGTTTCGATGCATCAAACTTATTTTATAAGTTAAATGATTCAGTTGAATATTCTAACATTAGCGAACTTAATAACGCGATAAACAAAATCACTTCAAAGAAAATTGAAATTGAACAACAATTAATTTGTGAGGACTGTCCTTTTAAAAATGTTAACTTTTATACTGTTTATCATAAAGCAGAATCAAAACAAGATTCTTTAACAAATTTAGCATCTAATTCAACTTCTGCTAACTCAACTACGAACACAAATAATTCTAACTCAACTACAAACTCTAATTTAGTTGGCATTAGTAAATCTGTTAATTTTAAATTTAATCAAAGCACTCCTGATGAAGCCACACTAAATTCTATTATTGAATTAATTAAATCCAATAAAAATGATAAAATAAAAATTATTCTTGAAGGACATACAGATAATGTGGGATCTGATTCTTATAACCAAAAATTATCCGAAAAACGAGCAAATGCGGTTAAAACAGAATTAATAAAAAAACAAGTTATTTCATCAAAAGCAATAGAGGTTAAAGGATTAGGTGAAACAAAACCTAAAATCGACTGTAAGGAAAATTGTAGTGCTGACGAGCACTCAAAAAATAGAAGAGTAGAAATTATTTTTTTACCTTCAAATTAATCTTTTAGTATAACTAATTTTATCATTTGTGGCCAACTGGAAAGTAAAAGCTATCGTTCAAAAAATTATTTCGTTTTTTCCCGGTAACTACAAAATAAACTACCTCTTTCAAAAATATGTAACCAAAGGTGTTATTTTATCTGACGAATATTTTTATGATCGTTTAGGTCATGCAGAAAAACATGCGAATTTTTATTTTAATGAAAAAAAATCTTACCCGGATTCAACCTTAGAGCTTGGTACAGGATGGTACCCTGTTGTTCCAATTTCAATGTATTTACTTGGTGCCGACTCTATCTGCACTATTGATATAACACCGCTATGCGATAAAACAAAATTAATTGTTACATTAAAAAAGTTTGCAGAGGCCATAAAAAACAAAAAAGTAAATTCAATTTTCTTAAGAGACGAAGCGCGTGTTAAGAAACTTATCACATTATCTGATAAAGCTTATGAAATGGAATTAAATGAAATTCTTTCAAAACTTACTATTACTTACTTAAAAGTTGATGCCCGTTCTTTACCATTTGATGCTGAATCATTTGATTTTATTCATTCTAACAATACATTGGAACATATTTACGAAGATATTTTAATTGACATTTTAAAAGAATTTAAACGAATTCAGAAAATAGATGGATTGCAATCTCATTTTATTGATATGAGTGACCATTTTGCTCATGCTGATTATTCAATTACGATTTACAATTATTTAAAATATAGCGAATCTCAATGGAAAAGAATTGACAATTCAGTACAACCTCAAAACCGACTAAGAATCAATCAATATCGTAATTTTTATAAAAAAATAGGTTTAAGGTTGTACTGAATTGTCAAT
>Ga0172372_10013562_pt1 | contig 10074 bp, 5 predicted proteins | sample LakKiv5m_2_FD_114544 | JGI IMG/M metagenome (GOLD analysis project Ga0172372, IMG submission 114544) | Freshwater microbial communities from Kabuno Bay, South-Kivu, Congo - kab_092012_9.5m | ecosystem: Environmental > Aquatic > Freshwater > Lake | place: Democratic Republic of the Congo... | reverse complement strand
TGCTCGAACTTGCATTTGATATATTTCTGGATAGGAAATTCCTAATCTACAACCGCGATGACCTAGCATAGGATTTTGCTCTTGTAATTGATGAGTACGATATTTAACATAATCAATTTCAACATTAGCGACTTTTGCAACTTCTATGATTTCGTTTTCTTTATGAGGAAGAAATTCATGAAGAGGAGGATCTAGTAAGCGAATTGTTACCGGCAATCCAGACATTATTTTAAAGATTTCTACAAAGTCATTTCTTTGCATTGGTAATAATTTAGTAAGAGCTACTTTTCTACCTTCAGCAGTTTCAGCGAGAATCATTTCGCGAACAGAAATAATTCTGTTTTCATTAAAAAACATATGCTCAGTTCGGCATAGTCCTATACCCTCGGCGCCAAAATCTCTAGCGGTTTGACAATCTAAAGGAGTTTCTGCGTTAGTTCTAATTTTAAGAGTTCTAATTTCGTCAGACCATTTCATGATGGTTTCAAAGTCGCCTGATAAATTTGGTTTTAAAGTGGGAACACTTCCTAATATTACATCACCATTTGATCCGTTTATTGTAATAATTTCGCCCTCTTTAACTTTAACACCATTAGCAGTAAAAAATTGTCCATTATTATCAATATGAAGACCAGAAGCTCCAGAAACACAAGGCGTACCCATGCCTCTAGCAACTACTGCCGCGTGAGAAGTCATGCCACCTCTTGCTGTTAATATTCCTTGTGATACGTGCATTCCTTTAATATCTTCTGGACTGGTTTCAATTCTGACTAAAATAACTTTATCGCCATTATCACTTCTTCTTTCCGCTTCTTGAGATGAAAAAACAACGATTCCTGATGCGGCTCCCGGAGAAGCAGGAAGACCTTTAGCAATTATTTTTACTTTAGCTTTAGGATCTAGTGTGGGGTGCAATAATTGGTCAAGACTTAGTGGATCAATACGAAGAAGAGCTTCTTGTTTTGTAATTAAATTTTCTTTTACCATATCAACAGCAATTTTTACAGCAGAATGGGCTGTTCTTTTGCCATTGCGAGTTTGTAGCATCCATAATTTTTTATTTTGCACCGTGAACTCAATATCTTGCATATCGCGATAATGGTTTTCAAGTTTTTTATATATTGCTTCAAGTTCTTTAAAAACTTCTGGCATAGTTTCTTCCATCGAAGGTAATGTGGATCCTAATTGTTTTTTTCCTTTTATAGTTATTGATTGAGGAGTTCTTATGCCAGCAACAACATCTTCTCCTTGAGCATTTATTAAATATTCACCATATAATTCTTTTTCACCAGTTGAAGGGTTACGAGTAAAAGCAACGCCAGTGGCGGATGTTTCGCCCATATTGCCAAAAACCATCGATTGAACATTAACCGCAGTTCCCCACTCTACAGGAATATTATTTAAATTACGGTAAGTTATAGCCCTGTCATTCATCCATGATGCAAAAACGGCTTCAATTGCTTTCCATAGCTGTTGATTAACATCTTGCGGAAAATCAAATCCTAATTCTTTTTTGATTTCTTGTTTAAATAATAACACTATTTCTTCAAGATGATCAGAGGTTAAATCAGTGTCTGAAGATATTCCAAAATCTTGTTTTTTTTCATCGAGGATAGTTTCAAAAATGTAATGATCAACTCCCAGTACAACATCTGAGTACATTTGTATAAAGCGTCGGTATGAATCAAATGCAAATCTTTTATTGTTACTATTTTTGGCTAAGCCTAAAACTGTTTTATCATTTAATCCTAGATTAAGAACAGTGTCCATCATTCCTGGCATTGAAGCACGAGCTCCAGAGCGAACCGAAAATAATAGCGGATTTTGTTCATCGCCAAATTTGGCATTAACTTTTTTTTCAATATTATTTAAAGCTTCTTGAACTTGATTTTTAAGGATATCAGGAAAATTTTTTTTATTTTTATAATATATATCACAAACTTCAGTGGTTATTGTAAAGCCTAAAGGAACGGGTAAGCCCATTTTTGACATTTCAGCCAGATTAGCACCCTTGCCCCCAAGTAAGTTTTTCATTGAAGCTTCTCCTTCTGCCTTTCCATCTCCAAAGCTATAAACATATTTTGTAGTTGTCATTTTATTTTGAATTTAGTTTTTTTTAAGATATTGAGTTTCCTCTCTGAATAATGGTATTAATTTTAGATTAAATTAAGAAAAAATAAAATCATTATTTGTCAAAATTAGATCTCCACTTAATTTAATCATAAAAGATTTATCTTGATTAAAAATCAAAGTATATTGATTTTCATATGAATAAAATAGATCATTTGAATCAGTGGCATCATTTATATTAATAATTGAAATGAAATCAAGAGCTGATAAATCAATTTTATCATCACCTTTAGTGAAGTCTTGTATTGTATCAGCGTTATTTAAATTTGATTCTTCAAAACTATTAAAAACAAAATAATCGAATCCATCTCCTCCAAGAATAATATCTGCTCCAAGACCGCCTTCTATAATATCATTTCCTGATTTTCCTTCAATGCGATCATCACCTGATTTACCAGTTAAATAATTATTTAAATCATTTCCAATAATTTCATCATTAAATTGGCTACCAATGATATTTTCAATATTAATTATTGTGTCCCCTTCGGCTTCTCCATAAGAAGCTGTTTTATTTGTTAAATTAATTTTTACTAAATTTTTAGAGTTTTCGTAGGTTATTGTATCAATTCCATTTTCTCCATCTATGTAATCAGAACCCTCACCTCCCTCAATTAGATCTTCTCCGTTAAAACCTAATATTCTATCATTACCCTCTCCTCCTCTAAGAATATCATTGCCATAACCACCATTTAAATTATCGTTACCAACATCGCCGTTAATTGTATCATTGCCATCATTGCCCCATAAAATATCATCACCAACATTGCCATTTAAAGTAATGTCTCCATAAGAAAATTTAGATGAAGATAAATCAATGATATCATCGCCATCAAGTCCATTTATAATTTCTATTGCAAATAAACGAACTCCATTAGAAGTGGCATTTTCTGAAATAAAATCATCAAGAAAAATAGCATCACCATCGCTGGTTAAGTTAATTGTGTCAGCGTCGCCACTCTTTCCATCGAATGTATCAAAACTTTTTACTTTATTGTTAATAAGTATTTTTTCTTTTGAATAAGAATTTATTGCATAATAAATTTTTTTACTGTCAATTTTCCAAATTCCATCTTTAAAAAAGCTAATTATATCGTTTTGATTAGAGCCAATTACGATATCAATTTTTCCAATATTAGTTAAAGTATTTTGATCTTTAAAATCATCGCTGAAAATAGCGTTATAGTTGATATTTTTATTATCTTTAATTTCACCAGTAACAATTAATCTAAAAGATCTTTTAGCTTCTAATTCGCCATCAGATGCTATAATATCTATATCTAGTGAGCTCTGATTTTGTGAATTTTCTAAAATTATAAATTCTAAATTTTCTGAATTAAAAAATATCCAATTCGGTAGCTCTGTTCCATCTGAATTTTTGGCAAAATATTTTAAATTTCTTGAATCAACATCGATAAACATTTTCTTTTCTAAAGATATTACCGATTGCTTGCCAGCTATTATTGATTTTGAAGGAACTAAATATTGACTATTAACAATTGGAGCATCATTTTGTGATGATATGTTAATTTTAATTTTTGCTTTTTTGGAAAGATTTCGATTCTCATCTTTTATTTGATAAAAAAACTCATCATAACCAAAAAAATTATAAGCAGGAATATATTCGATAGTATTTTCTAAGGCATTATTAATTCTTCCAAATAATGGCTTAGTAATAACAATATTATCTTTTTGTATTGCTTTATTTTTATATGAAGCATCATTTAGTAATAATTGTAAAATGTCTATTTTTAATGATTTATCTTCAGTAGTTTGAAATTCATCATCAGATAAATCTTCAGAATTAGCATTATCATTGATTTTAATTTCGATATTTTTTTCATAAAAGCCACCTTTATTATCTGCAATCAAAACACTAAAATTATCTTCGCCAAAGAAATTTGTTTTTGGTGTGTAGTCTATAATATTGTTGATTGAATCAAATGTAATTGAAGCGTTTTGAGTTTCGGTTGCAACAACTATTTTTGCTATATCATTATCTTCATCAGTTATAAAATTTGTTAAATCAATTTTTAAAGATTGATTTTTAATGCCTTCGGATCTTTCTATATTGACTATTGGTGAATTATTTAAGCATATTCCAAAAGATTCATTTTTAAATTCTTTTATAGTTGCAAAATGGATATAACTATTATTTCCTAAATTTGAATCTAATTGATAAATTAATAAATCATTTTGATCTTTTTTTAATTTGTAATTATCTAAAACATAAAAATCAGTATCTTGCTCTTTTTGAGCTATGCCAGCTAGTAATTTGTTATTGATAAAAATATTACCATTATCATCAAATATTTTTGTTATACCATTAATAGTATTTTTAAAAATATAGGTATCATTACCTTCGCCACCCTCAATTATATTGTTGCCATCATTAATAAATATTACATCATTTCCTGCTAATGCTTTTATTGTGTTATCATTATTGTTGTCGACAATAAAATCAACATTTTCATAACCATTAAAATTTAAAGTTAATTGATCACCAACAATTAATTTATTTAATTTTATTTCGTCGTAATTTATTGGATTATCATTTTTAATTTCTAGAATTTTAAGCGGAGTTGAAAAAATATTTTCGTAATCAAAAGAATTTGATTTATAATAATTTTTATCAAAAGAAAAGTTGTAGTTATATTTTTCAAAATATTTCTCGATAGGTAATGAAGTTGAATAATTTAAATTGTCATTATACTCAACATCATATTGATATGAATTATCTTGCCATTGACTATTTTCATTAATAAATCCGTCATTTAAAGTTAAATTAACTGCTGAAAAAGTTGATTGATCAAGATTATATATAGGAAAAAAATAACTCTTAATATAAAGCTCTAATGATTTAGTTATTATATCTTGCTGAACTTGAAACAAATATGATATGTCTTGAATTAGATTTGTTATTGTTAATTTTGATGGATTCAAATAATTCAACAAATTATCAAAATTTCCACTATATTCTTTATTAAGCAAAATCTCGATGAAATCTTTTATTGTAGCAATTGTTAAATCTTCACTAAATAATTGAATTGAATTTAGTTCTATATTATTTCCAAATTCATCTTCTAAATTAAAATTAAAGTAATTTATTTTATTGTAATCAAATGCATTATTGTTTGTCTTGTATTTGCTATCAAAATTTTCTAGATCTTTTGATTTAAAGAATGTGAGTGAATCTAAAAAATAATAAAATTCATCTTTTGAAATTTGAAATTGTAATCTCTCATTAAAATTCTGAATTAAAAAATTTTCAAAACTTTTTAATGTTGCGAGATCTTCTAGGTTTAAGCCTTGATCTGCATATATTTGCGTGATATCAGGATTTATTTTATTGGCAAGTAATTGATTGTTATTGGCATCATAGCCTTCTTTGTAATTTACTTCTAATATTATATCTTCATTAAATTGTTCAAAAAAATTAAAGAAATTAGATCCTTGTCCGATTAAATCAATTCCTCCTGAGCCTGTATTTATGCCATCATGAATAGAAAATTTTTCGGTATATCTATTTTTAATTATTTCCTCATTTTCCGGATATAGAAAAACTAATTTAGTGCCATAATTAATCGAAGAATTTAAAAAACTATCAATGGCAGGAAAGTTGGTTTGATCGATGAGATGATTAAATTTTGTTTCAAATATTTTTTTTACATCAATAATGCTATCTCTATATAAATAGTAATTACCTTGTGGTATTACTCCATTTAATTGATCTTGTGTATTTGAATTTTGATTGCTTAAAAATCCTGCAATGGCTGGTGTGGCAATGATATTACTTTCTAAATCTTCATATGAAAAAAATGCTCCATCAAAATTAACTATCTTCATTTTTTAATTTTAAAAGTAATAAGACAAGCCTAAATTATAGGACATAAATTTAAATTTTTGATTTGAATTATCAAAATCTTTAGCTTTGTAATCAACTTTATAAAACATAGAATTAATTTTAACTGATATATTTTTAGTTAAATCATAGCCAATTCCAAATCCAAAAAATGGAGACCATTTGGCGTTGGTTTTAGTTTTTCGATTATAAACATTTCTATAATTTAATGTAGATTGAATATATCCGCCAGATATAAATAATCTGGCGCCATAAATTTCGTAACCATTATTAATTCTTAAACCATAATTATGTTTTATTTTGTTTGAAAAAAAATTATTGCCAAAGATTTCGATTTCATTAAAGAAATGATCTTTAGAATAATTTTTGTTTTCATCTGAATTAGTAAAAATTTCTTCAGCCATGTTAAATCTTATTCCGGTTGATAAGCCAAGACCATATTGATGTTTTGAAAAATGATTTCCAGAAATTTTATTTTCTTCACTCACTACTTCTGCCAATGAAATTGAAGGAATTATAATTGAAGCAATAATTATAAGCCTTGATAATAAATTCATTTTAATTTTATTGATTAAAGAAATTTTTAATTTCCATTGAGAAGAATTCTGGATCTACTTCTAAGTGATCAGCATTTTGTAATTCTAGAAATTTTTTACGAGAAGTTGCAGTATCGAACATTTTTTTTCCATGTTCAAATGGAACTATTTTATCATTTGTGCCGTGCATTATCATTATTGGAGATTTGATTTGAGCAATATATTTAATTGATTCAAACTTATCTTTTAATATTAATGAAACTGGAGCATACCAGTAATTTTTTTTAGCTATATCATAAATTGATGTATAAGGAGATTCTAAAAAGACGCCATTAAAATTATATTTAGATGCTAATTGAACTGCAACTCCGGTTCCCAGTGATTCTCCATATAAAATTATGCTTCCATCATCGAATCCTTGATCATTAAGAAATTTTTTTACTGCTTCTGCATCTTTCATTAATCCTTTTTCAGAAGGTTTTCCTTCTGAGCCATAAAATCCACGATAAGATAGCGCTAAAACTCCAAAACCTTGTCTGTGCAAGGCGTCGTACTTATTAGTTCTATCACCAAGATTTCCAGCATTGCCATGAAAGTAAATTATTGTTTTACCACCTTTTTTAGTTGCTCCGTACCAAGCAAATAATTTAACATTATCTTCAGTTGTAATGTTTACTTTTTCAAAACCTTCTGGAGCTGATAATACTTTTCCAAATGGTAAATATTGAATATTTCTTTGGAAAATATAAAGAAATATAATCATCATTAAGTAGATTCCTAAAGAGATTAAAAGATATTTATTATTGATAAATTTCATCGTTACAATTTATTTATAGTTAATATTTTTTATAAAACTAAATTATACCATTTCCCATCTTTAAAAAAATTATAACAAAATATTTTTGCCAGTCGCGCTAAAGCGACGACACGATTTTTGCCAGTCGCGCTAAAGCGACAAAATTTTTAAGACTCGCGCTAAAGCGACGACACGATTTTTGCCAGTCGCGCTAAAGCGACAAAATTTTTAAGACTCGCGCTAAAGATTTCGACACGATTTTTAACCAAAAAGATAAAGCTTAATTTATAAATACCTAATTGTATCATTTATTAGTGAAGTGGTATTAGTTGTTTTAAATCTTCTATGGTTTGAATTGAGAATGTTTTAATGTTGGGGCAAGTTCTTGATGCTAATCCAGATAAAACTTTTCCTGATCCAATTTCTATTATTTGTTCAATACCTTTTTTTTCAAAAAATAATATTGTTTCTCTCCATCTTACCGAGCCTGTGATTTGTTGAATTAAAGCTTTTTTTATTTGTTCTGAATCAATTAAAGGTTGAACAAAAACATTTGAAATTACTGGAACTTTTGGTTGATCAATTTTTGTGGTTGATAAAATATCAAACATTTTTTGTTTGGCATTTTCCATTAATGCAGAATGAAATGCACCACTAACTGGTAGCATAATTGCTCGTTTTATTCCTTTTGATTTAGAGATTTCTATTGCCACATTAACCGCTTCTCTTGTTCCTGAGATAACAATTTGTCCATTTGAGTTATCATTAGCAATTTGACAAATTCCATGTTGTTTGGCTTCATTAACAATTATATCAACTGTTTCATAATCTGAACCAAGGATGGCGGCCATTGAACCCGGATTTTCCAAAGCGCATTTTGACATTTCTGTGCCACGAATTGCTAAAAGCTTTGAAGTATCTTCTAAACTAATAGATTTAGATGCACATAAAGCGGAATATTCTCCAAGCGAGTGTCCTGCAGTAATTGAACATAAATCTTCAAATTTTTTATTATATTCTTTTTCTAGAATTGTTATTAGTGCCATTGATACAGCCATTAATGCTGGCTGAGTATTTTCAGTTTTGACTAATTCATCTTCTGGACCATCAAAGATTATTTTTGAAAGATTTTTGTTTAAAATATCATTTATTTTTTCAAAAACTAGTTTTGCAGAAGAAAAATTATTAAATAATTCTTTTCCCATGCCAACAAATTGTGATCCTTGACCAGGGAAAACTATCGCTGTTTTTTCTTTCATAATTTGCTATATTTATTAATTATTTTTTGAACTTCATTATTAATAATTTTATCGTTTAAAGCAAAGGCAATATTTGCTTCTAAATATCCAAGAATATTTCCACAATCAAATCTTTGTGAATTAATCATTTTATAATAAAAAGGATAGTCTTTACACATTAATTTCATTGCATCGGTAAGTTGAATTTCTCCACCACTTCCAGCTTCAATTTTTTCGATATATTCAAAGATTTTTGGTTGCAAAATATATCTCCCAGTAATTGCTAAATTAGATGGAGCGTCTTTTTCTGAAGGTTTTTCTACCATATCAATAATTTTTTGATCATCTAAATCAGATGGTTTTATTATGCCATATTTATTGCAATTTTTTATTTCAATTTTATCAACAGCTATGATGTTTGAGTTGTTTTCTTTTTTATAAAAAAAATCAAGTGCTTGCGATAGAAAATTATCTTTTTGATTTTTGTTAGGTAAAATCATTTCATCAGCCAAGATAACAATAAAAGGCTCATCATTGCTAATAAATTTTCTTGCACACCATATTGCATGACCAAGACCAAGAGGTTTTTGCTGACGAATAAAGGCAATACTTCCTGCTTGTGGCATCCAACCTACAACTTCTGAAAGTTCTGATAATTTATTTTTTTCATCTAATTTTGATTCTAATTCATAAGAGTGATCAAAATGATTATTTATAGCGTTTTTATTTCTACCTGTTATGAAAATAAATTTTTCAATACCAGCTTGACAAGCTTCTTCAAATGCATATTGAATAATTGGTTTATTAGCTATGGGAAGCATTTCTTTTGGCATTGACTTTGTGGCTGGTAAAAATCTTGTACCAAGACCTCCAACTGGAAAGATTGCAGTTTTAACTTTTTTCATCATTATTCATTATTTATCTTTAATTTACGATAAATTGTAGAACGACCTATATCTAGTTGTTTGGCAACTTCTGATAAATTACCATTATATATTTCAACTAGTCTAGCTATGATCTCTTCTTCGATTAAATCAAATTTTTTACATCTTCCTTCATCATCAAAAATATCGATCAATTCACTATTAACTTCTGAGCTTTTTTTAATTACTGATTTTGCTTTTATTAAACTACTATTTTCTTTATTTAAAATTTGAGGAAAATGCTCTGTTTTTAGTGTGTCTCCATCGCACAGTACAACAGCTCTAAAGACTGAGTTTTTAAGCTGATGAATATTATCATCCCAACTATGATTATATAATAAAGTTAAGGCTTCATTACTAATTGCTTTTATTTTTTTGTTTTCATTGGTACTGAAATCACGACAAAAACTTTCAGTAAGAAGTTTTATATCAATTTCACCTCTTTCTTTTAAATCTGGAATTTTAATTGTAAAAGTTGATAACCTATAATATAAATCTTCACGAAATTTTTTTGCTACAACTAGTCTATGAACATCTCTGGAAGTTGAACAAATTATTCTGACATTAACTTTTGTTGCCGATTTTCCATCTA
>Ga0172372_10013561_pt1 | contig 10074 bp, 10 predicted proteins | sample LakKiv5m_2_FD_114544 | JGI IMG/M metagenome (GOLD analysis project Ga0172372, IMG submission 114544) | Freshwater microbial communities from Kabuno Bay, South-Kivu, Congo - kab_092012_9.5m | ecosystem: Environmental > Aquatic > Freshwater > Lake | place: Democratic Republic of the Congo... | reverse complement strand
TTAGTACAACCATGACTATCTTTAGTCAAGTGATTGAGAACATGAAGAGCCGTGTGAGGTGAGAGTCTCACGCACGGTTCTGTGGGAAGGTGAGGGTGAAATTCCCTTGCCTGACCCGATTACTTATACGCAAGGGCTAGCCACTTTTTTGATGCTCAAGTGGGAAAAAGAAAAAGCCCGTCAGGCATTTCAGCATATAGTACAATTACAGCAATGGGGTGCATTTGGATTTATTGCTACTGTGGTAAAAATGAAAAGATGGTAGTGTAACAAATCTAGTGGTGCGTCGTTTAAGGGACAACTATTTTAATGATCAGCAAAATTGGGTAATGAAAAAATCTATTCTACTCTATCTGTTTTTTGTGTTGATAGCATTTATCGGAATGATTTTCGGAAAAAGTTTATCAGGTCCTCATCTTAGAGTTTGGGATATAGAGAACATCATTCTTCTGTTACTAGGTATTCTGGCGATCGCATTGTTGCCAAAGGCAGGATTACCGGCATTCTCTTTGTCCGATGCATCTTCCAGGAAAAAGATGCTTCTTCCATTGTTGCTGGGTATTGGGTTTGGTTTGCTGGACTTATTGGTAATTGAATTCATACTGCCGCACCCGCCTCATTCGAGCCTGCCTCCCTACACACAACCCTTCCCTTATTCATTGTTCCTGTATTTTTCAGGTGCGTTGGAGATAGAGGTCTTTTATAGATTGATTCCAATCACAGTTGTAATGTTGGTATTCAACAAATATTGGGGAGGAAGGTATTTCATTCCGGCTTTCTGGGTAATAGCCCTACTCACATCGCTGAGAGAGCCACTGGAACAATGGCCGGATGGCCCGTCCTGGTTTGTGGCCTATTCCCTCATCACAGGCATTGCCATGAATTTTTTACAGGCCTGGTATTTCAGAAAGGAAGGATTTATGGCATCATTGATCATTCGATGGGGCCATTATCTGATTTGGCACATCCTAAATGGAATAGTGATTCAATTTTTGATTATACATTAACACCCCATCATCATTATCTGAGTGTCTTGAAAAATGCTTCCAGCTTTTTTTCATCCAGTTTTCCGTTCGTTCTAACACCACTGCAAAGGTCAACTCCAAAGGGCTGAACTGTTTCGATGGCTTCTTGTACATTGCCCGGATGTAATCCACCGGCAAGAAAAATCGGTTTTGAAATATTTTCTCTGATCTGTCGGCTCAGTTGCCAGTTATGTGTTCTGCCGGTTCCGCCCAATTCTTTAATGGCTAAATTAGGATTGCCACTGTCCAGTAATATGGCATCTACCCATTCACTGACGGCAATAGCTTCCTCAACCGAATGTTCGTTGATCACATGAATTACCTGAACGAGTTTTATATGGGGAAGCGCTTCTCTTATTGTCTGGTAAGAACCTTCAGTCAATTCATCTACCAGTTGGATAGTGGTGGTATGAACTCTTTGGTGATGTGAAATAATCTCTTCCCCCATGGTTTCACTGGTGAGTAAAAAAGTTGAGATGGGGGGAGGAACGATTTGTGCGATGGAATAGATGTCTTCATCAGAGATGACACCGGGTCCGCTGGGCATTTGGCCAACCAATCCGAGAGCTGCTGCACCATAAGCAATGGCAAGGGCGGCTTCTTCACGGGAGCTGATGCAACAAATTTTTACGCGTGGCGGCATACCAAGTAGTCTCTTGAATTGTACATAAAGATACTTTTCAAAAAGTATGAATCCGCAAGAAAAAAAATTATTTAGAAGGTATTGTGTATATCAGCGTTTAACACCAGAAACTAGTGTCTATGGGAATGGGTCTTTAAAAATTTTTTTGTTTTGAAAGGAAATTATTTCATCGTCGTTGAGCAAGCACTTTTCCAGATTAGATAATATGTTTTCTTTGTTCATGTGTTGGCCAATAAAAACAAGTTCATTTAACCGATCACCCCATTGTTTGCTCCATTTGCTTTCTATATAGGGTTGATTGGCGACAAATGAAGGATAGGTAAGTCTTTCTTTCATAGGCATGCTGCACCACCAGAATCCGGCTTTTTCCATCCTGGAAGAACCCCCTGCCTGAGAAAAACTTAGGGCATCATCCGGTCTTGAAGCCAGCCAGAATAAGCCCTTTGCCCTGATTATTTCTGCGGGATAGTCATCGTTGAGGTATTTCCAGAAACGCTCCGGATGAAAAGGTTGTTGACTGCGAAAAACGAAGGAACCAATACCATACTCCTCCGTTTCCGGAGTATGAGACTCCGCCTCTAATTCTTTTTGCCAGCCGGCTGAATTTTGTGCTTCTTCGAAATTAAAAAGTCCGGTATGTAAAATTTCCCGGGGTGCTACTTTTCCAAATGAAGAGGAAATAATTTTAGCTCCGGGATTGAGTTTATGGATTGCTGCTTTTAGCAACTCAGTTGTTTTTGTATCAACGAGGTCTGTTTTGTTTAATATGATAACATTCGCAAATTCAATTTGATCCGTGAGCAGATTTACAATTGTTCTGTAATCTCCTTCCATGTTACTAAGGTTTCTGTCTTTTAGCAGCTCATTGGTACCGAAGTCATTGAAAAAATTAAAGCAGTCAATTACAGTGACCATTGTATCGATATAGCTGAATTGCGACAGGTCTATTCCGTTTTCTTCGTCGATGAAAGAGAAAGTTTGTGCTACGGGTACTGGTTCGCTGATGCCCGTGCTTTCAATAATCAGGTAATCGAATCTTTTTTCTTTGGCTAGCTTTTCTACTTCCTGCATTAGGTCTTCCCTCAGAGTACAACAGATGCAGCCATTGCTCAGTTCAACAAGTTTCTCTTCTGTTCTTGAAAGAATGTTTTCATTTTCTATGAGCTGGGCGTCAATATTTACCTCGCTCATGTCGTTGACAATTACAGCTACTTTCATATTTTCCTTGTTGTGGAGGATATGATTCAGGAGCGTTGTTTTTCCTGCTCCAAGAAAACCACTTAAAACTGTTACGGGAAGTTTACTACCTGTTTTCATGATTAATTAGTGATATAGGTTTTGTATAATTCAATGCCTTGATAATTGATTGCTCTTAGATGGAGTGTGTCTTTTTGCAGAATTACACTCATGAATCCGTGGTCTGAAGCTGCGAATTTTGTTTGCGGTTCTTCTCTGGTCACCGGTCTTTTCTCACTTCCGGCGCCACTGACAAAATAGTGGGTATATCCTGTGGGCTTTTGGTGTTGAAGATCGTGTTCATGTCCGGCAAAATAGGCATGAACTTTTTGTTCTTCAAATATGGATTGTAGCGATTGTCTGACATCTTGAAGTAGACCTTTTCTTACGCCGGTAGTAAAAAGCGGATGATGACCAATTACTATTTTCCAATCAGCAGATGAATTTTGTAAGGTGGTTTTTAGCCAATTTATTTGTGCTAACGTATCTTGTTTACCAAGGTCGCTGTGTGAATTTCTATTGAGCGTTCTATCAAAAGGGTTGGTATCAATGACAACAAAAAGTGCTTTGCTGGTAGAGTTGGGTATGGTTCTTTCAAAGCTATAAAAGCGCTCTGTGGTTCGCCATCTTCTGCTTATTTTACTATAGTCAAGTTGTGCCTGGATGCTACCCCGGTAATCATGATTTCCGAAACAAGTGTACCAGGGAATATTTAGGCTATAGCTGGAATAAATATCTTCAAATGACTTGTTCCATTGAGGATCAAATGTGCTAATTACTCCATCCGGATAGAAATTATCGCCTGTGCTGATTATGAATGCTGACGAGGAGTTTTTCGCTTCAATTCCCATTTGATCGGCTACATCCTTTTGATGATACTCGCCATTTCTACCCCAATCACCAACCACCAAAAACCGAAGCGCATTTTCTTTTTTCCAATAACTACTACTGTTGACTTCCGATGAATTTGCTATGGGTTGATGTCTGCATGCAGGAAGAAAGAAACATCCTGTAGCTATGAGTAAGATAATATATCGGTGTGTATTATTTTTCATCTTTACATTTTTTACAAGACCGGATGCTTACCAGATGACCCAGGATTATCAGAAAGGAGAAAACGATGCCGGCTTCATGAAGCCATTCATATTCTTCATGAAAAAGCGAGCAAAATAAAAAGCCTAAAAAAGAGCAGATTAAATAGAAGCTTAATTGGGGGGTTTGTTTTTTTTCTGTGGACTTGTAAATGGCCATAAAGGAGAGTAGAATGAAAGCATATTTTAACCCCGGACTTTCATTCATTCCCAACCCAATTGAAGCCAGTATGGGAACCCCCAGGCAATGCACTATGCAGACAGATGAGGCTGCAATACCTATTATGTCTGCTTTTTTAATTTTTGAATAGCTATTTTTCATTGGAAGTGTTTGTTGACAGGACCAATTTTAGTCATTCAGTTCTTTGAGATATTGTTGATATCGTACAGAATCAACAGCAACTTTATTCCAACTTTCGCTAGCCATGAGGCTTACTTTTTTATTAATTCTATCTTGAATTTTATTTCTGAATAACTGAAAGGAATAGTAGTCAGTGTCTGCGATTCCATTGAGTTTGTTTTGGAAAAATCCAACAGGATTTATCAAGTACAATTTTTTAATAAAGGAGTTTTTTTCTTCATGCAATACTTCAATTTTTCGGGCGGTTTCCTTCATCATATTATTGACAAGATAGCTTACTGAATTATTAATGATCTCTTCATTTATGCTAGTATCTGAATAATGTAGTGAGTTTCTTAACTCGGGAAAACTAGCTATTAAAAGATTTTTTATTTTTTCTTTGGGTAATTCACTTATTTTATCTGCTTCTTCTCTTTTGGCATCGAGAAGATCCGTCATATAGGTTGCTGGATAGTTGAGTGTTGTGAGTTGATGTGATGTCCCGGGGAGTACAACAGTTAAAGTAAGCCACAAGGCAACCATTACTATCGAAATATTTTTACTGCCTGAAAAGGCAACGCTGACTATAAAGAAAATTGCCATCCAGCTTATAACGTATAAAAAAGTATACAGAAAAAAGTGAAGCATCTTACCGGGATGCTCTAACATAGATTTCGTTAGTATGGAGTAGGGCAAAACAGTGAACAGAATCGTCGCTACTATGATTATTAAGTAATACAGATATCTTCCTAGAATCCAGATTTTGTGGTCTGATACACTGATGTAAATGAGATGCTCGAATCCAAGGTCTTTTTCCAAACCTCCTATGTTAAAAAGCAGTACTAGTAATATGGCTGGTAGTAAGAACAAAATGACAAAACTGAAGTCAAGTGTACCTATGGCCAGCCTCTCGGGATTGGCAATTTCTTCTGCGAGGTCTGCATCATACGGAGTGCTTCTGTTGCTTACTTGTTTGTAATAACCGAATTGCTCTGCTTGTCCGATGCTTAAGGGCATCAGTCCAGATGGTGTTTTACATACCGGTGAGGGCGTATACCACAGTGACCAGTAGGGATCACTAATATTTATCCAAGGCCGATTTTCGGGTCCCGACTTTCCTTCTGCAAACCATTGAATAACCTGATCGCTTGTTTTCTTGTTTTTTATTTTGATTTTTTCAATTTCTTCTGTCTGGGTTTGATATAGAGTATAACCGTTTTGAAGACCATAAATAGCTGCTACAAAAAATAATAGGAGAGCGCCAATTTTATAGGGATTTCTCTTAAAGTGTATATTTTCACTTCTAATAGATGAAGCTATCAGACTCATACATATTCTTTTTTCTTTTCTTTAAAAAGTACGATGGTGGTAATCAGAGCAGCCCAGCCTATGAGGCAGAACAAATCAACCTGGTAAGATTGTAATAGAGACCCGAGAGCAGGATTTCTATATTCAAAATCTTTTATGGACCTAAAAAATTCGTTTTTTTCTGTCCATTCCCATTCACCCGTTTTCGACCCGCCAAAAGCATGTCTATCATTCAGTAGTTTAATGAACTCCCTTCTGTATAATTCTGCCTGCTGCAAAAAATGAATGTGGTGATGCATGTCTGTTCCGCATAGTCCCATACTCAGATTTTGTAATGATATGAATGGATTGATGATACCGGAGAGCTGATAAAATGTTTTTTGTTTTTTAAGGAGGGTATAGTTGTTACCGAAATGTTTATCCCATACCTGATTACCATACTCCTCGTCTGCTTGCATTCTGATTCCATCAAAGTTGATAGGTAAGTCCTTAACATCGGTAACATTGTATTCTTTGAGAACCTTTTCTTTTAATTCTTTTTCCCTTTTGTCTGAAGGATTGTGCCCATCTATTCCCTTTGACCGGTCTTCTTGCATGGAAGTTAGAAAGGCCTGGCGACTCGGAAGCTGAAAAACCTTTTCACTCGTATTGCCCAAAATTTTTGGCAAAAATATTGTCCATAACATCCACCCTGCGAGCGTCATTGTAAGAACTGCAGTGTTGTTTTTTAGTTTAGCCGATAAATAAATAGTGCCTATGACCATTATATAGTAATACAGTACAAAGACGACAAAAAGTAGTAGCAGTCTTTGTGTCTGGTCATAGTCTGGCGGCAGCCATAGGAGTTGTACGAAAAAGGTAATCGACAGGAGTAGTATTCCATACATCCAAACTGCAATTGACTTTGAAAAGATCAATTGTGCAGTGTTCGCACCCTGTAAGTATAAGAGTTTAACCCTCCCCGATTCTTTCTCATTGCTCATGCTATTGAATGCAAGGAAGATCAACAGAAGGGGGATTATGTATTGAAGAATAAGCGAGCTTTTCAGCTTACCAAATTTTGACATTAGCAAGGACTGTGATGCTTCGGAGTAAACAATTTCATTTTGAACGTGTCCTTCTATTCTCAATACCTTACCTGTTACACTATAGACACCTTCATCAAAGTTTCCAATAGCTGAAATAGGTTTGTACAAATAGGTTCCATAGTGAGCCGCAGAATGGGCATTCATTGAATCGATTGATTCCCATTTTTCGCGCATATGGTTTTGCGCTTTTTGCTGATTATCTTTCGACTGCTTTACCTCTTCCACAGAAATAATAGATACGGCTATCAGCACTATTGCAAAAAAAATCGAGGCCATCAGCAACCCCTTGTCTCTTGCCAGATTTTTCCATTCGTTTACTACAATCGTATTCATGTTGCCTGATTTAGTCTTGCATGTAAGCCAAATAGATGTTTTCTAACTCAGAGGCTGAAACGGAGGCAGACATCATTTCTTTAACAAGTGTTCCTCTTTTCATTATCCCAATTCGGGTGCAGGTTTCTCGCACCCGGAACAGATCATGTGATGCCATAACAATGGTAGCTCCCCTCGAAGCCAGTTTGCCTAACAGTGTAGACAACTCATTGCTGGCTACCGGATCCAGACCGCTAGCGGGTTCATCTAAAATATACACCTTGGAGTTCTTGGCATACGCTATCGCAATGCCAACTTTTTGGCGCATACCTTTTGAATAGGTTTCACTTCTTTTGTTATGTGCAGCCGAATCCAGGCCACATTCGGTGAGAAAGCCCGCCAATTCTTGTTCTGAATATTTCTTTCCGGAGATAGTACAGAAATATGCCAGATTTTCTATACCCGTCAAATACGGATACAGACTTACACTCTCGGGAATATATCCCGTCAGTGACCTGACCTCTTTAACATGCTCAGAAGTATCCAGCCCATCGATGAATGCTTTTCCTTGGTCTGGCCGTTGAAAACCCAGCAGCATGTTGAGGGTTGTCGACTTTCCTGCACCATTGGAACCAAGGAGCCCGTATATCTCCCCCTCCATTATTTCAACACTGAGATTCTTTACCGCCGCGCTTCCTTTGAAGGATTTGCTGACATTATTGAGTATGATCATACAACATGTATTTGCAATAATGTTGCAAATTAGTCCTTTTTTATTAAATGCAACATAGTTGCAAATAAAAATTGTACTTTACAACCGGTACAGGGTTTTTCTCTGATGGTAATTTTGTGGGGATGATTTTTTTCAGCAACGGCATACATTCTCAATACACCCGGCTCTTTCTTTATGGAGGCCTCTACGCCCTCCTTTAGATAATTCATGTAGGATATCAGTTGAGTTGAATCAACACTAATTTTTGCCACCCTAACGTAAGGATCATTCAACTGTGCTTTAGCGAAAACACAGGAGAGGAAAACGCAAAGAAAAAGAGCCAATTTCTTTTGAAGATTTCCGGACAAAATACTTTCCTATTTTAAGTATTGTAAAAACAAACCTTTCGAATTAAAAAAGATAAATCACTTTCATGAGGCTCACTGATATAATCCTAAAGGGTTATCAATAACCATTCTTATTGACATTTTATTGGTGAAGATAAATTGTTTAGAGCATCCAGGCAGGGGTCTGCATTAACAGTGATCAGTTTTCGATTTATTGCAGTATGAGTAAAGCAATCATAGGGCTGATGCAGCAATATTTTGTATATTTAATCTAATTCAACTACCATTTTATGAATCGCATACCTATCATTACAGTCCTAGTATTTTGCTTACTTAGTGGCTCTGCTCAATATAAGTCCGAGAATATTTTTTACATGACGGATACGCCGGATAGTTACGAGAGTTTTATCAAGAACCTTCGGCAGATCTCGATGGTTTGTCCGCAAACCTTTCTGATTAGTCGCGATGGGGTACTGTCGGGCTCGATGGATCGCAGGGTCGTTGATAGTGCTAAAAAGTATAAAATTCAGGTAGTACCGCTTATTGTCAATAGTGGATTCACTGCCCCCCTGTTGCATCAGATTGTTGGCAATCCCATTGCCCGTAACAGGTCCATTCAAATGATGCTGGAGTATGCGCGTATTTACCAACTGGACGGGTGGCAATTTGATCTCGAAGGGTTGCACATTTCCGACAAGGATAGCTTTACAGCGTATTACAAAGAGACGGCACAAGCTTTGCATGCAGCCGGACTTACCCTCTCAGCTGCAGTAGTTCATCAAGTGGAGAAAGTAGGTGGCACGACACCATATCACAATTTTCTTTTTGAAAGCTGGCGGGCTGGTTACGACCTGAAGGCAATGGCTGCCTATGGAGATTTTCTTTCAATCATGAGTTATGACCAGCATACCCGCCGAACCCCACCAGGTCCGGTAGCAGGTTATACATGGGTAGAAAGGGTCATTCAGTTCCTTTTGTCGGAAGGTGTTCCGGCAGAAAAAATATCTATGGGCGTACCCAGTTATTCAGTTCGCTGGTTTCCCGATTATACGGAAGAGCGGGGTGGTTTTTCGAATGGACAGCAAATACCCTATAAAACCGTGCAGCATTATCTGGCAAAAAATAATGCGACAATGCAGTGGGATGATAAAGGAAAATGTCATTATGCGGTATGGGACAATGATGGGGTGAATGAATACATGTACATTGAAGATGCCCGATCCCTTCAAGCCAAATTACAATTACTGAAGCAATACAAACTGAGGGGAATTTCTGTCTGGGCTTTAGGAAGAGAGGACCCTGCCTTTTGGAACGTCTTGTCTGCAGAGACAACAGCAAAAAAATAATTCAATATTCAGAAACAATTATTGTTTTTTACCACGGATGTGCACCTTGGTAGTGCATTTTAATATTTCTGATGATAAAGCGCGAGACCACCCAAGCATCTGTCAAGGAAGAAAAGCCACTTTCTTCCGTTAGTCGAAAGTAACTCAGTACCAAAGGACATCGATAAATAATTTTACAGAAAATCGGTTATCGCCTATCTTCATCACATGTTTTTTCATTTCAGGCATTTCGGCCTATTCCTAGTTATATCCTTTGCTCAGCTTCAACTTGCTGCACAGCTTCCTGCCCCTGTTGCGGGGCGTATCATTCGTCATGAAAACTTTTCTTCTGCTTATGTAGATGCCAGACATGTTGATGTATGGCTGCCGGCTTCCTATACACCGAATAAGAAGTATGCCGTTTTGTACATGCAAGACGGACAGATGTTATTCGACAGCACCATTACATGGAATAAACAGGAATGGGGAATTGATGAAGTGATCACAGATCTGGTGCGCCAAGAAAAGATAATGGACTGTATCGTGGTGGGTATCTGGAATGGAGGCAAGACCCGCCATGCAGAATACTTTCCGCAAAAACCTTTTGAGACATTACCGGATACCGCACAGGAAAAAATATATAGTGG
>Ga0172372_10013560_pt1 | contig 10074 bp, 5 predicted proteins | sample LakKiv5m_2_FD_114544 | JGI IMG/M metagenome (GOLD analysis project Ga0172372, IMG submission 114544) | Freshwater microbial communities from Kabuno Bay, South-Kivu, Congo - kab_092012_9.5m | ecosystem: Environmental > Aquatic > Freshwater > Lake | place: Democratic Republic of the Congo... | reverse complement strand
CCGCAGCGACCGGCGCCAGTTCGCCGCGTAATCCAGCTGTTCATGACCGGCGGGGCCAGCCCCATGGACCTGTTTGACTACAAACCGGAACTGGAACGCCTGCACGGTCAGATGATCGGACCAAAGGACAAGCCCGAGGGCTTCACAGCCCCGGCTGGCGCCGTCATGAAAAGCCCGTTCCGCTTTGCCCGGTACGGGGAAACCGGTCGCTGGGTCAGCGACTTGTTCCCGCATCAGGCCAAAGTCATCGATGAACCCGCCTTTCTGATGGCCATGACCGGCCGCACCAACGTGCACGGCCCCGCCAGCTACCTCGCCTGCTCAGGATTCACACTGCCCGGCTTCCCCTGCTGCGGTGCCTGGGTGTCCTATGCACTCGGCAGCCTGTCGCAGAACATGCCCGCTTTCATCGTGCTGCCCGATCCCCGCGGCCTGCCCTATAACCAGAAAGGCAACTTCAGCTCCGGTTTCCTGCCCTCCAACCACCAGGGAACCGTCGTCGACGCTTCCGCCAGTCCGCCAATCGCAGACCTGCAGGCCGACAATCGCTATGGTTTTGCTCGGGGACAGTCCGACCGAGACACTCTCGCGGCTCTCCAGCAACTGAACCGACGCCATGCGGAACGACATCCCGCTGACAGTCGCTTTGCTGCCCGCATCGCCGCAGCCGAACTGGCCGCCGCCATGCAGCTCAGTGCCCCCGAAGCCTTTAACCTCGCCGCCGAATCCGAGACGACTCAGCAGGCGTACGGACTGGACCAGCCAGAAACCGCGGACTTCGGTCGCCGCTGCCTGCTGGCACGCCGCCTCGTCGAACGCGGAACTCGCTTCGTGCAGGTCTGGAGCGGTCCGCAGGGAGCCGTCAACAACTGGGACAACCACGGCAACATCCAGACCGAGCTGCCCCCCATGGCACGCTCCGTCGATCAGCCCATCGCTGCTCTGCTGACCGACCTTCAGCAGTGCGGCCTGCTGGCCGACACACTGCTGATCTGGTCAACCGAATTCGGCCGCACACCCTTCGCTCAGGGCTCGCTCGGACGCGATCACAACAGTGGAACTTTCGTCACGTGGCTGGCAGGAGCCGGTATTCGGAAAGGCACCGACTGGGGACGCAGCGACGACCTGGCATGGCAGACCGCAGAAGGCAAAACATGGGGTTATGACCTGCACGCCACTCTGCTGCACCTGCTGGGCATCGATCATCACCAGCTGACATTTCGACACTCAGGAATTGACCGACGACTGACCGATGTCCATGGTCGCGTGATCCAGGAAATCCTGTCCGTCTGAACTTCAGTGTTCACAGCCAATCCCCTCCCCGCCAGCCGTGTCTTCAGCTCGGTCGCTTCGTGGCTTCAGGTGAGACATTTCTCCGCCGGGCACGGGGACACACCAGTTCGCCGGGCAGACAGATCTCGGGCTGGAAAGCCCGAGCTACATGCCGCGTCCACAGGGGGCGGGGACACACCACTTCAAAGGCTGCACCAGTCGTTCAGGCCGCACCGCTGCAGCTGTTAATTTTTGTATTCACCTGTCGCAAAAAAACAACAGCCACCCGCACGGCCTCAATACCGCCCCAACTGTGGCTGAACCTCCGCGGCTTCGCGGCTTCGCGGCTTCGCGTGAGACTTGCCTCCGCCAGCCACGGGGACACACCAGTTTGCCATGCGGACAGATCTCCTCCGCAGGGCGCGGGGACACACCAGTTCGCCGGGCAGACAGAACTCGGGCTGGAAAGCCCGAGCTACATGCCGAGCCGAGGGGATGCCGAGCCCAGGGGACACACCACTTCAAAGCCTGCACCGGGCCAGGGGACACCGGGCCAGGGGACACACCGCTGCTGCCATGGGCCGGGCGAGGGGACACACCACTTTGCCATGCGGACCAATCTCGTCCACAGGGCGCGGGGACACACCAGTTGGGCACGGGGACACACCGGTTCGCCGGGCAGACAGATCTCGGGCTGGAAAGCCCGAGCTACATGCCGCGTCCACAGGGGGCGGGGACACACCACTTCAAAGCCTGCACCAGTCGTTCAGCCCGCACCGCTGCAGCTGTTAATTTTTGTATTCACCTGTCGCAAAAAAACAACAGCCACCTGCCAGGCCTCAATACCGCCCCAACTGTGGCTGAACCTCCGCGGCTTCGCGGCTTCGCGGCTTCGCGTGAGACTTGCCTCCGCCAGCCACGGGGACACACCACTTTGCCATGCGGACAGATCTCCTCCGCCGGGCGCGGGGACACACCAGTTCGCCGGGCGGACAGAACTCGGGCTGGAAAGCCCGAGCTACGTGCGGGGTGCCGAGCGCCGGGGACACACCACTTACGCCAACGCCCCACGGCCCGTCAGCCATCCAGCAGCTCGTCCGAATTTGCCATAAACCCGGTTGTATCCGCATGCTCTGACTCCGGCTTCAGAGCATCAAACGCCACTCGATGCCCCGGCAGCCACAATGGCTCAACCTGCTTCCGCTGAAACATTCCCGCAATGTGTTCGTGACAGGTAAAGAACAGTACCTGCTGCCCTTCCCGCGCCACCTCAATCAGACAGTCAGCCGCAGCCTCAGTTCGCTCCTGATCAAAGTTCACAAACAAATCGTCCATGATCAGCGGCAGCTCAATGCCTCGGCGAGCAAACTCGCGGACCAGCGCGAAACGAATCGCAAGGAACAGTTGTTCTCGAGTTCCGCCGCTGAGCTGTTCCACCCGGAACGTCTGACCGAACTCGTCATCAATGCACAGATAATCCTCGCCCAGCGGAGCCCAGATGCGGTGATAACGTCCGGCAGTCATGCGATGCATGTAGCCCGATGCCGCCACCAGCGTTCCCGAAATGTTTTCCTGTTCAAATTTCCGCCGCATCTGCATCACCGCATCATGCTCAATCTGCAGCGCCAGCCACTCTTCCGTCGCCCGGTAAATGTCAGCAGCCAGCCGCGAACGCCGGAAGAACTCCGTATGCGAATCACGTCGCGATTCCAGCAGCCGAATCTCCTGCCGCAGACTGCCCAGTTCCTCATGCCGCTTCCGCAGCCCCTGCTCCACATCCTTCAGTTCGGCCTGCAGCAGCTGCAGTCTTTCGCGAGTCTGTTGGGGATCAAACCGCAGCAAATCGTCTTCCACAATCGCCAGCTCAGCGTCCTGACGACCAGCCTCCAGCAAATCATCATTGGCCGCCTTCAGTTCCTTCTCAATCCGCTGTCGCCGCTGCTGCACTTCCTGCTGCTTCTGAATTTCGTCGCGACCTGCGACTCCGGCGCGAGCCAGCACGGCGCCCCGCCGCAACTCGGCCGCCTCCGCCTGATGCTGCGCATGCAGGGAATCACGCTGCCGACCCTCTGCATCACCCAGCAGACGCTCCCGCTCCGCACGGTCCCGATCATGGATCCTTAACTGCTGATGCCAGTTCGCCAGAATCTCCAGCGGTCGCGAATAATCCTGCTTCGATGCACTCTTCAAACGGCCGCCCACCTGCTCAACCCGCTGCCGCATCGAATCAAACATTCGCCGCAGACCTTCCACCTCCGGAGCCGAATTGCGCCATTGCGAAGCCAGCTCTCGAACATCCTGCAGCCGATGCCACCACTCAAACGCCTGCTCAGTCTGCAGCGTCTCCTGCATGCCCGTCGCTGACAACAGCCGACACCATTCCTGACGTACCTGTGCCAGATTCTGCTGTGCCGCACGAAACCTGTCACGCAGCGCATGCAGACGCATCCGCCGCGCCGCCGCTCGAAACTGCCGCCGCTGCAAAACCTCCAGCTCCGCGATCCGCGCTGAACAGGCACCAATACGATCCACCATCTCGGCCGTCGATGAACGCCACTCCTCACCGGAAACATCCGTCCCATGCCCGTCAGCCACCGCCATCCGCTGGATCCGCTCCTGAATCAGTCGCAGCTGACGGTCCGCCTGACGCGCCTCATCCGCCAGATCCTCCAGCCGAACGCCGGTCGTTGCATCAAAGTGATTTCGCAAACCATTGCGAACCGCCCACCACAGCATTCCCGCCAGCCCGATCGCCGCAGCCGCCAGCGCCCCACCCAGAGTCCGACGAGCCTCGCCACCCGCCGCATACGTGGCAACACCAAACAGACACAGCGCCACACCAAACCAGCCCATCAGCGAAATCGCCTGATCCACCCAGGCCGGAATCGAATCCTCCACATCCACCCGCTCCAGCACACGCCGCACCGTCTGAATCTTCAGCGCCAGCTGCTCCTCCTGCAGTCGCAGCCGGCCCAGATTCTCCAGCTCCTTCAGACGCGCCTGCTCACTGTCAATCGCCTGATCAACCGGGACACCCAGCTCGTCCAGCAAACGATTCAGCTCCAGCACCTCACGACCACTCCGACGATTCATGCTGCGAGTCCAGCGGCGGAGCTTGCCGCGGCGCTGCAGCGCGTCCTGATAACGCCGCGCCATCTCCAGCAAACGGTGATGCGACGCCGGACTGGTGTCCACCGCACTCAGACGCTCCAGCGTCCAGCCCTCACCCAGCTGCGACAACTGATGCCCCAGCTCCCGCTTCAGCTCGCCCGCACGATCCTCCGCCGCATGAATCGACTCGTCAATCTGACGCAGCCAGTCGGCCTGATCCACCAGACTCTGCACCACATGCCGCTCACGCTCAAACGCTGCATCCAGCTGCAAACGCTCAGCCTGAGCCTTCAACGAGACAGACTCATTGCTCAGACGATCACGACGCGATACTGCCTCGGCATGATCCTTGTCCGCAGCCGTCAGCAGACGCAAAGACTCAGTCGGATCCACCATCGTCAGAGGCAGCTTCGATAACTCGTCCTTCAGCTCCCGAATCCGATTCCAGGGCTTGTGGCAGCGCTGCACATGCTGCAGACCACGCTGTTCATTCTTCAGCGTCGATTCCCGCTGCTGCAGCTCCTCCAGCTCAGACTGCAGCTCCGCACGTCGCCGAGTCAGCCGGGTGTGCTGGTCCCGCAAGGCTCCAGTCCGCGGTTTGACAGACGCCGCGCGAGCATACTCGTCGAACAGCTCGGGCAGCCGCCCCTCCGACTGCTGCGGACCAAACAACGCTGCTCCACGACTTCGCAAATCCCCCAGCGCCGCCAGAATCTGACGCCCCTGCGGACCCAGCGATAAACCGTAAATATACTGAGCAACCTGGCCCGTCCCCAGAGTCGAAAGCTGATTCAGCTCGCGAACCCCCACCGCAAACACATCCGCATACACATCCTCTGTCGTGTCCGACAGGATGCTGCCCAGTGCCGTTTCCCGATCCAGACCGTCCGGCCCCCCAGACAATCGCAGTCGACCACGACCGCTCAGCTCCGCCCGACGGAAAATTCGCCACGTTCGGCCACCATGCTCACACCGCAGCGCACCACGCCAGGGCTGACTGGGATCCGGACGATGCCACGCCGGCTCCGTCTCCAATGGTTCATAACCAAAAAGCGTCGAACGAATAAAACGCATCAAAGTCGTTTTGCCCGCCTCGTTCGGACCGTAAATCACATTCAGTCCGCGCGGGTCCAGCCGCAGCAGCAAACTGCGCCAAATGCGAAACCGATCAATATCAATCTCGGTCAGCCTCATGCTGAACTCCCCTTACACAAACGATCAGGCTCGCTCACTCTCATCATCCGGCTCATCACCAGGCTCCACGTCGTCAATCACCGGCAATGACGAATCGACTGCCTCAGCAGCAGACTCCGCCGGACCCGGCGAATAATCAGCCGAATCCAGCTCGGATTCCTCCGCATCTTCACCCGGCTGCAGCTCAAACCGAGGTTCAAACCAGGCAGCGCCGTCCTCACGAATTCGCCCCAAAATCTGCTCAGGATCCAGCGATGGCAACACCGCCAGCAAACGCTGCTTCCAGGCCGTTGACAACACCCGGTCCCCTTCGATCACACGAGTCAGCTCAGAGTCACTCAGCAGCGCCGGACGCGACAGGTGCTGCTGATACTGATCCGGCAGACCACCCGCAGGATTGCCGGCCGGCCAGGCGTCCGGCAGATAACGCACATCATGCAGCAGCTGCAGCGATCGCCCGCCAGCCTGCAGCTGATCCAGCTCCAATGACAGCAATGTATCAAACTCACTGTCCTGCAGCATCCGCAGCACCGGCAACACACCTCGCAAAATCCACTGCACCGACCAAATCCGATCAGCCGCTCCACAGCGCTCTTCCAGCAGTCGAGTCCGCATGTGCTGCAGCAAAGTCGAAGTGTCCGTCGCCCCCGCCACATGCAGCTCAATCAGCTTCCAGTCCACACAGCTGGTGTCCAGCGGTGAAATATGCACCTCACCCGAATCACTCACATCCACCAGCGAACACACTCCCGATGCAGACTCCAGACGCGAACGCGCCTGAGTCGTCCCGGGACAATGCACCACTCCCTGCTCACGCCACAATGTCACACGCTCAGCTTCACCCAGCAACGCCAGAAAATTCAGCTGCCCCTCCCGCAACACCTCATCCGCAAACGCTAAAAAACCATGCTCCATTCCGCCCGCAGCCCCGGATCCGTCTACCGACCGATCCTGCAGTCTCCGCATCGACTGCTGCGGCAGCTTCGCCGGTCGCTCACCCTGCTCTGCCTCCACCGATCGCCACACCGTGATGTGCGCCGTGTCAGACTCGGAAACAGACTGCACCTCCGCAACCTTCTCGCCACTGCTGGGATTCACCGCCAAATCCAGCAGCACATCGTCCGTTGTGGATGCTGCCAGGGCAGCCATCCGCTGTGATTCCTCGTAACGTGCTCGCGACAGTACGCCAATTCGAAATGGCTGCAGCGACTGGCCACCACGAGCGATCACCTGAATGCCAAAATCGTCCGCCGCACCAATCCACAGCGCCGACGAAACTAAAGTCATCGGAACATCAGATTCACCATCCAAAAGACTCTCCGGCTCCGGATTCGAGCTGTAACAGATGGTCACGTTGTCCGGCAAATCCGGAACCAGACGCCAGGCCTCCGCCGGATCACTGTCCCCAGGCAGCACAAATACATGAATACCTGCCTCGTGCAGACGCTGAAAACACCTCTGAATCGACAACCGAGCCCGCAAACTGCGGTCCGCTTCTATGAACACATTGCCCGACAACAGCAGAAAATCCACGTCGTGCAGAATGCAGCTGTCAATCACCGCGTCAAACGCCAGCAGCGTCGCGTCCTCAAGCGATACTCGCATTGAGTCGTCCGGGAGCTCGGCCAGACTGACGCTGACCGGGACATCAAGGCGCAAATTGGCCGCCTGGATGAATCGCTGCGATCGATATGCCATCGCCCAGAATCCCTTCCGAAGTCGCCTCCTGAAAACCGCTGCACACAAACACGCACAGCAAACAACGCAGCCCTGGTAAACTGCCCGTCCTCACGAACTTTAATAAAACAGAGAGTCTGGGAAAAGTCTTCCCGGTGAGTTCCGCAAGGAATTTGCTGCAGCGGCAGTCAGCACAGATTTTCAGCAACACCGCCAGCCCACGCCTCGACTTCTTTCGAAAACTGGAACCAAAGCCGTCACTCTCTCACCAATTCCCGAAAACAGGAATCAGCGGCGGTTCGGCCAATTACAGCGTTCATGTTCTCGCAGACTTCGCGATGGCAACCCCGAGGCGACGCAGCCGGCATAGTCCTTGCCCACCGTTACCATAGAATCAAACTGTCGCGACACCGCACATCGTGACGAGCTTTACAGCCCATCCCCCGGAGATTGTTCATGGTTCGCTCAAAACTGCATCGCGGCTTCACTCTCATCGAACTGCTGGTGGTCATCGCCATCATCGCCATTCTGGTCTCACTGCTGCTGCCCGCCGTGCAGCAGGCCCGCGAAGCAGCACGCCGCACACAGTGCAAAAACAACCTCAAACAAATCGGACTCGGACTGCACAATTACCTTTCGACACACTCCAAATTCCCCCCCGGTCGACTGCTGCCCGACCTGACAATCGCTGGCGTCACTCAGACGAGCTACACCAGCTACACCAGCAATGCCGCCAATGTCTGGACCGGCAATCGCTCCGTGCACATCTTCATCCTGCCCTACATGGAACAGGCCAATATCTACAATCTGATCAACTTCAACGGACCAAACTCCACCCGCATGACCACGTCCGGCACTCCCAGCAACCCGAACTACACTGCCTATGCCCAGGCCGCCGGACTGTTCCTGTGCCCGTCAGATGCGAACACCGGAGTCGTGATTTCTGAAAACAACTATGTCTACAACTTCGGTGGCAGCACCCCCTACCAGGGTGCCGCTAACGCTGCCTCACAGACCAACAACTCCGCCTCAGTCAACTTCGGCGGCCGACAGCTTTCCTGCGGTGGCAACGGAGCCTTCACTGCCGGTACTTCCCTCGCTGATCGTGACTTCACCGACGGACTGTCCAACACGGCCATGTTCGCCGAACGCACCAAAGGATCAGCTCGTGCCGCCGCCAGCTCACCGCCAACTCCCGCAGACATCATCACTTCTCCCAACCGACAAAACGTCATGCTCGATCCGAATGTCATGTTCAACGACTGCCTCAATGCCCCCAAAGTTGCCAGCCGTTTTAACTTCACGACCTTCGGTCGCTGGGCCCAGGGCAGCGACTTCTCAAACGGCTGGCCCTTCGCCTCGTACTCAGGCACCATGTACAATCACGTGGCCACTCCAAACTGGCGCGGACAGGATTGCGGCAACTGGAGCGCCATCGCCGATACCCCCGGCGAACACGCCATCATTTCAGCTCGCAGTATGCACACAGGCGGTGTTAATCTGATGCTGGCTGACGGCAGCGTGAGATTTGCCAGCGACAGCATCGACGTGGGCGTCTGGCGAAACGTCGGAACTCGAGACGGCGGCGAAACGCTGGGCGAGTGGTAAGTGTCGCAGAACGCGTGCCTGAAATCGCCATTTCTCCAGCCGGATCCGGACCATGAATTACTGCCTGAAATACGTCACTTCGCTGCTGCTCGCCATTGTCCTGCTGCCCCTTTTGGGCTGCGGCGCAGGAGCAGCATCGGCATCCAGCGTGGCGGAAACAGAAGGCAGCTACGAAGCCGGACTGCAGGCCTTCCAGACGGGCGACTTCGCGGCCGCTGAAACTCAGCTGACTGCCGCGGTCTCCTCAGGATCACTGCAGCCGGATCTGGCTGAGGCCGCACTGCGGCTGCGAGCTCGCACTCGCACCGCACTGGGCAAAACAGCCGAAGCCGAAGCTGACCTCGCCGAACTCAAATCGGGAGCAGCCGAAATGGATCAGTACTGGCTGGCCTGCGCCGAACTGGAACTAAAGAAAGGCAACACGGCCGCCGCCAAAGACGCCGTCAAACAGGCACGCAGCGTCAATCCAAAAGTGGCACTGCCGAAAGAGCTTGAACAACTGCGATAACAGATCCGCTTCAGTACCCGGCACGAGCAACCGGGGACAGAATCCAGATCTCGTCGTAATCCACCGGCTGCTCCGCCCGATATCCCTCGTGCCGCACCAGCTCCAGAATTGCCAGAAAAATCCCGACGATTCGCGACTGATTCTTTTCCCCAGTAAAGAACGAACTGAAAGCCGCCCGGCCCTCCTTCAAAATCCGCTCCCGAATCTGCTCCTGAAACACCGACATCGGGGTCTCATCCATCCGCACGGCAATCGTTTTCTGCAGATCCGGAATCTGCACGATTCGCGCCAATGCACTTACCAGGTCCCAGATTTCAACCTCCCGAATCCGATCCTCGGATGCATCCCGAGCCACCGCGGGACGGTGCCGACTCAAACGCGGATACCGTTCCATCCACTCCGCCGCATGATCTTCAAGCTGCTTCGATGCTTCCTTGTAACGACGGTATTGCATCAGCCGGCGTACGAGATCGTTGTCAGAGTCCTCCGGAACCTCGTCCGTTGCTTCAGCCTCAGCCTCCGCCGGCAATACCTCTCGGCTCTTGATCTCCAGCAGGGCACTGCCCACCACCGCAAAGTCGCCCAGGACCTCGAAATCCGGCACACTGGCCTGATCAAACCACGTCGCAAATTCATTCGCAATCCGCGACATCGAAATGTCACAAATGTCGATCTCCTGCCGCTTTACGAGGTACAGCAGCAGT
>Ga0172372_10013559_pt1 | contig 10074 bp, 8 predicted proteins | sample LakKiv5m_2_FD_114544 | JGI IMG/M metagenome (GOLD analysis project Ga0172372, IMG submission 114544) | Freshwater microbial communities from Kabuno Bay, South-Kivu, Congo - kab_092012_9.5m | ecosystem: Environmental > Aquatic > Freshwater > Lake | place: Democratic Republic of the Congo... | reverse complement strand
TGCGCCAGGATTAACGCTCGGATTGTTATCATCGCAATCTAAGAAACCACTAAATCCGTCTGCATCATTATCTACAGTATTTACCCCGAAATCGATAGTAAGAGTTGTAACAGTGCCCGGAACAATGTAGCCTGATTGACAAAGCAGAAGGCCTTGGCAATCGGTTGCGCAGGCGTTTACATATATTGAACCAGCAGGATTGCCAAGGGCAGGAACGGTTCCAACATAGGACGAAGCTGTGTTTGAATTTAAGGTCAGATTCAATGTGCCTGTTGTACCAGCCAATGAGTCAATCCAAACCGCTTGCACAGTAACCGCGCAATTGGCATTGACAACATCCACATAAACAGGATAACCTTGCGCAGAGGCTGAATAAGACAAGCCTGAGATAGCAAGTAGTAGGAGTAGTTTAATTGTTTTCATAATGTAATATTTTTAAAGGTAATACCATTCTGCCAATAACTTTGTGACATGAAGATGAAACTTTTCCTTTATTCGATTTTACTTATTTCAATGGTTGGGTGCAAGGTAGAAGCACCTTTGCCACAGGTTACAGAAGTATCCATACCAGAAGTGCAAGCTACACGTATATCTAAATTGGATATTCCCATTTCGATTTCGATTGACCCGATTCTAAATTTTGCAAACACCAGTTCCGACCCTATCATTCGCAACCCCGAATGGCCCAATTACGCCTCGTTTGGCAGTTGCGAAGGGCCAATGGCTAGGTATGAAGTAGATCGTGGAAATTTGAAAGGCTATGTAAGCGGAAATCAATTTGTCATTGGAACAACAGCGTCGTATTCGATTGAAGGAAATTATTGTACGAATTGCGTTTGGGGAAATTGCGTTCATCCGCGTATTCCCTTTTCATGCGGAGCAAATGGTGAATTGAAACGTCGCATTCAGATTGAGTTCACGACGAACATGGCAATGGATGGTGATTACAAATTATTGACAAGCACCTATGTTTCGAAATTGCAGCCCATTGATCCGTGCAATATGACGTTCTTGAATATTGATATGACCAATGAAGTATTGAAGGCTATGCGTCCACCGTTAGACGATGTGGCGAAGTACGTTGATCAGCAAACTGCAGCAACCAATGTGAAGGCCTTTGCACAGCAAACATGGGATCAATTGAATATGGAAATGCCCATTGAAGGGTATGGGTATTTGAGATTTAATCCGATTGGATTTCGATTGGGCCCAATACAGGGATTTGGAAATACCATTCATTTAAGTTTAGGATTGGACGCTCAGCCGGAATTTAGTTTAGAATCGAAAGGCAATAGAACTGCGCCTCTTCCAGGACTGGCCATGAATACGCCTGGTAACGGCTTCGAGATACACTTACCCATTCTAGCTAGTTATTCTGCCATTACAACAAAATCTAACGAATATGTGGCAGGGAAAACGTTTGTGTCAGATGACGGGAAGAAAACCATACTCATACATGAGGTGAAGGTGGAAGGAATTGGAAATAAGCAATTACAATTGACGGTGCATTGCGATATTAAGTCGGGATGGAAACGCTATAATAATTGCACCTTCTACTTTACAGGTACGCCGCAGTTCGATGCAACCACCAATAAAATTTCTATGAATGACTTAACACTTGATTCAGAATCGAATCACATGTTGATGAAAATGGGAATTAGTCTATTTCAATCGAAACTAAGCTCTACTTTGCAGCAGGCATTGCAATTCGATCTAACCTCGAATTTAGCCGATGTTAAAACGCAATTAGAAAGTCAATTGAATAAGCAATTGATGGAAGGAGTGAACTTGCAAGGGCTGGTTCAATCTATCAGCATCGACGCTATTTATCCGGAAAGTAACGAGCTTCAATTGCACACCACGTTATTGGGTGAATTGAAATTACAAATCGTGAATTTCCCTATGAATTAACCCCTTCTGATTTTGATTCTTTGTAACGTTTGTTTATCTCTTGCATAATGCGCCAGAGGAATGAATCGTCGCTGTTAGTTAGCACTATTTCATTCGTTACATTGCTGGCATCGCCGCGAATGACCATGTAATCAAACATATTCCAATAAGGCAATACTTCTTTCATCATACGAGGTTCGTCTTGGGTAACGGATTCGAACTTGGCTGGTTTCAAATCCATGTATGCCATGTATTTGTTGGTAGAAATATCTTCTTCCCATTTAGCCACAGATTCGGGAGTGGCAAGATCGAAGGTATAAGATGAATTTGAAATACTCACGTATTTTTCGTCAGAGTGAATAAAGATGGGCATCAACTTTCCGAAAATGCGCGTTGTACCAGCGCCATTTTGTAATGGGTTGGATTCGTCGTTGAAGATTTTCTTCACCAATTGATCAGCAGCATACGCGTCTTTTACACCCAAATTAATTTTGTAGATTGGAAGGATTTCATAAGCGGTGTCTATGCGCATAGGAGGTTCTGCCGAACTGAATACGTCCCAATTGGCGTAATCAACTTCCTCGCGAAGTACCATTTGTCTTGAAAGTTCAATCCATGACCCCGAAATCTTACCATTGAAACTAGCCAATATTTCATCAACAGTGATATTTGATTTAGCAAAGAGTTCGATGTACGATTGCAAATTTGTCTCCATCTCAGTCGCAGTCATTACAAAGCTTCCGAAAGCTATTGGATCTTTTGGAGAGATGTACGCTATGTCTTCCTTCGACATAAATACTTCCTCCCCTTCTTCATCGTCTAATTTGTTCTGATACTCTTCCGTATAATAATTTTTGGACTCTATTTTTATTTGAGAATCTTCTAGGGTCAAACGCATAGCTAGCGCTTCGCTTTGGCTTTTCAATTTGGCAAAAACATCATCATTATTGCTAATGAGACCCCTGGTAAATTCGTGGATTTGAGAAATATTCAGATATAACAAAACATCGCCACCGAGGGATTCAGCATCCATGAAATTGTCATTTTCAAGAATACTTTCTTCTTTGTCCATAGTTAAGAAACGTTTTGCTCGATCTTCTGCTTCATCTTTGCTCCAGCTAGAATTGAAGTATACAAGAATTACATCATCGTTGAAAACGATGTAATCTCTGTATCCGGTGTTTACTAGATTTAGGACTTCATTGCGTTCAATCTTAATGTTTTCATCCATTCGTTTTAGCGTCTCTTCGAATTCTTCACGGTCAGACATTCCCAGCACCATAAACATTTCATTTTCGCCAGAATCTGAATTTGAAGCAATGTATGCGTTGTTATAGAAATTAATCCCCGACGATTCAGGAGATTTTATAATCGAATACATGGTTTGTTCTTCGTCACCGGTAGAATTGCGTAATTCGTCGAAGAGTTCCATATCTGCCCAATCCTCAAAATGAGCATTCTCACCAATACTTTTCAAATCGAACTTCACTACAAGGTTTGCATTCTTAGGGATACATTTGAGCAAAGCGGTATTGTCTGTAAATCCGATATACCAAAATATTCCAGCAAAAGCCAATACAACAGAGATGGCTCCAATGAGGAGACCAGCGCGTCCAGGATTTTTCATAATAAGATTATTTACAACTGCAATTTAAGCATTAGTTGTCATTATCAATTGGAGTGATTCAAAGGTCAATGGTTTGCTCAAGAAACTGGTAACAGTCTTATGAGAAACAGCTTCTTTTAAATCACGCTCATCGAGCGTAGAGGAAAGCACGAAAATGCGCGATTCAGCAATTGGGTTAACTTCCAATTTATCAATTTCATTGAGGACTTCTAGCCCACTCATCTCGGGCATTCGAATGTCTAAGAAAACATAATTTGGAACTTCCTTCGGCTGAAGAGTTTTAATTCTGTTGAGCAATTGCAAGCCTGACAAAAACACTTCAATCTCTGCAGAAGGATCAACACCCTTGATTATGGCGGTATGAACTAAGTTGATTACATCATCATCGTCAACAAGAAAAATCTTCATGGCTAAGCTGTTATTGGGATAATCATTTTTACGCGAGTTCCTACACCAAGTTTCGAATCTATTTGAATAGTTCCGCCCAGTTTGGTAATTATTTCATGACAGATGTACAACCCTAATCCGGTACCGACACTTGTGGTAGTTGCACGATAGAACATATTGAATACTTTCTCAACGTGCTCTTCGGCGATGCCTTGTCCGTTGTCAGTAACATCGAGTTCAATTTCGTTCTCACGAACTTCAACGTTGACGTGAATTTCCGATTGAGCATCGGCACGTCGGTATTTAACGCTGTTACCTAGAATGTTCTTTAACAGAATGTTTATTCGAGCGCGATCTGCATACACCAGTGCACTCCCTTGATGATGTAAGCTTAATGAAATTTCTTCACTTACACTGAACTTCAAGTCATCGAATACATTTTGAATTACATCATCAATACTGAACTCTTCGTTTACAATATCTAATCGAGAATTTCTAGAATACTCTAAAATCTCTTGAATGGTATTATCTAATCGAACTACAGAGGTATCGGCCAAATCAAGGAATTTCCGAGATTGCTCATCAATGCTTCCTTGATGACGAATCAGTGAAATAATTCCTTTGATAGACAAGAGCGGCGAACGTAAATCATGCGATATACTGTAAACGAAATTATCTAATTCGAGGTTAATCTTTTTCAGTTCTTGGTTATTGGCGATTAACGCGTCTTGAGCGCTCTTTAATTCGGAAATATCCATGGAGCTACCCACTAATCGCAAAACCTCTCCTTGCATTCCTCGTTCCGAAACGATTGATGCTTGTATGTATCGGATGACCTGATCAGTTTGTCGAACAATACGATAGGTGTACTCAGCAGTTTCTAACTCACCATTCATAACGGAAGTCAATTTGTTCAACACAAATTGCGCATCTTCTTCATGCAAACAATTCTTCCATGTGTCAAGGAGAACTTCTTTCTTTACTCGTTTACTGATTCCAAGTATTTCGAAGAGTACTTCGTTCCACTCTACCAGCTTAGATTGAGCGTCCCATTCCCAAATTCCAATACGAGACTGACGGGAAATCAATTCGAAGCGCGAGTTCATTTTAAGAATCTGTGATTGTGCTTCTATCTCGCTGGTGATATCGCGCTGAAGGGCTATGAAATTGACGTGTTTTCCTTTGTCATCAAATACAGAAATAACCTCTAGTTGATTGAAGTAGGGATTTCCTTGCTTATCGTAGTTCACCAAGGTAACTTCGGTGTCTTTCTTCGACCACAACGCCTTTTTCAAGTCTTGCAATTCAAGACTATCGGTATCGTGCCCTTGTAGAAAATCCTTGGGCTTCTTGCCCATCACTTCATCAAGGTGGTATCCCGTTATATGAGTGAATGCATCATTCACCCATTCAATTTGTCCGAAGGTATCGGTTATAATTACTCCGCTCTTTGTTCGCGTAGCAATCAATGAAAGTTTTTTCAATTCTTTCTCTGACTCTGAAATCAATTTGATTTGATTCTCAATTTTCTCGCTGCGCTTACGACTTGCTAAAACCGATTCGGCTTGTTGCAAGAACAATTTGAACAAGGTCTTCTGACTCTCTCCTATGGGTTTATACAATTTGGTATTCGCAATAGAAATTCCAGACAGTACAAAAACCTGATAACCTAGTGTTTCATCGCGAAATGAACTCACTAGTGCTGATCCCAATTCAGCAAGCGTGTGAAAATTGAACAGGATTTCTTTGCTCGCATAAACACATTCATTTGGTTCGAAAGAACTTAAAAACAGTTGAAGCTCTTTAAAATATTCAGCAGCTTCGAAGCTCACCTTCATACCCTCACTATACATACGAGGGTTCTCAAACTCTGTGCATTTGAAGAGAATCAACGTATTCTCTACTTCCATCACATCCACAAATCCTTCTGTAACTAATCCGAAGAACTCGTCGTCGTTCTTTCGTTTCAGCATCTCGGAATTGTAATGCTGCATGCGCTTGTACAATTCCAATTCCTGATCTAGTTTATCTCGAGTATTGATTAATTCTTGTTCAATAGCAGAGAAGCGCGTAACGCGCAATTGCAGGTCGCGGAAGTCTTTTAATAATTTATCGTACTCAACCTTCTGGCTCATTCACTATCTATAAATTACATACAATGCCGTAGTGTAATTGTGGTATTCATTCTTACCACCTAAGCGTGCAAATTCTCCGAAGCCGTAAATACCTAACCAAGGTGGGCACTCGCCGTTAACGAAAAAGGGATATTGCATTTTTGACACTAACTCATCTTTAATAATGCGATTGAAAAGGAATCGTCCACGTGCTAAACAATCGGCGTGAAATACAGCCACAGGAGTTTTACCATTTAGTCGATGTTTAATATCATTCACCATGCGCTCCATCTCAGAGAAAATCAATTCTTCATCGCGGGTCGTTAACCACAACTCTGTTCCTTCCTTACATGTAGTAGCGAAGTACATATCATTTCCTTCGTGCTTGGTTACCACGCGAAGAAGATGTTCGTTCCCATATTCTTTTGCCAACTCGGCACTAAGCTTTTCGCCTAACGCACCTACCGGAATGGTATCACCACAACTCGCTTCAGCCGTTAATCCAAGGTGACGTGTATATTCTTCCCAAGCTGGTTTTCCGTTGAATTCATGAATAACGTGTCCGGTTGATTTAGTAACGACCAAAGGCTGACCCACCGCAACAAATCCATGTGTAGCTTGTGTATCTACTTTCAACGATTCATCCGCAAAACCAACCAAGTATGCACCGTGCTCATAGACGTTGCTATCAATCGCTTGAAAAGAAATTACTCCCTTCATGTTATCAGATGAAGTCGCTCCGAAAATGGTTACCTCTTCACCAAACACCTCTTCAATGGCACGAATGGCTTCGTCATTAGCAATATCAATCCCTGAAGCTAAAAAGTAAATCATGTTTACTTTTTCATTCTTCGACTTTAGTTCATTCGCCATCTCCAATGTTTTCTCATAGGCGTTTGCACCAAAAATTTCATTGCACGAACTAACTGCAAACTCTTTCCCTTTCACGGCCATGAGCGCCATGTCTTTCATGCTTTCACTCACCCCCTCTCTTCCCACCACACCGCAACAAGATGCGGCCACGATAGAGGCATTCGGAGCCATCATTTTCGCCTGATTAACCATCTCCTGGAAATCATGTCCAACAGAAGCATGTAAAATCAATAAATCGGTATCATGGTAATCATTGCCTAACGCAATCTCCATACATTCGATAACAGCTCGACGTGTATTAACTACACGAGCACTCGCAGAAAAAAATTGAAGCATGATGTGAAAATTAGTTTTCGCTAACAAGTTTAACTAAAAAAAACATACAATCCGCAATACTGACAAATAGCACGAAATCCGCGCTAGATGCGGTTTTCGTCACGTAAAATTGACTCTTAATATTGTGTTAAAACGCAGCGATTTCAACGGATACGGAATGCAAAAATTCGCCAAAGGATAAAATAAAAACAAACAAAAACAAGACGATTCATATACCAGCAATTGACTATTTCACCCTAACACAACGAGAAAAAAATGCATATCTCACAATTTATTTTTACCCAAACCTTAAAAAACATCTGTTAATGGCAAATATTCGAGATTAACTAAAATTGATGTACTTTCGATTTTGTAATCATAAAACCTAATCGTATGGGCAAAGGAAAAGACATGAAAAAAGAGGTGAAAAAAGTATCTGCAAAAACTGCAAAAGAAAAAAAAGCTGAAAAGCGTGATAAAAAACCGAAGTACGATTAGTCTTCGGTTTTTTGTTTCATCAACTCTCGAATGGCCACCGATGCTACCGCTGCACCGAATGTGGCAGGCAGGTATGATATGGTGCCGTAAGCCGACTTCTTATAATTCTTACCGTCGGTTAGCATAAGACTCTCCTTAATGGGTGCTTCTGGACTAAACACCACTTTGATACCCTTGTAAATTCCATGGCGTTTCAGATTCTTTCGAATTTGCTGCGCGAACGGACAGGTGTGTGTTTTTGAAATATCTACAATCCTCAACTGTGTTGGATCTAATTTGGCACCAGCACCCATGCTGCTCACCAACGGAATTTTACTTCCGTAGGCTGCGGTAATGAAAGTAATCTTGGGCGTAATGCTATCAATGGCATCTATAATAAAATCGGGCTTGCGTAAAAGTTGAGCTTGCACCATTTCTGGATTTACGAATTCCTTCACCACATGTAATTTTAGCTCTGGATTAATGGCCAATAATCGTTCAGCCATAATCTCGGCTTTACTAACTCCGTGATTGGTTGCTAAGGCAGGAAGCTGACGATTTCTATTGGTCGGGTCCACTACATCGCCATCAATAATCGACATCTCTCCCACTCCACTGCGCGCCACAAATTCAGCAGCAAACGACCCTACACCACCCATTCCCACAACCATGACATGCTTCTTGGTTAAATTCCAAACGGCTTCTTCGCCTATGAGTAAAGTGGTTCGCGACAACCACGAAATGTCATTCATCATAATGTATTAGATATTCCAAAAACACGTGCAAAATTAGTGGCTATTTGGATTTGAAGTTCAGAAATTGAAATCGAAAAAACTTCAGACGCCAGTTGATACAATTCCTGAATGGAACTTTCTTTATCATCTGTCTCTAAAAAAACTCGACCTAAAGGAATGCCGCGTACTACCTCTTGCAGCGATTCATTCCGTAAAGCGGGCCCTAATGATACGAAACCACCAGCAGTAATTATTTCATCGAGGATACTCTCTCTGTTATTAAAGCCATGAAAAATGACGGATTGCTTGTTGTCTTCTTTTTTCAAAAGAGAAAGCACCTCTTGGTGGGCTTTCACGCAATGAATAATCAGTGGTTTATTTAGTTGATTCGCTAGTTGAATTTGTTCAGTGAATACACTTATCTGCAACTCGAAATCGACTTGACTTAATCTGTCTAATCCACATTCACCAATAGCCAATACATTGCGCTGCGTAGCGAGCTTGAGTTTTTCATTTTCACCAGGAAGATACCACGGATGGAAACCGACAGAAAAGTAATCTGTTGCATTAAAATGACTTAATGCGTCAAGGTTTCGAATAGCAAATATGTCGTCTTCCGAAACATCATGATGAGTATGAAGATTAATATACTTCACTCTAATTCACCAGGTTTATAAAAACCAACAGCATTTGCTGCTGTAACGGCAAAACAAAACAAATAGGTAAATATCGATTTCATAGGTGACTACTTCCCAATACAAAACTTCCCGAAAATGGAATTCAAAATATCATCGGCTTTGACCTCGCCGGTTATCTCGGATAAGTGATACAATATCTTTCTTAAATCAACTGCCAATAAATCGCTTGGGATGCCTGACTCCATGCCCTGAATTAAATCATCTAGAGACAGGTCTGCCTGACGCAAGGCTTCAAAGTGACGCGCATTGGTTACAACGGTTTCCCCCTCTACTACTTCATTGGCAAATGACGCCAAGAGCCACTGTTTAATAGCATCAATGCCTTCTCCGTTTTTAGCAGAAATGGCTAGCTCATCTATGCCATGTACTCCAATGCGTTCTATGTTTGCGACATCTGATTTGTTCCAAAGCAAAACCATTTTCGCATCGGAACGTTTCGAATCTACCATCTTGTTCAGCATGGCTGCCACTTCCGATTGACTTTCACGAACAGCATCAACTAACAACAAGATAAGTTGTGCATGCTGCACCTTCTCCATACTGCGCTCAATTCCCATCTGCTCTACCACATCGCTCGTATCGCGAATACCTGCAGTATCAATAAATCGAAAACTGTATCCCTCGATGTTCAATACTTCTTCTACCGTATCGCGCGTGGTTCCTGCAATATCACTAACCAATGCACGATCTTCATTCAACAACGCATTAAGTAAGGTCGATTTACCTGCGTTTGGCGCACCAACAATTGCCACTGGTATTCCATGCTTCAGGGCATTTCCCAATTTGAAGCTCGATTTTAATCGAACCACCACTTTCTTTATCTCATTCAAAAGCAAACGCAGTTGAGTTCTGTCAGCGAATTCCACATCCTCTTCAGAAAAATCAAGTTCTAATTCCAACAACGACGCAAATTCAATCAAACGTTCGCGAAGCCCATTAATCTCTTTTGAAAATCCACC
>Ga0172372_10013558_pt1 | contig 10074 bp, 4 predicted proteins | sample LakKiv5m_2_FD_114544 | JGI IMG/M metagenome (GOLD analysis project Ga0172372, IMG submission 114544) | Freshwater microbial communities from Kabuno Bay, South-Kivu, Congo - kab_092012_9.5m | ecosystem: Environmental > Aquatic > Freshwater > Lake | place: Democratic Republic of the Congo... | reverse complement strand
GGCGGACAGCCGGGAGGGGGCGGACAGCCGGGAGGGGGCGGACAGCCGGGGGGGAATGGCCGGGTGACGGGGAGGGTGGTGGAGACCGGCAGCGGGCAGCCCATCCCCTTCGCATCGGTGGCCGTGCTGGCGGCTGGGGATGGAGGGGTCGTGGGGGGCGTGCTGAGCGAGGAAGATGGGAGCTTTCAGGTGACCCAATTGCCCTTCGGAGCGCACCGGTTGCAGGTCTCCTTCATGGGCTACGAGACCTTTCAGTCGGACGTCTTTGTGCTGAATCCCCGGACCGGGGGTGTGTATGCTGTGGGCACGCTGTCGCTGGCGCCTTCGGTGACCGCGCTCGATGCGGCGGAAGTGGTGGAGGAGCGGAGTACACTGGAGATGATGGTGGACCGCCGCGTTTTCAACGTGGGGAACGACCTCGGGTCAGCGGGCGCCACGGCCACTGAGCTCCTGCGCAACGTACCCTCGGTGCAGGTGGACATCGACGGGAACATCTCCCTGCGGGGTTCCGGGAACGTCCAGATCTTGATCGATGGGCGGCCCTCAGGCATGACCGGTTCTGCCCGTACCGCCTTCTTGGACGCCATTCCCGCGGGGTCGATTGAGCGGGTCGAGATCATCACCAACCCCAGTGCCCGCTTCGATCCGGACGGCATGGCCGGCATCTTGAACATCGTCTTGAAGAAGAACAAGTTGTCCGGTTTCAATGGCCAAATCCAGGCCACAGCCGGAACCTTCAACAACCCCGCTGCGAACGCTTCGCTCAACCACCGTTCAGAACATTGGAACCTGTTCAGTTCTGCCAGCTGGAACCAGCGGGACGTATTCACCCGCGGGGACGTGGACCGGTTGCTCAACCTGGCGGACAGCAGTTCCGTCCTCGTCCAGCGGCGCAGGGGCAACAGCTTCAGCCCCAGTGCATCCGGTCGGTTGGGGGCGGAGTGGATGCCCGATTTGCGGACGGTTTGGTCTGCGAATGTGAACTACAGTTTCTCCCGGCCCACGCAATCGGACACCCTTCTGAACGAGGAGACCTGGGACACGGACTACCAGACGGCGTCGCGCCGCATCTCCACGGAGTCGTCGTGGGAGCAAGGCTGGGACCTGGATGCCGGGTTCCGGCGCGAGTTCGACGACAGCCGGCGCCACCTGCTCCTCGCCTCGGTGCGCCAATCGCGCAGCGCCGGCAGCACGGAGCAGGACATCCGGGAGGACGCCCTCGGCTTCGCCCCCGGGACGCCGAACACCTCCGTAACCGACTTCAACGACCGGGACGACGTTCGGGACCGAACCGTGGTGTCGGTGGATTACGAGCGCCCGATGCCCTCGGAAGGCAAACTCGAGGTCGGTTGGAAGTCGAATTTGAGCAACACCACGAACCGGTTTGGGTATTTGGAGCAGGATAGTTTGGCCTGGATCAATGGACTGTATATCCCGCTGGGGGTGCGTGAAGCGGGCTATGGATTCAGCTACCGGGAGCATGTGCACGCGCTGTATGGCACCTACGGCGCGAAGAAGGGTGTGTATGGGCTGCAGCTGGGGCTGCGGTTGGAGCAGGTGTTCACGGCGGCTGCGCTGGAGCCCGACAGCGGGGAGGTGGTGGCGCCCTTCCGCAACGACTATTTCGCGTTGTACCCGTCGGTCAACTTGTCCCGGCAACGCGACGATGAGAACACCTGGGCCTTGAGTTACAGCCGGCGGGTCAACCGGCCGGGGGGGATGCAGGTGAACCCGTTCGTTGACGACTCGGACGTGCGCAACATCCGCATCGGCAATCCCGCGTTGTTGCCGGAGTTCACGCACTCGCTTGAGCTTTCGCACCAGTGGTCCCGGGGGCGGTCCTCGTTGACCACCTCCCTCTTTTTCAAGCAGACGACCGATGTGATTCGCTGGTACCGAACCGTGAACGATTTGGGCATCACCACGTCCACCTTCGTGAACCTGGACAGCCGGCACGACGAGGGGCTGGAGACCGTGGTCATGTGGCCCCTGGGCAAGTCCGGTTCCGTGCGGGCTACGGCCAGCATTTACCACCTGACGAACAATGTCTCAGGCCTGGAGGCCGCATCGAGCAACAGCGGTTGGTCGTGGAACGTGAACGGCTTCGCGAACATCCCGTTGGGGAAGGTTTGGAAATGCCAAATCACCGAAATGTACATGGGGCCTTCGGTCACGCCCCAAGGCCAATTCGATGGCTTCCACGCCACCGACGTGGCGGTGCAGCGGTCCTGGAGCGATGCCGGCCTGGACTTGTCGATGCGGGTCAGCGATGTGTTCGACACGCGGCAATGGGCTTACTCCACGGTCACCTCAAACTTCGAGCAGGAGGCAGTGCGCAAACGCCAGTCGCGCATGGGGTATGTCACCTTGACTTGGAAGTTTGGCAAGTTGGAGCCCGGGCGGGGTCGGGGACGCGGCGAGGGCATGCCGGGCGGGGGTTTCGAGGGCGGAGGAGGCGACTTCTGATACCAAGCACCCCCGCCGGAACTTCAGGCGCGGATGCCTTCTGCCCGGAGCGGAGCCGCATCGGACCGCCAGGCCTGTTTCAATTGGGGCGGTGCGGGCTGTGTGCAAGCTGCAAACCTGCGCGCCATGGCATGTACCGCCGGGTTGCGAAACCAGACGGAACAGTAAGCCCGCTGGGGCAGCGCCCCGACGGAGGACTTGATGTCCAGTGCGGTCCTGCCCATCACCACCTCCCGGGCACCCCGCTCGATGCCCCACGAGATGAACTCGATGAGCATGCGCTGGTACATGGCGAGTTCCCGGTGCAAGGACCGATCGAAACCCACGAAGAAAGCCTCCACCCGGTCGGGCATCAAGTAGCCACATTGGAAGCCCCGCAGCACCCCGTCGTGGTATATAGCCACCACGCGGAAGTCGTCACCCCATGCTTCCTTTTGGGCCACCAAATCCGCGGCATACCAATGCCCCAACCGAAATCCGGCGCCCCCGAAGACCTGGTTGTAGAGGGCGTGCAAGGCGTCGGCGTGTTCGCGGACTTCGTCCAGACCCCAGGTGTAGAACCCGCAGTCCCGGGAGCAGTCGAGGATGCGGCGGACCTTCGTGCGGGCCTTGGTGCGCATGGCGGCGAGGTAGTCATCGAGGTTTTTCCAAGCCGGGTCCACCGGGACGGTCATCACGGGGTCAAACTCCAGGTCTACCCATCCGGGATGGATGCGGCGGCCACCGGCGAGTGGGGTACGTTCGCCTTCCGGGTCGGTTTCTTGCCACAGGAAGTCCTTGATGAGGCAGACGGGGGGTGCATCGTGGGATTGCGGATGTCCCGGCAACACCGAGCGCTGCAACTCCCGGAGGAGGGCGTTCCGAAAATCCCCCACCCCGACGTCAGGCCGGCACCGGAAAGCATGTTCCCCACTGCCGAGCACACTGCCGGCCACCCGAACCCGCCACTGCAGCACCCCCGACCGGCCGTGCAAGGCCCGTCCCAACCGCTGGTACAACCGGCTGCCGTTCTGAGCATGGGTTGCCCCCGCGTGGCTCTGGGCCAGCACATCCTCCACCACCGACACCCCCAGCCACCGTTCCTTCCCCTCCTCTCCCGTCTCAAACGCCACCAAAGCCCAAACCCGGCGCTCCTGCACCGACATCGCACCCCGCACCTGACGGCTGTCCAGGAAGAAAGATGCCCCCCCTTGGGATCCCATCACCAACGCATCCCAGGTTGCCCAATCGGGTGCATCCACTCCTGACGACGCATTGTACCAACGCCAAACCACACCCGCCTGCTGTACCATGTGCCTAGAAACCGGTCTCTTCTTCAAAAGTTCAAACCCTCACGCCTCTCTGCGGAAGGCCGTCCCCATGCCCAAAACCAGGCTCAACAACAAAAGGGCGCCCATGCCATACGCTCCGATGCCCGCCCACTGTTCGGTGGCCGAATGGTCCGGCTCAAACACCATCTCCAATTGGTGGTCTCCCGCCGGAACCACTGCCCCGCGGAAGAGGTAGTTGACCCGCAGCAAAGGTGCATCCTCGCCATCCACCTTCAGTTTCCAACCCGCTGGATACCAAACTTCCGAGAAGACCACCAGCCCGCCCCGCTCGCTGCGGGTCTCGTAGGTCAGCCGCTCGGGCAAGTACGAGGTCAAGCGCACCGAAGACGTTCCGGGGTCTCCCAAGCCCGTGAGTTGGCCCGCAAACTCCTCGTGCACCACCACCGAATCGAGTGCGGGGGTGGCGGCGGTTTTGCCCAGTTCATCCGCATGTGATTCCGCCAACACCCAGTGCCGGGCAAACCACGCGGCACCCGAAGGTTCGGGCACCTGCAACGGGGCGTCCAGCTGGCCGATGACCACGTAACGGGTGTTGAGCATCCGGTGCCCCAGCATGCCTGTGAGCCCCCGGGTGATGCCTGTTTCCTTTGCCAGTGTGACGAACCGCTGCCGGTCCCGTGCGAGCACGACGTCCGCAAAGTCCTGGTAGCGACGGAGTTTCGCCACGTGGTAGCCTCCCACCGACTGGAAGTGGTAGGAGAACGATGCATCGCTGTAAGGGTTGTCCCAATTGAGCACCCGGAAAGCATCGCTGAATCGCATGGCGCCCGTCCGAGCCGCCAAGCGCACCACCGGTTCAATGCGTTTGCCCACCCGCTCCCCTGGCAACCGCTTCTTGTAATCGGCGTAGAGCCGCTCCTCCCGCTCCAACAGTCCCGGATCGAGGGACTTTGCCCGCTCGTACGTCGAGTCGATGATCGCAAGCTGCTGCGGCGAAGGCACGTGCGGGAACAGCCGCTCCTCGGCCTTGATCCAGTGCCGACGCTGTCCATTGGAGCCCTCCTCGTTGTTGTACCGGCGGGATACTTGCCAAACATCCACCGTCGACACCCCCAACAACACCAGCAACGCCCCCGCAGGCGGTCCCCAGTGGAACATCAAAGCCACCGCGCCCAGCCCCGCCACAATCACCAAGAACAGGGTCCGCAACATGTCCGTCCGGAACAACTCCAACCGCAAGGGCACCACCTGCTGCGCACCATATTCCTCCACGGCTTGGTCAGGCCGAATCTCCGACGTGAAATCAAAGAACAACTCCGGCATCAGATAAAAACCGAGGCACATCGCCAGCACCCCGCCCCAGGCGATGAGGTATCGGTTGCGGCCCCGGGTCCAAGTGCGCTGGCCCTCGGCCGAGGCGTCCTTGCGCGCGCGGCCCAGCGCCACCCACTCTTGGATGACCACCGCCGCGCCCGCTGCAACGGCCACCTGCACCAGCACCAGCATCATCTTCGTGTCGCGGAACTTGTTGAAAAGGGGCACGGACTCCAGGCAGAAGTCCAGCACGAAGTTGCCCTCGCGCCAGCTGGTCAATACCGCCAGCAGGAAGACCAGCGCCAAAGGCCATCGAAGCAGGCTCTGGCTGGCCAGCAAGAAAACGAAGAACAGCGCCACCAGCACCGCCCCGAAGTAGATGGCCCCGCCGCTGAAACTCTGCTCCCCCCAGTACAACCCGTCATCGCCGCCCTTGAGATTCGGGGACAGGATGGCCATCCACTCCCCGCGCCCCATGCTGTACTCCAGGATGTAGTCGCGGTTCAAACCCGCCCCGTCCCCCGAACCCGCCGTCGCCGCCGGCGCCTCCAACCCCACCTGGGCCAGCAGCGCTGCCCGCTCCTCCGCCGTCACCAGCACCTCCCCCCGCGTCGTGAACTCCGAATACTGCTTCGTCGTCTGGAGAATGGCCAGGTTGGGCAGCACCGCCCCCAGCCCCATCGCCACCAGCACCCCCGTCGAACCCAGGGCCGCCCCCCAACCCCGCTTCACCACTGCTTCCACCCCGAGGAACAACCCCACCGTCAACGTCAGGATGAACAGATAATACGTGATCTGCAGGTGGTTCGCGGAGATATGCATCACCAAGAACGATCCCGTCACCAGCCCGCCCCACCATCGGTTCGCGCGGAACGCCCAGATGAGCCCCGCGAGCACCCCCGGCATCACGGCGATCGCGTGCACCTTCGTCTCATGTCCCGCCCCGAGGTAGAGGATGTTGAGCGAGGCCAAACCGTACCCAACCCCCACCATCATCGCGCCCCAGGGACCTGCCCGGAGGCTCAGCGCCAGCAAATACGCCGCCAACATCGCCACGAACAACACGGCGATTTCGCGCGAAGAGAAGGGCAGGGCCGCCAGCCGCCAGAGGGCACCGCCGAGGGACGGGATTTTGGAGGTTTGGCCTGTGATCTGGTACGTGGGCATTCCCCCGAACATGGAGCCCGTCCAGTACGCGTGCTCCCCCGTGAGGGCGGCGTGGTCCGTGGCCTCCTTCGACATGCCCGAGAACCCGATCAGGTCCCCTTGGCGCAGGGCCCACCCCTCGTGGTACGGGCTATAAAACTGCTCCGCCAACACCCCGAACAGTACAAGGGCGAGCGCGTGCAAACCCAAGGTCGCCCAGCCTACCTGTTTCCAAGCGGCACGCAACGATTCTCCAAAAGAACGCTTCATGGAGCGAAAGTAGCACGGAATCCCCGTCCCCGGGTCACCGATCTACCTCCTCGTAGTCGACGTATTCGCCCAACTTGTCCTCGCGCATCCGCCCGTTCCCTCCCCTGCCACCGCCGCCCCCACGGTGCCGGTCGTCGTGCCGGTCGTCGTGCCGGTCGCGGCCGCCGTTCGGGTCCCGGTGCCGGGAGCGCACCACCCAACCATCGAGCAACCGCCAGACGAACCAAACCACCACCGCATAAAAGATGAACCGAAGCAGTCCCATGGTTGATTACTTGCTGAGGTAGAGGTTGCGCTCGCTGTGGATCTTGCGGAAGAAGGGATCCCGCAGGTTGGGGATGAACCGGATGGCCTCCCCGGTGGACTTCATCTCCGGACCCAGCTCCTTGTTGACTTCGGGGAACTTGTCGTAGGAGAAGACCGGGATTTTGACTGCGTAGCCTTCGAGCCGAGGCTGATGGGGCAGGTCCCGGAGCTTCGCCACGCCGAGCATCACCTTCGTGGCGTGGTTTACATAGGGCTCACCGTAAGCCTTGGCGATGAAGGGAACCGTGCGCGACGCCCGGGGGTTTGCCTCGATGATGAAGACCTCATCGTTCTTGACGGCGAATTGGATGTTGATCAGGCCCACCGTCTCCAAGGCCAGGGCGATGCGCTGGGTGTAGTCTTCGATCTGGGTGAGCACCAGGTCCCCCAAGTTGTAAGGCGGTAGGACGGCGAAGCTGTCTCCCGAGTGGATGCCCGCCGGTTCGATGTGCTGCATGATGCCGATGATGCGCACCTGTTCCCCGTCGCAGATGGCGTCCGCCTCGCACTCGATGGCCCCGTCGATGTAGTGGTCCAGCAGCACCCGGTTCTCGGGCATGTCCCGGAAGATGTCGACCACGTGGCGCTCCAGTTCCTCCTCGTTGATGACGATCTTCATCCGCTGTCCACCCAGGACATAGGAAGGCCTAACGAGCAGCGGGAACCCCAGGCGACCGCTGAGTGCCACCGCCTCCTCCGACGTTTCGACGACCCCGAAGTCCGGATAGGGCACCTGCAAATCGCGGAGCAGGGAAGAAAAACTCCCGCGGTCCTCGGCCAGGTCGAGCGCCCGGTAGGACGTGCCGATGATGGGGATGCCGAAGCGGTGGAGCTTGGCGGCGAGCTTGAGCGCGGTTTGGCCTCCCAACTGCACGATCACCCCTTCTGGCTGCTCGTGGAGGATGATGTCGTAGATGTGCTCCCAGAACACCGGCTCGAAGTAGAGCTTGTCTGCGGTGTCGAAATCCGTGGACACGGTCTCCGGGTTGCAGTTGATCATGATGGTCTCGTACCCCGCTTCCCGCGCGGCCAGTACCCCGTGGACGCAGCAGTAATCGAACTCGATGCCCTGCCCGATGCGGTTGGGACCGCTGCCCAGGACCACGATTTTCTTGCGGTCCGTGCGCACCGACTCGTTCTCCTGCTGGAACGTGGAGTAATAGTACGGCGTCAAGGCCGGGAACTCCGCCGCACAGGTGTCCACCAGTTTGAAGACGCGCCGAATGCCCGCCGCAGTCCGGTGCCGGTGCACCTCGCTCTCCACCGTGCCCAGCAAGTGCGCTATCTGCCGGTCCGCGTACCCCTTCTCCTTCGCCGTGCGCAGCAGCGCCAGCGGCAGGGTGTCCAGCTTGTGGCGCGCGATTTGGTCTTCGAGCACCACCAGCTCCTCAATCTGCTTGAGGAACCACTTGTCGATGCGCGTCAGTTCTTGGATTTTGCGCAGGGAAATGCCCAACTTGAAAGCGTCGTAAATGTGGAACAGGCGGTTCCAGCTGGGGTGGGCCAAACTCTGAAAAATCCGGTCCTGTTCCCGCAACTCCTTGCCGTCCGCGCCCAATCCGTTGCGCCCCACTTCCAGCGATTGACACGCCTTTTGCAACGCTTCCTGGAAGTTCCGGCCGATGGCCATCACCTCCCCCACCGCCTTCATTTGCAACCCCAATTCCCGGTTGGAACCCGGGAACTTGTCGAAATTCCAGCGGGGAATCTTCACCACGACATAGTCCAGGGTGGGCTCAAACATGGCCGAGGTGGTCCCGGTGATGGTGTTCTTGAGCTCGTCGAGGTGGTAGCCGATGGCCACTTTCGCCGCCACCTTGGCAATGGGGTAACCGGTGGCCTTCGAGGCGAGGGCCGAGGAGCGGCTGACCCGGGGGTTGATCTCAATGGCGATGATGTCCTCGCGTTCGTCCGGAGATACGGCAAACTGGACGTTGCACCCGCCTGCGAAGTCGCCGATGTTGCGCATCATCCGGATGGCCATGTCCCGCATTCGCTGGTAGGTCGTGTCGCTCAGGGTCATGGCGGGCGCCACGGTGATGCTGTCACCGGTGTGGATGCCCATCGGGTCGAAGTTCTCAATGGAGCAGATGATGGTCACGTTGTCGTTCGCATCCCGCAACAACTCCAGCTCGAATTCCTTCCAGCCCAGCAGGGCCTTGTCGATCATCACCTCGTGGATGGGACTCAAGTGCAAGCCGCGTGTGAGGGCCGCTTCGAAGTCCGCCTTGTCGTGGATGATGGCGGCCCCTGCGCCTCCAAGGGTGTAGGAAGCCCGGATGCACAGGGGAAATCCGAAAGCCTGCGCAACCTCCTTCCCCTCGAGAAAGCTCTTCGCTGTGGCTTGCGGGGCCATGGGAATGCCCAGCTCCCCCATCAAGGTGCGGAAACGCTCCCGGTTTTCGGTGATTTCGATGGCGGCAATGTCCACCCCGATCATCCGCACGCCGTATTCCTTCCAAAGTCCCATCTCGTCGCACTGGATGCACAGGTTGAGCGCCGTCTGCCCCCCCATGGTCGGCAACACCGCATCGATCTTGTGGTTCTGCAGGATGCGTTCGATGGACTCTGGCTCCAGCGGCTCCAGGTACACATGGTCCGCCACCACGGGGTCGGTCATGATGGTCGCCGGGTTCGAATTGATCAACACCACCTCGATGCCCTCCTCCCGCAACGAACGCGCTGCCTGGGATCCAGAATAATCAAATTCGCAGGCTTGGCCGATGACGATGGGGCCGCTTCCGATGAGCAGCACGGACCGGATGCTTGTGTCCTTGGGCATTTTTTTTTTACCCGCCCAATCCCACTCGAAATGAGGGCTGTGCGGGGAGTCGGTGCAACGCGAAAAGTTTGGACTTCCGGGGGACAAAAGTACACTGCGAATTCCCCCGAGCCGTTCGTCAGTGCGGTCGTTTTTCACGGATTATCCACAAAATTTGCGGCATGGAATTTCTCGAGCCGGGGAGGGTGCGGGCGCAACGTCGGTCCATTGTGGTGGAGGGGTGGCGGATTGAGTACGCCGTGGCTGGCGCTGCGCGCGGAGATGGGGGATATGAGATGGCGCTGCGCGCGGAGATAAGAGATGGGAGATATGATATAGGAGATGGGGCGGCTGGCGCGGCGGGAGATGGGGCGGCTGGCGCGGCGGGAGATGGGGCGGCTGCGCCGCGGGCGCTGATTTGTTTCCATGGGTTTGCGCGGCCGCTCGAGGACATGCTGGCGTGGAGCGAGGTGTGGCCGGAACGGCGATGTTTGATTGCGATTCATCTTCCGGAGCACGGGCGAAGTGGGTATGTCGCGG
>Ga0172372_10013556_pt1 | contig 10075 bp, 5 predicted proteins | sample LakKiv5m_2_FD_114544 | JGI IMG/M metagenome (GOLD analysis project Ga0172372, IMG submission 114544) | Freshwater microbial communities from Kabuno Bay, South-Kivu, Congo - kab_092012_9.5m | ecosystem: Environmental > Aquatic > Freshwater > Lake | place: Democratic Republic of the Congo... | reverse complement strand
TGGTTTGATCACATGAGAAATCAGCGAATAAAGAACCTTTTCGAGCCCCACAAGATTCACAGTTTACATGTTTATGAGAAGTATCAATCATTTTAATGTGTTTAGCCATTGCGAAATTACGTTTTTTTTTATACATGATTTGCAATTCATATTGTTAAATATTTAATGCTTTTAATGTTTGTTAATTTTAAATTTTTCATTGCTTCCATTGTTAGTATTTCGCCAATTTAATAACTACTTTTGTAATATCTGGGGTCGTATTGGATTTGACTGCATACGAGATTTTCAGGTGTAAGCATGTAGAGCGGTGGGGTGGAGCTCTTTAATATCCTGTCTCAAACAATAATTGACAACACGTCATACGCACTTGCTGCTTAATCAGTTAGACTGAAGAAGCTTAATTCCAGCTGAATAATAGTAGGCGGAACAAGTTCTCTCTCCAAGTTTTTGTCTTTAGGACTTGGAATATGAGAGAATCGAATCATAAAGACTGGTGCTGACCTCGCTTCGCGGAAGGCATAAGACACTAGAAGATAAGTTGTATATTGGGTGTTTTTGTCCGTTATCCAATCGAAAATCAATCAAAAACTAAACATGTAGAAGACTTGCGGATACGATGTTGGGACGAGGGTTCGATCCCCTCCGACTCCACTAAAAGCCTTGCATTTGATGTAAGGCTTTTAATTTTCATTCAACCAACCAAGTAGATTGATTTTGATTTAGTAAATTACACGAAGGATTGTGAAACCAGTGTTAACTATAAACATACTAAAAAGTTATTTTAGTTATAACAATCTTTTCCTTAAATTTAACCCTTAAAGAACTACAGAATAAAGTATGTCAGAAAAGAAATTAGATTTAGCAACACTTGAATCTTGGCTATGGGATTCAGCGAATATATTACGTGGAAGCATTGATTCTTCCGACTTCAAAAACTACATCTTCGGGTTATTGTTTTTAAAACGTTCCAACGATGTATTTGAAGAAGAAGTGGAAACCATCATGGAACGTGAAGGAATTTCAAGAGAAGATGCTGAAGATGAAACGTATTTTCAAATGCCGATTGAATCTCGATGGGAAACCATCAAGAAAGAAACGGAAAATATTGGTATTGCTTTAGATAAGGCTTTTGCTGGTATTGAGCGTGAAAATACTTCTTTGGAAGGTGTAATGACCGCAACCAAGTTTGGGGACAAAGAAAAACTTTCAGACGAGCTACTTCAACGACTTTTAAGACACTTTAACCAACATTCACTGCGTAATGCTCATCTAGAATCAAATGATTTGTTAGGTGATGCGTATGAATATCTGATTAAGATGTTCGCAGATGACGCTGGTAAAAAAGGAGGCGAATTCTATACACCTAGAGGTGTGGTGCAGTTGATTGTACAATTGATTAAACCAGAACCAAAGCAAAAAGTGTACGACCCAACGTGCGGTTCTGGTGGTATGTTGATTGAATCTGCTCGTTACATTGCAGAACAACCGAATGGAAAAGTAGGAAACAATGTAAACGTTTCGTTGTTCGGACAAGAGAAAAACTTGGGAACATGGGCTATTGGTAAATTAAACATGTTGTTGCACAATTTCATGGATGCGGATATCCGTAAAGGGGATACATTAACAACACCACAACATAAAAATGAAAACAACGAATTAACCCTTTTTGATAGAGTGATTGCCAACCCTCCGTTCTCAATGGATGGTTGGTGGACTCCAGCTGAAAACTCCATTGAAGTGAAGTTGGATAAAAACGGAAAAGAGAAAAAAGTTACGCCCAACTATGCCAAGCAAGTGACCGACCCTTATGGACGTTTTCAATTTGGAATACCACCAAGAGGATATGCCGATTTGGCTTTCTTGCAACACATGATAGCGGTGTTGAAACAAGATGGAAAAGCGGGAGTGGTGTTGCCTCATGGTACTTTATTCAGAAGCGGAACGGAAGGAACAATTAGACAAGGATTATTAGAAGCCGATTTGGTAGAGGGGATTGTGGGTCTACCAAGTGCTTTATTCTACAATACGGGAATACCAGCTTCTATCTGGATTATCAATAAAAACAAAACCGAAGCCCAAAAAGGAAAAGTAATCGTTATTGATGCCAGTGGTGATTACAAAGAAGGGAAGAACCAAAACGAATTGTTACCAGAGCATGTGGCTAAAATTGTGAAAGCGTATGATGGAGCAAGCGATGTAGAAAAATACATGCGAGTTGTTTCTATCTTTGAATTAGCCGAAAACGATTACAACTTAAACATCTCTCGTTTCATTGATACTTCTGAAGCGGAAGTGGAAGTGGATATCAAAGAAGTGCACCAAAAATTAGCGGAGTTGGAACAGCGTGAAGTTGAAATTGATGCGAAGTTGGAAGGATTTTTAAAGGAGTTGGATATAATTAACAATGGATAATTGATAATGGATAATTTAAAATTGTTAATGAATCGTAAAAAGTTGGGAGTATGAGTTTGAAAAATATTCCAAAGGATTGGCAGTTAAAAAAACTGAAAGATGTTGCTGATTTTTCAAATGGTAAAGGGCATGAGCAATCCATTGATGAATGTGGTAAATATATTGTAATAAATTCAAAGTTTATTTCTACAGATGGACGAGTTAAGAAATATTCAACTCAAAATCTTTCGCCTTTAAATTTTGGTGATATTACAATGGTAATGAGTGATATTCCAAATGGTAAAGCAATTGCTAAATGTTTTATAATTGATGAAGATGATAGGTACACTTTGAATCAAAGAATTTGTTCGATAAAATCAAATGAAAATTGTAATAATAAATTTCTATATTATGTTATTAATAGAAATAGTTATTATTTAGCATTCGACAATGGTGTTAGTCAAACAAATTTAAGAAAGGAGGAGGTTCTAGATTGCCCAGTTCAATTACCTCCCCTCCCAGAACAACAAAAAATAGCCGAAATATTAAGCACCGTAGATGCTAAAATTGAAGTAATAGACCAACAAATAACCGAAACCCAAGCCCTCAAAAAAGGCATGATGCAACGCTTGTTAACCAAAGGAATTGGACATACAGAGTTTAAGGAATCTGCTTTGGGTGAGATTCCTAAGAGTTGGGAGGTGGTGAAAATTGGTGATGTATTAAAATTAGGAAGTGGAAAAGATTATAAACATTTAGGAGTTGGAACTATCCCGGTTTTTGGAACTGGAGGAATAATGACTTACGTTGATAATTATTTATTTGATGGTGAAAGTGTTGGTATTGGTAGAAAAGGTACGATAGATAAGCCCGTTCTATTAAAAGATAAATTCTGGACTGTTGATACACTTTTTTATACACATAGTTTTAATAATATAACACCATATTTCGTTTATATAGTTTTTCAATCAATTAAATGGAGAGGATATAGTGAAGCAACTGGAGTACCAAGTTTATCAAAAAATATTATTGAACCAATAAATATTCCACTACCAACTTTAGATGAACAAGATAAAATTTCAAATATATTCATAAGTATTGATTCTAAACTAGAAGTCTTATCCGAAAAGAAAACGCACTACAAAGAATTGAAACAAGGTTTGATGCAACAGTTGTTAACGGGGAAGATAAGAGTGAAAACTAATCATACAATAAGGGTATAATTCTTTAGAGCAAGATTAAGTTGAATTTTAGCCCTGAAAGGGTTTTCTATAAAAACGATGGGTGCAGCCCGTCGAAAATCAACACCAACTATGAACAAAGCCCTGAAGGGGCGCAAGAAAATATGGGACAATCACTAGTAAAAAACTACATCCACATAGTATTCAGTACTAAACATAGAGCACATTTGATAAATGATTCTATAGAAACAGAGCTACATAGCTATTTAGGAGGCATTTGTAATAAGCTCGAATGTCAAGTATTAAAAGTAGGAGGCTACACCGACCATATCCATATTCTTTGTATGCTTTCAAAAAAAATTACGTTAGCAAAATTAATGGAAGAACTAAAATCACATTCTTCTAAATGGATCAAAACAAAGGGAGCGGCATATTCAAATTTTTATTGGCAAGATGGTTACGGAGCATTTTCAGTAAATCCATCAGAGGTCGAAATCGTAATAAATTATATTGCTAACCAAAAAGTTCATCATAGTAAAAAGACATTTCAAGATGAATATAGCGCCTTTTTAAAAAAGTATGATGTAGAATATGATGAACGTTTTGTATGGTTATAATTATTCCGCCCCTTCAGGGCTTTTTTTAATTGGTCATCATTATGAGTAGGGCTACATCCCTACTTTGAAAGATTTTACCCTTTCAGGGCAAAACCTAAAAAAGTATATCTTTTTAAAACAATCGGTTTCTTATTGTAGTTTTCAGCCTTTTTTTAAAATAAGGAATCCTCTTATTATAGTTTTTAACCTTTTTTTAAAATAAGTAGTATCTTTATTATATAATATGCTATTTATCGAATACTAAATGAATTAATCTCCAGAATACATGCACAATAAGTTGACAGCGATTGAGTCAAAGAAAAAATAAAGATTAAAAAAGACAATAATCGAATGGAAGAAAATAGTCATTTTGATAGAAAATCTTTAAAGATTGTTCAAGGTAAAACAGCTGATTGGAGTGAATTAGCTAAAGATTGTGTTTGTTTTGCGAATGGTTATGGTGGTGAAATTCATATTGGTATTGAAGATGGAGAAGAGTTACCAGCTTCCACTCAAAAAATCGAACTATCTTTAATTGAAAAAATTAATAAAACAATTCCTCAAAGAACAGTTGGTGTAGGATGTGTTGCAACTAAAGAAATTGCTTCAAATGGAGGCGAGTTTATTATTCTGAAAGTTTTCCGTAGTACACAATTGATAGCTTCTACTTCCGATGGAAGGTATTTCATTCGTATTGCTGATGAATGTAAACCTATTTTGGGAGAGGATATGTCTCGTGTTGCTGCTGAAAAACAAGCATTTGTATGGGAGGAAAAAACAGTAAGAAAAACTTCTATAAGTTCTGCTGATAAAGAAAAAATAAAGAAATTTATAGGAGATATTTATAATTCTGAACGTGTAAGTGACTTTGTGAAAGAAATGCCCGAAGAAGAATTGTTGGAATATTATTTAATGTCTAGTAATGGGTATCTAACTAATCTAGGTATTTTGTGGATTGGAGAACGAAAAGATAGAGCTATTTTACATTACGCTCCTTCTATTCAATTCATTAAATATGATGAAAATGGGAATAAAGTAAATAAGATTATTTGGGATGACTATTCCAAAAATCCAAAAGAATTATTAAATGAAATAATCGGACTTCCAGATTGGAAAGAATCTATAGAAGTTTCTGACGGTTTATTTAGAAAAACGATTCCTAACTACGATATTGAAATTATTCGAGAATTAATTGCAAATGCACTTGTTCATAGAATCTATACAATGCGAGGAGATATTTTTATCAACTTATATCATAATCGATTAGAAATTCATTCTCCAGGTCTTCTACCACTTGGTGTTACTCCTTCAAATATTATCAGCAAATCAGTTCCACGAAATACGCATTTAGCGAAAGTTTTTCATGATTTAAAATTGATTGAAAAAGAAGGAAGTGGTTACGACAAAGTGTATGAAATATTGTTATTCAATGGTAAATCGGAACCTATTGTAGAAGAATGGGACGACAGGGTTGTTGTTACAGTTAAGAAAGAAATTTTAAGTAAAGAGGTAGTTCGATTGATGTCGAGAGTAAATGATGAATTTCAATTAAATCAAAAAGAAATAATTGCACTTGGAATCATTGCTCAAAGTGGAGCAATATCTACTTTAGACCTAAGCAAGAAACTTAGTTTAAGAAACACTGAATCTATAACCTTTTGGTTAGGAAAATTATTAAAAAATGATATCATTTTAAGTAAGGGAAAAACTAAAGCAACTGAATATTACGTAAATTCAGAACTTTTAAAAGAAGTTGATTTTAAAGGCAAAACAGATTTAAAGAAAATAGAATCACATCGATTAGAACACTTAATTTTTGAAGATTTAAAAATTTATGGACCTTGTTCTATTGGAGATATTCATGAGCGCATTGGATTGGAAATTAATAGGAGAAAAATTAAAAGGAAATTAGACGATATGGTATTTCAAACAACTATCAAATCAGAAGGAGAAAAAAAAGGTGCAAAATATTTTATCGACCAAAAAAAACATAAATAAATGACAAACGGTCGATAAAATGGTCGATAAAATGGTCGATAAAACAGATTTGAAATTGTAATTAGCTGAATAATAAGTGTATATAAATTTTATTTTATCAGGAAAAAGTTGATAAAAATTGTAAATGTTCTATAAAATAATGAGCCAATCTCCAGAATACATACACAGCGAGTTACCAGCCATTGAATTGCTCAAAAAATGAAAAAAAAATGAAAGTTTCTTCTAGTTATATTAGCGAAATAAAACAAATTCTAGCTTCCGCTCGTCAAAAAGCATATTCAGCAATCAATACAGCGATGGTAGAAGCTTATTGGCAAATCGGGAAACGTATTGTTGAAGAAGAGCAAAATGGAGAGAAACGAGCAGAGTATGGTAAAAAAGTATTAGAGAATTTATCGAATGAACTTACAAGGGATTTTGGAAAAGGCTTCTCAATTCGTACGTTAAGAGAATTTAGACAATTCTATTTATTGTTTCCTGAAATTTTTTCAATTGGGCAGACAGCGTCTGCCCAATTGAAAAATAACATTTGGCGAACGTCGTTCGCCAAATTGAGTTGGTCTCATTATCAAAGAGTTTTAAAAGTTTCTGATGAAAAAGCAAGAATGTACTATTTACAAGAAGCAGCTCAAAACAATTGGACCATTAAAACCTTAGACCGTAATATTTCAACACTTTATTATCAACGGTTACTTTCTTCCCAATTCAAAGAACCTGTGAAAAATGAGATGCTTGAAAATACACAAGCATTTCAAAACGATACATTAGATTTTATAAAAAATCCAGCAGTTTTAGACTTTTTAGAATTACCAAATAATTTGGGATATACCGAAGAACTAATGGAAAAAGCATTGGTAGATAATTTACAAAAGTTTATCCTCGAATTAGGTAAAGGATATGCTTTTGTGGAACGTCAACAACTCATTCGTACCGATACTTCCGATTTTTACATCGATCTTGTTTTTTATAACTACATTCTGAAATGTTTTGTAATAATAGAGCTCAAAACACACAAAATAACCCACCAAGACATTGGACAAATTGATATGTATGTGCGCATGTACGATGATTTAAAAAAGCAAGAATCCGACAATCCAACTATTGGAATTTTATTGTGTACAGAAACCGATAAAACAATCGCAAAATACTCAGTATTAAATCAAAATGAACAGATTTTTACCAGCAAATATTTACCTTATTTGCCAACTGAAGAAGAATTAATCGCTGAAATTGAACGTGAGAAATTAATCATTCAACAACAGTTTCAAAAGTAGAAAATAATGAGTCAAGGTCCCGAATACATACACAGCGAGTTACCAGCGATTGAGTTATTCAAAAAAATGGGCTATCAATACTATGATGCTAGTAAGCAAGATGAACGTTCAGATATCACGGAAGTTATATTAAAAGATAGATTATTGGCTTCTATTTTAAAGTTAAACCCTTGGTTAAACGATAACAACCTAAATAAAGCTTATACAGCCATTACTTCTGTAAATGGAGCTTCTCTAATGGAAATCAATCAAAAGATTTGGGAGCTAATCAGAGGAGGAGCATTCACTGTTAAACAAATGATTAATGGAGAAGAAGGATTTCATTCGGTTCATTTCATAGATTATATCAACATAGATGAAAATGATTTCTTGGTGGTCAATCAAATGAAATACCATGGAAGATTTCAAAACTCTATTCCAGATTTGGTGGTATATATTAACGGATTACCAATAGGTGTGATTGAATGTAAATCACCAACAGCCCAAAATGCGTGGGATAAAGCTTTTGGAGATTTAGACTATTACCAAAAGAACACGGAGAAACTATTTCATTTCAATCAAATATGTGCTGGTATCTGGGATGTGAGTGGTAAGTATGGAGCAATTAATTCACCATCACAATTCTTTTCGGTTTTTAAAACGAGTGAAGAAGATAAAGAAATAATTGAACTCGCTAAAAAGGAACAAGATAAACTATTGATTGCCCTTTTCAAGAAAGAAAGCGTATTGGATTTGATTCGTCATTTTGTGATATTTGAACTGGATGAAGGCAGAACCATCAAAAAGCTTCCAAGATACCAACAAATAAGAGCCACGAACAAAACCATCCAACGCTTACAAGCTGGAGAAGGTGGAGTTGTATGGCATACACAAGGTTCTGGGAAGTCGATAACGATGGCGTATGTCACTCGTAAACTCCAAGCACCCGAATTTGGTTTCAATAATCCTACGGTGATGATAATGACCGATAGGAAAGATTTGGACCGACAAATTACAACCACGTTTCAAAATGTAGGTTTTAAGAATGTCAACCAAGCTTCTTCAGTAGTTCATTTAGATAAATTATTGAGAAACGATTACGGAGGAATTATAACAACTACACTTCAGAAATTCCAAGAAACTGATAAAGATGCAACAGCCTCAGAAGACCAAACGGAATTAGAAGAACGTGGTAATTTTTTAGTTGAAAAACACCTCAAAGAAAATAAACTCATCAAGATTACCAAAGAACTTCAGAAAGGAAAATGGGTAGAGATTGAACGAGAAGAAATAGAACTAGAGGAACTTTCCAAAAAAGAAAACTTATATATTCTAGTGGATGAAGCACATCGAAGCCATTATGGATTTCTAGCTTCATTTATGCGAACAGTGTTACCAAATGCCAAGTTCATAGCCTTCACTGGAACACCGATTTCCAAAGAAGATAAATCAACACTAGGAGAATTCTACGGTGGTGATTACATTGATGTTTACACCATCAAAGAAGCGGTAGCAGATGGTGCAACGGTTGAATTGTTATACGATGAAGGTATTGCCAAACTGGATGTAAAGAAAGAAGAACTAGACAAAGAATTTGAAGCAACTTTTGCTGATGCATCTGAAGATAAAAAAGATAAACTCAAACGAGATGCACTTCGAAAATACCAATTATCATCTGAAAGAATCGAAGCCATTGCTAAACACATGGTGGACCATTATAGAAACAAAATTTATCCAGATGGACACAAGGCAATGTTGGTATGTAGTGGTCGTGATGCGGCTATTAAATACCAGCAAGTATTGCATGAATTAAAAGAACAAGGTTATCACAACTTCGAATCAAAAGTGGTGGTAAGTATGAGTACGCCAAAATCGGATGCAATCGCCAAAGAATATTACGAAACTTTGGAATGGAACAGAAACAATCCAAGCAATAAAAAACCAATATACGTAGTACCACCCGAACAAATCAAAGATGCAACGGATGATTTTAAACTTCCCTTTGGAAACGAAGAAGAAACCGAAAAATCTGGTAAAAAGAAGTTTGACAATACCGCATTTATGATTGTTTCTGATATGTTGTTGACTGGTTGGGATGCACCAATAGCATCTTGTTTGTATTTAGATAAACCCTTAAAAGAACACAATTTATTACAAGCGATTGCGAGAGTAAACCGTTCAAGAAAAGGAAAAAGTGCTGGTTTTATTGTTGATTACAATGGAATCACTACCTATTTAATACAAGCATTAGATATCTTTTCTGGTGATTTAAGACCCGATGATATCTTAAAGAATATTAATGAAGAATTTCCAAAGTTGGAGATGAATCACACCAAATTAGTTGACTTTTTTAAGCCAATGAAAATTGATAGAAACTATGAAAGGGATGCTTATATTGATAAAGCAGTTCAATTCATTGAACCTATCAACAGAAGAGATGATTTCAAAGCATTGTTAAAAGATTTCAATAAGTCAATCAACATCGTTTTACCGAATACGAAAGCATTAAAGTATCAAGGAGATTTCAAACTTTTCAATGAAATTAAATTAAGAGCACGCAATGCATTTCCAGATGATGAAGAATTGAAAATCAGTAAAGATGAAAGCAAAATGCTCCAAGCAATGATTGACGAACACCTTACATCCAATGGAGTAG
>Ga0172372_10013553_pt1 | contig 10076 bp, 7 predicted proteins | sample LakKiv5m_2_FD_114544 | JGI IMG/M metagenome (GOLD analysis project Ga0172372, IMG submission 114544) | Freshwater microbial communities from Kabuno Bay, South-Kivu, Congo - kab_092012_9.5m | ecosystem: Environmental > Aquatic > Freshwater > Lake | place: Democratic Republic of the Congo... | reverse complement strand
GCCAGCTTCCGCAGCACGCTCGACGAAGCGCTCGAGGCCTCCCTCCTCCTCCTGGTGGTGGACGCGAGCGACCCCACGTTCCGGCAGCAGCTCGAGGTCACCCGCCAGGTGCTCGCGGAGATCGGCGCCCACGAGGTCCCCAGCCGGCTGGTCCTGAACAAGATCGACCGGGTCGATCCCGACGGCCGGGCGGGCCTCGCGGTGGAGTTCCCGGACGCCCTGCAGCTCTCGGCGCGGGACCCGGCCGACGTGGCCCGGCTTCACGGCCACCTCGTGGCCTGGTTCGACCGTGGGCTCGTGGAGGCCGAGCTCTTCCTCCCCTGGGCCCGCGCGGCGCTCCTCGGTGAGGTCCATGCCTCCGCCCGGGTGCTGGAGGAGCGGCACGAGGGGGACGGGGTGCACTTCCGGGTCAAGGGTCGCGCCGCGGAGGTGGCCCGGCTCCAGGATCGGATCCGACGGGCGGGCTGAGCAGGTCGCGCGGCGGCGGAGACCAGCTCCCCAGGTGGACCGGGATGCCGTCCCGGCGACAGACGCGCTCCCGGCGCGAGAGCACCGGCCCGCGGGGGGGAGGGGAGGCGGGCGACCAGGCGGCGAGGGCGTCGGCGATCCACGCGTGCAGGGCGGCGACGTCTGAGACGACCGTCAACCGACCGCCGGGGCGGAGCACCCGGGCCAGGGTGGCCACGAACGCGGCGTCGAAGAGGAGGTGGCGCGGGTCGGTGGCGGGGGTCGGGAACCAGACGTCCACCCGATCCACCACGCCGTCGGGGAGGAGGGGAAGCACGGCGCGGGCGTCTCCCGCGACCAGCCGGCAGTTGGGGGGCGCGTGCGGGGCCGCCGCCGCGATCCGGCGCTTGCGCAGCTCCAGCCCCAGCCACCGGGTGTCCGGGAAGCGGCGGGCGTGGTCCAGGATGCACATCGCGTGATCCACCCCCACCTCGACCGCGAGGGGGCCGGGCCCGAGCGCGAAGGCCAGGAGCGCCTCGCGCGCCGCCGCGTGCTCCGGCCGGCTCCAGAGGAGGCTCCCGTGCAGGGCGCGCGGGTGGAGCCGGGGCGGGAGCGGAGGGGGGGGCGTCCAGGGAGCGGCTTCGTCGGTCCGGCTCACGGGGCAGGCGATGGGGTCGGGGTGAGCCGGGTCACCTGCCACAGCAGGTACGGGTCGTCCGGGTGCAGGCGGGCGGCGTGGACGGCGTGGGCGTGGGCGGTGGCGGCGTCGCCGCTGGCCCAGGCCACCGCGGCCGCCGTGTCGAGGAAGGACGCGTTGTCCGGGTGGATCTCCAGGGCCTCCCGGATCCGCGCCTGCGCCTCCGGGAGCCGCTCTTTGCCCAGCGCCCAGTACCAGGCGTCGCAGTTGGCGCGGTAGGGCCCCTCCTCCATCGGGACGCAGTCCCTCGCGTGGCCCGCGGCGAGGGCCTCGGCGGCCCGGGTGGGCTCGCCGACGGCCAGCCATCCGGCGCCCACGAAGTCCCACGGCTCGTAGCCGGGGTGCAGGCGGTCCAGCGCCGTCTCCACGTCCCGGCGGTAGGTCGCGACGTCGAGGGGCTCGGTGAGCTGGGCGTAGAGCCAGTAGGGGACGCCCTGCAAGGGGATGTTCTGGATGAGCTCGCGGAGCGGGACCATCGCACCGTAGCGATCCCCGGCCGCCGCGGCGAGGCGCGCGCGCCGGAGCAGGTGGGTACCGCGCCCCTTCCGGGAGGCCTCGGAGGCATCCTCCAGCGCCGCCCCTGCCTCGGCGTGCTCCCCGGCGGCGAGCAGCGCGTCCGAGAGGGCGACCAGGTAGTCCTCCTCGTCGTCCGGCGACACCCGGACCTGGTCGAGCGCGGCGCGGGCGGCGGCGAGCGCCTCGGGGATCCGCTCCTCGAGGATCAGCGCGTCCACGTAGCTGACCCACTCACCCCGGGAGGCCAGCTCCCCGGGGGTCATCGTGGCCAGGACCTCGATCGATGCGTCCCAGCGGCCCTCGGAGCGCAAGAGCCAGGCCCGGAGGACCTTGAGCTCGGGGTCGTCCGGCCGGGCGGCCAGACCCTGCTCCACCTCCGCCCGGGCGCCCGGCTCGTCGTCGGCGGCCCACGCCAGGCGCGCGCGCAGCGCGGCCCGCTCCGGGACCGGGCGTAGACGCTCCCGGGCGAGCCAGGCGGCGTTCGCGTCCAGATCGCGTGGGGGACGGGTGGAGCGGGTCAGCGCGAGCCGGCCCGCGGCGAAGTCCAGCACCACCCGGTGGTTCCGGAGCACCTCGTACCCGACCAGCCCGGGCAGGAAGTGGTGCTCCGAGCTGGACTCGTCGGCGTAGAGCCAGCGGGCGTCGATGTCCACGTCGACGCGGCGACCGCCGATCCACACCCGCCGCACCGGGATCCGGCGCGTGGGCTGGAGCAGGTCCATGTCGGGGAGGTCGTCCAGGTCCACGCCGATCCCCAGGACCGGCTCCTCCCCCGCGGTGGACACGGCGCGGAAGGGCTCGCCCGTCGCCTGGAGGAGCAGCACGTCGTGGGCCCCCGTGTCCAGCTCCAGCCTCAGGTCGGATTTCACCCGCACCCCGTCGTGCGCGGCGAGGATGCGCACCGGGACGCCGACCGAGCGGCCGTCGTACTGCATCGGGGACGACCGGCGCGAGGTGCGCAGCTCCCCCGCGGGGTGCAGCTCCAGCACGTCCGCCGGGTAGTCGATCACCACCCCGAAGCCGGACCACACGTTGACCCCCAGGATGCCCGCCACCGGGAGGGCCCCGAGGGACTCCGGCACGCCCGCCACCCCGACCGCGAACTCCACGGCCTTCACGTCGATCCCGCCCAGCCCGATCGTCGGGACCACCACCTTCTCCCAGGGCACCACCCCCGAGAGCCCCATCAGGAGGCCGGCGTCCACGGCGGGGCCCAGGTTCAGCCGGTCGGCCACCTCGCGGCTGATGGCGGACGTGGCCGCCCCGGTGTCCACGATGAAGAGCTCCTGGGAACCGTCGGGGAGCTCGACCGGGACCAGCACCTTGTCCGCGTCGGCGGATGGCCGGTAGAGGTCCAGGGTCGCGTACGGCTGCGCTTCGCCTCGGGCCGGGACGGCGCCTCCCCGTTCGGCGGCGAGGCACAGGGCGAAGGCGAGAAGGCTCATGCGGGGTCGAGTCGCTCCGGGTTCTCGAGCAGCGCCTTGACCTCGCGGGCGACCACGCCCGCGTGGTACCCGTCACACACGCGGTGGTCGAAGGTGCCGTTCACGTGCAGCACCCGACCGACCGCGATCTTCCCATCTTCCACCACCGCCTTCTCCTCGATGGCCCCCAGGGTCAGGATGAGGCCGGTGCGGGCGGGGGGGAAGAAGGGCGCGTAGCCGCGGGTGATGCCGAACACCCCCACGTTGGTGACCATGGCCGAGCCGAAGGGGTCGGGGGGAGCACCGATGAAACGCGGCGAGATGTTCAGGTTGTATTGCAGGAAGGCGATGAAGTTCAGGAGGTGCCGGAGGAGCCAGCCCGGAATCATCGTGAGGTTGTTCTTGGTGGATTCGAAGTCCTCGTCCTGACCCTTGCGGATCTTCGCGGCGCGCTCCTGGATGGTCCGCGCGATGGTGGGCACGTCCATCTGGTCGGCGCGCTGGAGCTTGACGCCCGAGAGGTCGGCCTTGCCGATGTGCTCGGCGTCCTCCACCACCACCTGCACGAAGATGTCGATGTCCTCCCGCTGGACCACGCTGCCCCAGCGCACGAAGCAGTTCAGCGTGGGGTGCCGGGCCATCACCATCGCCAGCGCGCGGGTGCAGGCGTGCATCACCGTGACGCGCTCACCGCTCTCTTCGCGCTTGCTGCGCACCCAGGCCTCCAGCTTCTCGCACCGGACCTCCAGGGAGCCGTACACGTGCGGGTCGCGCGGGGCGTCCCAGGCCACGGCGGCGATCTTCCGATAGGTCGAGACGGGGCCCGGGTCACGAAGGCTCAGGTTCTTCATCCCGGGAATGTCGCACGTTCGGCGCCCGCGGGCCCGGCCGTTGGTGCCGTGCCGGGGGGTGAGCTATCTGGCTCGCATGCTGCTCCTCCTGCTCTGGGCCTGCACGTCGGGGGCCCCCGACACCGACAAGCCGCGGCGGGACACCGACGCCGACGCGGACGCCGACGCCGACACGGACACCGACGCGGACAGCGACACCGACACCGACACCGACACCGACACCGACACCGACACGGACACCGACGCGGCGGGCCTCCTCCTCCTCTGTGGCGGGGGCAGCGAAGGGGAGAAGGAGGACCTCGCCGCCTGGAGCACCGCCTACGGCGCGATGATCGCCGGCGGCGACGTCACCGGCGACGGACGGCTCCGAGTGGCCGTGCTCGCCGATTCGGAACAGACCGACTGGCTTCCCGGCTACCTGGAGTGGCTCGGGGCGGACGAGGCCTTCAACCTGGAGGTCGGTCGGCGTGGCGCCGCGAACGACGCCGGCCTCGAGGCGACCTTCGGCGAGGTGGACGCGGTGTTCATCAAGGGCGGCGACCAGGGGAGCTACTACGACCTCTGGAACGACTCCCTGCTGGAGGAGCAGATCCTGGCCGTGCACCACGCGGGCGGGACCATCGGCGGGACCAGCGCCGGCGCGATGTCCCAGTCCGAGTACGCGCTCGCGGGGGGCAGCGACTACGTCTCCGCCGACGTCCTGACCGACGCCCACACCTCCTACCTGGACGACGTCTCGGACGGCGGCTCGGGGATCCACGACGACTTCCTCGGGCTGCTGCCGGCCAGCCTGGTGGACACGCACTTCTCCACGCGCGGTCGGCTGGGTCGCCTCGCGGGGGCGATGGCCCGCGCCATCGAGGAAGGGGCCCCGGAGGCCCTCCTCGGCATCGGGATCGACGAGGAGACCTGCGTGACGGTGGACGGAGCGCGCGCCGCCGTCTCGGGGCGAGGCACCGTCGTGTTCCTCCGCTCCGGACCCGAGCCGGCGTTGCGCATCCCGGGGGAGCCCCTGGTGTGGTCCGGGCTCGAGGTGGACCGCCTGACGGACGGCTGGGTCTACGACCTCGACCTGCGCGCCGTGGACACCTCCGCGCCTCCGGCGGGAGCCGAGGCCGTCGCCTGGGACGGTACGGCCGACGCGCTCCTGGACGAGGAGTGGTCGGTCTCCGGGGCCCGGTTGGGGGACGAGGAGCGGTTCTCGGTGGTGGCGGATCGCTGGCCCGAGGCCTTCGGCACCCACGAGGGGGATCGTCCACCGCTCCTCGCCGACGCGGTGGGCTTCATGGACGCGCACGAGTCCGGCCTGCGCGGGGTGAACGACGAGGTCGCCTTCCGGCTCCTGTACGACGATCCCGGTCTGACCGCGTTCCTGGTGGGGTACGACGGCGCGATGCGTCGGGACGCGGAGCCCCCCGGGGTGCTCCGCCTCGAGGCCGACGACCGGGTGCCGATGGCCACGATGATCCTGGAAGCTTCGGGCGTGAGCTGGCGCTCGCTCTCCGACGAGGTCTCCATCGAGGACGCCGGCGACGGCGGACTCCATCCCGCCGGCCTGGTGGGCGCGCGGCTGCACATCCTGTACACCGCCGGGACCGACGGGCGCGCCTGGGACATGGCCGCCCGGGCTCCCGCTCCTCTCTGAACCACCCGAAGCGTCCCCGTGCCAGCCCCCCCCCACTCCCATCCCGCCCGCCCGGCGGGATCCTCGCCCGCCCGGGTCGGGAAGTGGGTGGGTGGGCTCCTCGCGGCCGGGGGGACGGGCTCGGTGCTCGGCTTGGGGTTGCTCTTCCTCAGCGGCGCGGGGGCGGGCCACGGCGGTCCCATCCGCTGGCTCGATCTGTGCGGGTTCGTCGCGTTCTACAGCGCGATCGCCGGCGCCATCGGCGCGGGCCTGGGCGCGTTGGTGGGAGCGGTGGTCGGCGCGCTGAAGGGCGCGGCCCGTGCCCGTGGCGGGAGCGCTTCGGATCCCCCTCGTTGAATCCGCCGCCCTGCCCACGGGGCGCACGCGGACGGGGGCGGGGCCTGGACGGCGCCTCGGGCCGTGCCGACTTACCGGGTCCCCATGCTGGTCGTGCTCCTCGCCTGCGCGGGGTCGGGGACCGAGCCCAAGCTCGGCCCGGACGCCCCGACCGACATGGGGCTGACCGCCGACACGGGCGGGTCCGACACCGGGGAGCCCTCCGGAACGGACACCTCGGACTGTGCGCCGGCTGACGCCTGGGAGCGCTTCGAGCTGGAGCGCGAGGACCACCTGCGGGCCCTCGCCGAGCCCATCCTCGCCTGTGTGGCCCGCTCGGACACCCCCAGTCCGGTCTTCGACGGTTGCTACGACTGGCACAGCGCCGTGCACGGGCACTGGGCGCTCCTCGCGCTGGGCCGGGTCCTGGGCGACGAGGGCTTCACCGAGGCCGCCGAGCTGAGCTTCACCGCCGAAGGGGTCGCCGCGGAGCTGGACGCCGTCGAGGCGGGACGGGCCGACGAGATCCCCTACGGCTATGCCTGGTTGCTCGCGCTCGCGGTGGAACGTCAGCGGGCGGGCGAGTCCGACCTCGACCCGCTCGCCGAGGCGGTGGCCGACGGGCTGGAGCTCTACCTCCTCGACCTCCCCCCGGCCGGGGCGCGGGCGGGGGTGCTCGCCTCCGAGTACACGAACATCTCCTGGGCGGTGGTGCACCTCCACGCCTGGGCGGTCGCCACCGGCGACGCCGAGCGCGCCGCCTCCGCCGAGGACTTCGCCCGGGAGGTGCTCCTCCCGGTGAGCTGCCCCGTGGAGGCGGACCGCACCGACACCAGCGGCTTCCTGCCCCCCTGCCTCGTGCGCGCCTACGCACTCCGGCGCATCCTCCCTGACGAGGCGAGCTGGCTCGCCGACGTCCCCGAGGACCCCGACCTTCCGCCCGTCACCGAGATCACGAGCGCCCACGTCGCCGGGCTGAACTTCAGCCGGGCGTGGGGCCTGTGGACCCTCACCGCGACCACCGGGGACGAGCGCTGGAGGGACGTCTACCTCGAGCACCTGCAGTGGCACCTGGACCACCCCGAGTACTGGGCCGAGAACTACGACTTGTACGCGCACTGGGTGGCGCAGTTCGGGGTGTACGCGATCGTGGAGGGGATCGACCGCCCGTGAGCGGGCCGGAGCGTTGGCCCACTGGAATTCCCGACCTGACGCGGGCATACGCGCTGCCGTGCGCTTCGAGGTCCGACTTCCCGCCACCTTCAAGCAGGCTGACACATCGATACGCAGGCGCCGGACCGGCCGGCTCTTGACGCGTCCGTCGGGCCGTGCGAAATGGGAATCAGGCATCTCCGCCACCCTCTCCGCGGCCACGCCGCAAATCGACGCATCCCGCGGCCCGCGCCGCCTCCCCTTCCGCCATTCCGCAACCTCGCTGGGCCGCCGCGCCCCCCGCCTCGGGCGGGCCGAGTACGGAGCCGACCCCCTGAAGACCGCGCTGCCCGCCCCTCGCCGAGATGACTTCGACGTCGGGGTGCGCGCACGGTCGCTGTCGCCTGCGCTTGGAACCGCGGTGGTCCGTTGGAGACCACCTTGTCCATCGAGATCCTCGTCAACGTCACCGGGAAGGAAACCCGGCTAGCCCTCCTCGAGAACAGCCAGCTCGTAGAGTTCCACGTCGATCGCGGTACGGACCGCGGGTACGTCGGCAATGTCTACCTGGGGAAGGTGGTCCGGGTGCTCCCGGGCATGCAGGCCGCCTTCGTCGACATCGGCCTCGAGCGGGCGGCGTTCCTCTACGTCGGGGACATCTACCCCCAGCTCCTCGACCACAAGCACGGCGAGGAGGACGAGGAGGAGGAGGCTCCGGATCCGGACCTCACCGTGGCCGAGGAGGGTCCTCCCCGCGAGCAGCCGCGCCCGGGCCAGCCGATGATCCAGGACCTCCTGAAGGAGGGGGACGAGATCGTCGTGCAAGTCGCGAAGGACCCGATCGGCACCAAGGGTGCGCGCGTCACCACGCACATCACCCTGCCCGGCCGCTACCTGGTGTTCATGCCCACGGTGGACCACGTCGGCATCTCGCGCCGGATCGACCGGGACCGCGAGCGGCGCCGCCTGCGGGAGTTCGTCGACAAGAACCGGCCCAAGGGCGCGGGGTTCATCGTCCGCACCGTCTGCGCGGCCCAGTCCAACCAGACCCTCAAGCAGGACATGAACTACCTGGTGGGCGTGTGGGACAAGGTCCAGAACGCGCGGAAGGCCCGCAAGGCTCCGGCTCCGCTGCACCTGGACCACGGCCTCGTGCTCCGGATGGTCCGTGACGCCTTCCACGAGGACGTGGACCGCATGGTGGTGGACTCCCCGCGCCTCTTCGAGGAGGTGATGGGGTTCATGGACGAGTTCAGCACCTCGCTGAAGGAGAAGGTGCACCTCTACAAGGGGAACGAGCCCATCTTCGACGCCTTCGGCGTCGAGACCGAGATCGCCCGCTCCATGGGGCGCCGGGTGTGGCTCAAGTCGGGCGGCTACCTCGTGATCGACCGCACCGAGGCGCTGATGGCGATCGACGTCAACTCCGGCAAGTACGTCGGAAACGCGTCGCTCGAGGAGACCACGCTGAAGGTGAACCTGGAGGCGGCCAAGGAGATCGTCTACCAGCTCAAGCTGCGGAACATCGGCGGCATCATCATCATCGACTTCATCGACATGGACAAGGAGCAGAACCGGGAGAAGGTGTACCGGGCGCTCGAAGAGGAGCTGAAGAAGGACCGGGCGCGCACCAACGTCCTCAAGATCAGCGACCTCGGCCTCGTCCAGATGACGCGCAAGCGGGTCCAGGAGGACCTGATCCGGTACCTCTCCGAGACCTGCCCAACCTGCGAAGGTCGGGGCCAGGTGCGGTCCCGGCAGACGGTCTGCTACGAGGTGTTCCGCGAGGCCCAGCGCGAGGCCACCAAGTCCCTCCAGGGCACCACGCTGTACGTGAACGTGCACCCCACGGTGGCGGACATGCTCTACAGCGAGGAGTTCCAGGTGCTCGAGCAGATCGAGCAGAAGATCGGGCGTCGCATCGTGGTCCGGGCGCTGCAGCATCTGCACCCCGAGCGCTACGAAGTCTACGCGCGGTAGCCCGTGGCCTACGCCGACCGCATCGAGGGCGAGCTGGTCGGCTTCAGCTTCCGGTCCCCGGATGGCGCGTTCGCGGTGGGTCGGCTCGCCGCCGCGGACGGCGAGCACGTCGTGGTGGGTCCGTTCGGCCACCTCCACGAGGGACAGCGCATCGTCGCCGAGGGGCAATGGGTCGCGGACCCGCGGTTCGGACGCCAGTTCAAGGTGGGCAGCTTCCTGGTCGAGGAGCCGCGCACCTTGCGTGGTCTCGAGCGCTACCTCCAGGGCGCGCTTCCCGGGGTCGGCGAGGAGCTGGCCCATCGGATGGTGGCGCACTTCGGGCTCGACACGCTGCGGGTGTTGGACGACACACCCGAACGTCTCACCGAGGTCCCGGGCATCGGCCCGAAGACCGCCGAGCGGATCGCCGCCTCCTGGCAGCAGGAGTCGGGCGAGCGGGAGCTCCTCGTCATGCTCCGCGGCTTCGACGTGGCGCCTGCGACCTGCCGCCGGGTGATCGAGCGCTTCGGCAAGGACGCGCTCACCCTGCTCACGCGTCAGCCCTACCGACTCACCGAGGTGAAGGGGGTGGGGTTCCGGACCGCGGACGCGATCGCCCGGCGCAACGGGGTGGCCCGCGACGACCCGGACCGCCTCGCCGCGGCGGTGACCTACGTGCTCGAGGCCGCCGAGGACGACGGCAGCTGCTACCTCCCCGAGGCGGTGCTGGTGGAGCGCCTCCAGTCGCTGGACGTGGACGAGGCCCCTGCGGTCGCGGCCGTGGACGGGCTGGCGGGCTTCGGGCGGGTCACCCGGCTCGGGGCGGCCGTGGAGGGCGCGCGGCCGGTGTATCGCCCCGCCACGGCGCGCACGGAGGCCGCCGTCGCGCGGTTGTTGCGGGTGCGAGCGGGCGGGGCCCCGGCCGAGATGGACCTCACGCCCGCCGAGGTGGCGGTCAAGCTGCTCCTCGCTCCCTCGCAGCGCCAGGCCGTGCAGCTCGCGCTGGGGCATCGAGGCTGCGTGATCACCGGGGGCCCCGGCACCGGCAAGACCACGCTCATCCGCGTCCT
>Ga0172372_10013552_pt1 | contig 10077 bp, 5 predicted proteins | sample LakKiv5m_2_FD_114544 | JGI IMG/M metagenome (GOLD analysis project Ga0172372, IMG submission 114544) | Freshwater microbial communities from Kabuno Bay, South-Kivu, Congo - kab_092012_9.5m | ecosystem: Environmental > Aquatic > Freshwater > Lake | place: Democratic Republic of the Congo... | reverse complement strand
CCGTTCGTCTGGTACGTGAAGTCGAGGATCGTACGGCCGCGGGCATCAACCATCACGACCTGTTCGCCCGAGTTGTTGAACCTTCCGGTGTATTCCCCGGCGACAGGACGGCCTGGACCATAGCGCAACTGGAAGGCAGCACGGCTCCGCACCAGCAACAGGTAGGCTCCGACCGGCAGTTGCGATCCGATGGAGTCATCAAACTGGAAATCGATTCCGGCCGTGAACCGCGCCCCGCGCAGGTCGAAGACAGTTCTCCCTGTGTTCACCAGTTCGATGAACTCGAAGTCATCGGCGTTGGTGAACCCGGCCGCCAATTCCGCAGGCGAGACATCCGCCGGGTGATAATGCAATTCGGACAAGCCGAGCGTCGGTGTCCCCACCACGAACCGCGCCTCGTTGAGGGCGCTCCATTCCTGCCCATTGAGGACACGGGCCCGAATGGTGGTGAGATCCTGCAACGTCAATGGCCCGGCATAGGTCCTGCGCGTCCCCGACGTGCGCGGATCTGTGCCGTCGGTGGTGTAATGGATGAGGCCCACCGGGGAGGTCAGCGTGAGCTGGAAACCCGCGGCCACATCCCCGCCGCGCTGGTTCATGACGGGCGGCTCGGTGCGGGGGTAGAGCCCCGCACTGCGGAACTGGTCGAGCACGATGGCGGATCGACGCGGGAAGTAATCCCGGAGCAATCGGTCACGCTCCGCCTGCCAGTGTTCGTCGCGTGTGGTGGCCTGGGAACGCAGTTGGTCACCCCACCGCGCGGACTCGCCCACGATCGCGGATCGGATCGGGTCGGCCAAGGCCGCGAACCGTTCGGCGGGGCGGTTGTTCTCGGGCCGGGCCGGATTCCAGGCGGGGCTGACGGGATTGACGGCCAGCGGTCCCCCGTTGAAGAAGTGGCGGTACACATGATCGGCGAAGGTGAGGCGGAACTGGGCGTTGTTCCGCAGCGCGGCATAAGGCGTCGCGACGGCGGTGGACGCGCCGGTGACATTGACGTCGACGGGAGTGAACCCAAGCGCGGTCTCCGTGTCCCAGGGACGGAAGGTGAAGCCATCGCCATTCTCTCGGTCCCGACCGGCCCACCAATTGCGGCCCGGCCAGTCGGTGTTCCCCACGTAGAAGTTCAGGATCAGGTAATCGATCATGTTGTCGACGTTCAGCAGGTCCTCGTAGGCGGGATTGCGGGTGCCGTCGGGATTGTTGCCCTGGATCCGCTGGTAGTTGGCATCGAGCGCCATGTTCTGGTTGAGCTGCCCGATCATCCGGTTCCATGCGTCGTAGTTTCCGTCCGGCGCAGAGTCCTGGTTGATGGAATCCCAGGTGTCCTTGTCCCCTCCGAGGTACGCCGCGGAGAAGGCGGCATCCGGACGCTCGGCCGGATTGTAGAGACCCCAGTACTGCCCGTTGATGTAGAGGTGCACGAAGCGGGTGTGCGACGACGGAATCCCCATGGCGCGGGCCGTCTCCATGGCGAAGGCATCGCGAACGTAGACGGCGGCGCCGCCGGCGTATGGCCAGGCGTCATTGCTGTTGGCACGGAGCACGATGTTGTCGAACTCATCGGTGGCATTCGTGCCGAAGAACGGGAACTTCAACTGCGCTGCCCCGTACTGGTCACGGAACACCACGCGGAAGGACTTCTTCAGGCTCAGGTCGAACCGCCGGAACGCGCCCCCCCTGGATCCGGATGCCCGCGTCCACCTGGAATCCGGGCGTGTTGTCCGGGTGCAGCCATTCCAGCGATGTGGCTCGTTCCCACGCGGCACCCTGGCCCAGCGGATTCGCGTAGATCCCCTGCGGCCCGAACATGTCCGCCATCGGCAACACAAGGGACAGCGTCGGGAGGGAGTACAGATCCGACTTCAGGCTGCGCGTATACTTTCCTCCGAAGGCGTCCGTGCCGTTCGGCCCCACCACCCGAGGATCCAGACCGTAGTCGGCACCGACGTCGCCCCACGTCGCCGGAAAGCCGGCCTGCACCGCCTTCGACTGGGTCTGCAGTACGACGTCGTCGAGGAGCACGTACGTGTGGGTCTCCACCCGGGACGACCTCCACCCGGGGCGCACGCCGACTGCGCGCAGTGGCGTCGTTCCGGAGATTCGGAACGGACCTGTATAGATGAGACCGTTGGTCGCCGACGGCAGACTACCGTTGGTCGTGTAGCGGATGACCGTGTCGGGGGTAGGGCAGGTGATGCGGATGTCGATGGGTACCGGGAAGAATCCCCGACCCGGGGTGACCACGAGATCATCGACCAATCCGCCGGTGCGTGAATCGTTGGGACCGCCCGGGGTGGGGATCAACAGATGGCCTACGTCGCCGAGGGACGTCCGTTGCAGCTCCACTTGGGCATCCAACAGGAAGTCGCGGCTGTCGGACGTCGTGTTCAGCCCCTGCAGGGCAAGGAGGTTGGTACCGGGACGGAGGAGTCCCAGATGGGCCGTGAGGTCAATGCGGGTTTCCACGCCGGCGGCGCGCTGCAACCGATTGGTCACCGCGGTGGAGGTCGCGCTGGGTTGGGCCGACGTGTTGGCCCGGGCGACTTCCACACCGTTGAGGAACGCTACGAAACCATCCTCATAACGCAAACGCAGCGTCAGCTGTCCCGATGCCGGAACCTGCGTCAGTACGAAGGGCACCCGCAGGAATGCGGTGGTGCTCTTGCCGAACATCTGCGCCTCGACGTTGCTCCGGATCAAACCGGTGAAGTCCGGCGGCGGTGCGCCCACATAGCCCAGGAACTCGACCTCCGAGATCTGCATGGCCACGGCGGCCACGGCGTTCCGGACCGTAGGAAACAAGAGGCGGTAGTGGCGGTAGGCCCGCGTGTTCGGGAACGAAACCGAGACGGGCGTGAAACGTGCGGTAAAATTCGGGACGGCCCCGCGCGCGATCTCGCTGAACGTCGATCCGTCATTCGATCCCAGCAGCAGGAATGAGGTCGGGTCCCGCTCCGGCGCGTCGTTGGCGGAGGTCAGCCTCAGTCCGGACACGACGGATTCCCCCAGACCCGGCGTCACGGTGAAGCCGGCGTTGAGCTTGTCGAAGTTCAGGTACTTGGTGGCCGTGGTGCCATCGATGGCCAGAGTGCTCCCTTCGTTTCCGGGGGAATTCAAAGACGTCGGCACCACCGCATCCCCCGGACGCGTGACATCCTCGAACACCGGCGGAGGCTCCACCGGTTCCGGACCGGTTGCGTTGGCGCGGTGGTACCCCACCGCCAGGACCGTGCCCGGCCACGCCGTGTCGTTGAACTCCGGTTGGTTCCAGGCAGCCGGAATGCCTGACGCATCCGGGACACGCAAACGCGCTGACGCACCGGCAGGAACCATCGCGATCGACTCCGTCGTCATCGACCGTCCGTACGACACGTCCGTGGTTTGACGGGGATACGTCGGGGAGAAGGAGGAAACCACGCTGATGCCATCTGGTTTGACCAACGCGAGGAACTCGCCCGCGCGATCCAGACTGAAACTCGTGTGCAGTTTCGACTTCGGATCGACACGGTTCTTGCCACTGGCGAACACCACCAGGAATCCGTGCCCCGGAAGGGTGACGTCCGGGAAGCGCCACTTCTGCAGATCCGCGGGATCGTCGGTCAACGACCACCCCGCCAACGCCACCGGAACCGAATCCGGATTGTACAACTCGACCCAATCGCTGCCCTCGCCATCAGCATCCTTCAGCACGGTGGCATTCGCCGCCATGAACTCGCTCAGGATCGGTGACTGCGCGCGGAGCATCGCAGCCGCCAACCAGAGCGTCCCGAGCCAGATCACAGGCCAAGACCAGGCCGACATGCAGGGACGCCAAAGGCATCGGTGGGAAACAGGGGGAGCCATGCGGGAGACCCTGCCTGAATCCGGGGCGAGCGCCAACCGTGTTGAAGGCTGTGTCGAAATCAGGCAACCCACGCACGGGACAACGCAATGGGGTCGCGTCTAAATATTTTACAATTGGCCGGCGAGGCCCCCTGCCCGCGGGCAATTGTATAATTTATAGACGCGACCCCATTGTCTTTACCATTGTCTTTGGGTGGAGGCACCCGGCCTTCAGCAGGGTCCTCACTTCCAGGTCGGTGGTCGCACCGTCGCCCGCCAATCCACGCGGCCCTGATAGGCCATCGTTTCGTGGACGAAGACGAGGAACTCCGGGTCGTAGTCCCGCAGGGCCTCGCGGGTGCGGATGGGATGGGCGGCGTCGTTAGGTGCGCCGTCCTGTCCGAGGGCGTCAAAGTAGGCCAGCACGCCCGCCGTCCAGTAGGTTTCCGGTGAATGGACGGCGGACGTTCCCTTCCATTTGCCCGCGGTGGTCGCCTTCGCATGCAACTCCTTCAACTTCGCACCAAAGCGCTCGTCGAGGCGTTGGACCCGCAATTCGTACTGCTGCATATCGCGTCCGCGCTTCTCCCAGTTGGGATCGACGGGCCGGCCTGCGGTGACCCTGTAGATCGCCGTCGAGAAGACGCGGATCACCTGGTTGTCGCCCACGTGTGGAAGCCGGGGATCCGAGAGTACATTCTCCTCGCCGACGACCAGCAGCTTGGTCTCGGGCGTGTAGTCGAGGGTGCGCGAAAGGGCGTCGAACCCCTTCATGTCCTTGAAGGTGGCGTACTCGGGAAGATCGGAAAGCTTCTCGTTCCGGCCCAGGACCACGAGCTTCACGCCATCGGCCATCAATGCCTTCAGGACGTCGTGACGATAGGCGAACATGCGGCGGATGGTCTCGTTGGCCGCCAGCAGGGCCTCGTCGCTGGCACCGCGGCCGAGCACGGTGAACTCCCGCGCCCAGGTGAACTTCGTGTACCACGGATCGACTTTGAACTTCGCCGGAGGCGCGATGACGCTCGGCTGTCGCTGCGCATACGTGTAACGCCAATCCTGCTCCGGACTCAGGTTGAAGATGGACCGGACCAACTCGTAACCCTCGGGATCGTACGCCTTCAACTGCTCACGCGTCGCGATGGGGCCGTGGTTCCAATTGTTGACCCGGTTGCAGTCGAAATAGCTCTGGCAGATCTCGGCCCAGTACTCGCCGGGGTTCGAGCCGGCGTAGGCCAGCTTCCACAGCCCCTTCTCCATCGCCGCCTTGTACACCCTGTTCTTCCGTTCCCACCAGGTCGGGTCGATGGATCCCAGGGCGCTGTCGATGGTGTGGCAGAACTCGTGAACGCCGATGCTCTCGTCGTCATATCGATCCAGCGGCAAGCTGAGCACGTTCTCCTCGCCGAAGCTGGTGGGGCGTCCACCGGTGCCACGCACCCGCTCGTTCTGGAAAGCGGGGTTCGGATGGTTCCGGTATTCCGGCATGTCGGTGTATACCTGATCCCGTCCCATCACGATGAGGTACATCTTCGTGTCGACCATCCGCTGGATGATGTCGGGACGACCCGCGAGCATGTGGGTGACGATCTCGTAGGTGCGCTGCAGGGCGAGGTCATCGACGACCCCGGCGGCCACGACGGGCATTCCCTTCACGTCGATGTACTTCTTGTAAAAGCCGCGGGCCACCTCCCGGTCGGACTCGCGCACGATGTCGAAGAAGGATTCCGGCGGCGTGGTCACGGCCGGGATTCCCTGTGCGGACAATGGCCCTCCCCACAGGAGGGCAGCGATTCCGAGGAGGGCCAGATGCGATTGGATGCGTTTCATGGTTGGAAGCGGGATCGTTGCTTTATTTCGGCGTGTGGGCAGCGGCGTTGCGGTCCGGCGGTTCCTGGCCTTGAAGGTGGCGCACGAAGAAGTCCTGCAAGCGGCGTTGGCCGTAGGCACCGCCGGCACCGTGGCCACCCCCGGGAACCATCAGGAAGTCAAAATCCTTGCCGGCGCGGATCAGGGCGTCCGCGAACCGATAGGTGGACTCGGGCGGCACGTTGTCGTCGAGTTCGCCGACGACCAGCATGAGGCGTCCCTGCAAGCGGTGGGCGTTGTCGATGTTCGAGGCCTCGGCGTAGTGCGGGCCCACGGGATAACCCATCCACTGCTCATTCCAGGAAGCCTTGTCCATGCGGTTGTCGTGACATCCGCAGTTGGCGACCGCCGCCTTGTAGAACTCGGGATGGAACAGCACCGCACCCGCCGCGTTCTGTCCGCCGGCGGAGGTGCCGTAGACACCGACACGCGTCAGGTCGAGCTCGGGATGCCTTGCCGCGGCTGCCTTCATCCACAGGATCCTATCCGGGAATCCACCGTCGTGGAGATTCTTCCAGCACACGTCATGGAAGGCCTTCGAGCGGTTGGCGGTGCCCATGCCGTCGAGCTTCACCACGATGAATCCCAGCTTGGTCAGGGACTCGTACCGCACCGACGCGCTGAACGTCTTCGGCGTATAGGAACTCTGGGGACCGGCGTAGATGTCCTCGATGACCGGGTACTTCCGGGACGGATCGAAGTCGGTCGGCCGACAGACGATGCCCCAGATGTGGGTCTTTCCGTCGCGTCCCTTGGCCACGAAGACCTCCGGCGGCCTCCATCCGCCCTCGCGCAGCAGGCGGATATCGGACTCCTCCAGGCGGCAAACGAGGGCCCCATCAGACACGCGTCTCAACTCGTTCACGGGCGGCAGGTCGACGCGCGAATAGGTGTCGATCAGGAAGCGCCGGTCCGGCGAATACTGCACGCTGTGATTGCCATCGGCCTCGGTGAGCCAGACCAGCCCGGTGCCATCGAAGTTCACCCGGCCAAAGTGGATGAGGTAGGGATCCTGGCCAGGGCGGACGCCCCCTGCGCGGAACCACACCTGGCGCTTCTCCTCATCGATGCGGTCGATGGCCCGGAGCACCCATTCGCCCGTGGTAACGGGTGTCATCACCGCGGAGGCGGGCTCCACGCGATACAGATGGCGCCAACCGCTCTTCTCCGAGACGTACAGGATCTCTTCGGAGTTGGTGAGCCAGTTGACCGTGTTCAGGCCCAGGTTCTCGGTATGAGCCGTCCAGAGGAACGTCTCGGTCCGTTCGTCGATGCGAAGGCGGACACTCCCCGTGGCTGCCTCCACCTCGATCACCCGAAAACGCTGGTGCCCTCGGTCCACCTGTTGCCAAGCGACGCGCTGTCCGTCCCGACTCCATTGCACGCGTGGCCGCAGCCATTCGTGTTCGAAGGCGTCCACGGCCGGCTTCACCTGTTTTCGCGTCGCGACGTCGAAGCAGTTCACCTCGTATTTCGAGAAGCGATCGCCCGGCAAAGGATAGGGGCGGGAGCGCAGCTTCGCCCGACCGCTTTCCTTCGGCGACGACTCCACCAGATGGACCTCCTTGCGCTCGCCCGGCTCGATGCGGAAGGCCACGAGGCTTTGCGAATCCGGTGACCACGACGCCATGCCATACGCGTGGCCCTCCCGGCCATCCGTGCTCAGTGGGATCTCCTGCGCTCCATCAGCGGTCGAACGCAGGAACACATTGTGATCCTTGAGGACCCAGGTCCATTTGCCGTCGGGTGAACGGTTCGAAGGCCGCCCACCATCGCCCCCCTCGCCCGGGGGCGGACCACGCCGACCACGCCGACCTTCGGTGGGTTCGGAGGGTTCCACGGCATCATCCGGGGGGAGGGCATCGAGCTTCGCACACAGGTAGGTATCGAGGGTGCACCGCCAGGCCTGATCGCCGACGCGGAATCCGACCGCGCGGCCCTCGTCCAGGAACTGGATCCGGGAAAAGGGCAATTGCGCGGCGAAGTATTCGCTTCCGGAGGCCTTGGACAGCGCCGCGGCGAGCCGTGCGTGGTCAAACGCCGGCCCGCGGACCCCACGTTCCGCGTCGACCAGCACGAACTCGGCCGCGCCGTCGCGGAGTTCGTTCCGGTACCAGAAGCGGTTGTTCCCTGCGAACCAGTGCGGCGCGACACGGTCGCGGAAGACTTTCCCCGAGGCGGATTCCTGTCGCCCTGGTGCCTGCGACGAAGCGGGAACGAAATCGTCATCGAGGGCCAGGACTGCGTCGCTCCCGGCGTGGGTGACACCGAGCGTCAACGCCGCCAGCAGGAAGGTGCAGGTGAACTGCCGCAAGGCGTGGGAGAACCGAATGGCCATGATCCTTGTTCTGCCCGAGTATCCGTGGAATGTCTTGGCGCAGAATGACGGTGGGCCTGCGAAATCAGGCACGCCCGGAGTTCCAAGTTTTCAGTTTCAAGTTTCAAGCCCCATGCTTGAACCGTCGAACTTCACCTTCTCCTCCACAGCCTCCTGACGTCGACTGCTACCTCGGTGGATCCTGAAACTGACTCCAGTTTCAAAACTGAACTGTAATCTTCAAACTCTCCCCCTCTTTCAGCCAGGTGAGGGCACCCGGCCTTCAAACAACGACTCTTGCGCCGCCGGCTTGCGACATCCGATGGCCACCGTACACTCGGGCATGGTCGTACCTGACTCCATCGGGGTCATGATCCTCAGCAATGCCGTCCTGTTTCCGCAGGCGCTGCTTCCGCTTCGCATCTTTGAACCGCGTTATCGCACGATGCTGGCGGAGGCCCTGGATTCGCACCGCATGTTCTGCGTGGCGATGCAGAAGCCGGCCGACCCGCGCGAGACGCCGATGCCCGTGGCCGGCATCGGCATCGTCCGTGCAGCGGTCAAGAATGCCGACGGCACCTCGAACCTCATCCTGCAAGGGGTCGCCCGCGTGCGGCTCGGAAAGGTGGTCCGCTACAAGCCCTACCGATTCCAAAAGATCCACATGGTGGATATCGGCGACTCGGACTCCGTGACGGTGGATGCCCTGAAGGTCCGGGTACTGGAACTGGTCGAGGAGCAGCTGCATGCCGGGGGAGAGGTGGCGAACGACCTGCTGCGGCAGCTGGTTCGCACCGGGGGCGATTCGGAGAACCCGATCCGATCCGCGATGCAGGCCCTCCGCATGATTCCGAATCCGGGGCAGTTTGCGGACCTGATCGCGCTGCTTGCGATCCAGACGTCGTTCGCCCGGCAGGTGATCCTGCAATCGGCGACGGTGGCGGAGCGGCTGCGGCATCTCATTCACTTCCTGCAGCAGGACCTGGCGGCCGAGGCGGGCGAGGACAACGGATTCTTCTAGGTCCTGATCCCGGCCTTCCCCCGGCGCGTCGCGGTGCCCACACTCTGGCCCGGTGAAGCTCCTCTTTTCCGAGACGACCCCGGATTACGCGCACTACCTGTACCCGTACGTGGTGTGGGCGTTCCTTGAGCCGGGCGAGACCCCGGCCGACGCCTTCGATGCTGGGTTCCTCCCCGGGAACCCGGAGATGGAACGGTTCTATCTGGTCCGGAACCTCCGCATCCCACTGCGCGAATGGAAGCCGTCCTCGGAGAACCGGCGCATCCTGCGGAAGTCCGCCAGCATCCGCCTGGAGCTCATTCCGAAGTCATCGTTCCCGGACACTCCGGAACGTCGCACTCGCTGGATCTCGTACGCCGACGAGCGCTTCGGCCAGGGCATCATGCACGCGGAACGCCTGGACCGGCTGATGGCCGGTCCAGTGATCAGCCATCTCCTCCAGGCCACCGACGCGGAAACCGGCGCGGAACTGGGTACCGCGTTGCTGCACCTCGCCGCCCCGCGCGTCGCCTACTACTACTACGCCTTCTACGATCTCTCCGACCGTTCCCGGAACCTCGGCATCTCCCTGATGACCCGCGCCGCGGAGTTCTTTGCCCAGGCGGGATATGACCATCTCTACATCGGCACGTGCGTGACGCAGAAGGCGCGGTACAAGCTGCAGTTCGAGCCCATGGAGTTCTTCAACGGCGCCCGGTGGTCGCGGAACATGGACGAACTTCGGCACCTGCTCGATGTCGACCTGCCCGGGCGACATCGGCTGGATTGCCCGGATTATCTGACCTTCCAGACGTCGCCGGTGGCGGCCCTCGCCGCGGCTTCGGCGTTCCGTGCGGTCACACGTCCATGTCCGGAGTGAAGTAGAGCATGCGACCGCAATTCGGGCAGGAGGCAATTTCGAGCTGCGCCTTGGCGTGAAGGAAGACCTGCATGGGCAACTTCACGTGACAACCGCCGCACACGACGCGATGGACGCCCACGAGGACGTTGTCGCCCTTCGTCTTCAGGATGCGCTCGTACCGTCCCAACGCGACCGGCTCCACCT